>LFFM01000504.1_pt1 | contig 27429 bp, 38 predicted proteins | sample 643131 | NCBI WGS metagenome assembly LFFM01 (sample SAMN03777445, study PRJNA286221) | soda lake metagenome | biome: soda lake; feature: Kulunda steppe; material: water; isolation source: sample Tc-Br brine of Tanatar trona crystallizer | place: Russia: Kulunda steppe | collected 2011-07
CAGTCCCACCCGCCACAGTCCGTGAACCCCACACGGATTCTCACCGTACTGGGGTTCGGTGGGACTGGAGACCTGAAATCTCCAACGCTCAGGATTCCTCCGCGTTTACGCGGAGGAGGATGTCAAGTCGCAGATACGCCGCCAGTCGGCGTGGTCGTGAACTGATCGTCGGTCGTTTCCCGACGGTGTGCTCCGAACTATCAATGGCCCGGGCACGCTCTTCTTCGGAATCAGTCATTACCGGTCAGGCTGGGGGAGCTCGATCGGGTCGCCGTCGACGAACACCGTCGGTTCCCGCAGGATCCCATCGAGGTGGAGCGGCGCGTCGGTATCCCCGCCGATTCCGGCATCGTCGCCGATCGCGATGTGGACCGTTCCGGCCGCTTTTTCGTCGAGCAGAACCGATCCGACCAGCTCGGTGACCCCGACGTTCGTTCCGATCCCCAGCTCGGCGAGGTTGTAGGCGTCCTGCCCGACCGCTTCGGCAGCGGTCTCGATCTGACCACGAATCTCGTCGTCGCTAATCTCGGTGACGTAGCCGTCCTCGACCTCGAAGGTGAGCTGCTCGTCCGCTGGAAGCAGTCCGTGTGGACGCATGGTCCCATCGACGACGTAAGTACCATCGGCTGCCGTCGGGCTGATGAACACCTCGCCGGCGGGCAGATTCGAGAACTCACCCGGCTCCTGAACCATTCCAGTATCGGTTTGCCAGTCCCGACCACTGACTGCGAAGGTGATATCCGTTCCCGCCGGTGACGTGACGCGGATCTCGTCGGCGTCCTGTACGCGTTCTAGCATCGATGCGGAGACCGACGCGATCGACTCGTAGTCGGCATCGAGACCGGTCGTAAACACTTCTTCCGTGATGCCCGGCAGCGTCGCACCGCGTGCGCCCGACTCACAGGCAGTTCCCCGTGCCCGTGTATGACTCAAACTCTTTGTTGTCGGGGCGAGAAAGACGTCGGACTCGGCCATCGCGGCCGCGACTGGAGCCGGGGGCTCCTGGCCGTGCTGGTCGCCGGGCTGGTAGCGCATGATCGTCGCCTCGTCGGTCACGGCTCCAGCGGCGTCGTACAGCGCCTCGCCGATCTCTTGGCGCTTGTCGTCGGTGACGATCAGGCAGGATTCGTCGGCACCGACGCTCAGACACTGTCCCACTGCAGTCTCGGCGGCGTCGTGTAGCTCCGTCATATCCAACCCGTGGTCCGGTACCGAGTTAGGTCTTGCTACCGGGTCGAATCCATACCGGCGACAGGACGAGTACGAAGGGGGAATCTCGTTTCGTACCGGGACTATCGATATCGCCACGCGACCGGCCGTACCCGCCGTCGGCCGATGCGTGATCGCTAGCCTTCGAGCGCTTCGATCGCCGCCAGCGGCTCCCCGGTTAGCGCTTTCAGGTAAGCGCCGCCAGCGATCGAGAGGTGGTTGAAGTGCTCGGTGCCGATGTCGTACATCTCGACCGACCGGGAGGTATCGCCACCGCCGACAACCGAGAAACAATCGGTCTCGGCGACCGCCTGCAGGACGCCGCGGGTCCCGTAGCTGAACGCCTCCATCTCGAAGACGCCGAGTGCACCCTTCACGAGGACGGCCTCGGACTCCTCGACGTGCGGGCGATACTCGTCGATCGTCGCCTCGCCGATGTCCATGTAGGCGTCGGGCGATCCCTGCAGGTTCTCCATCCGATCGGTGACCCGCTCACCATCCTCGCCCTCCCGGGCGACGTCGACAGGCAGGGAGATCCGATCGCCGTACTCGTCGATGACCTCGCGGATCGTCTCCTCGTTAGCTTCCCAGTTGTCGTCGTACAGCTCGGGGCCGTCCGGCGTATCCTTACCGATGTCGTAACCGTTCGCGCGCTGGAACAGGTGACCGACGATCCCGCCGAGCAGGAACTGGTCGACCTTCTCGTCGAGATGCTCCATCGCGGCGATGACGTCTTCGGCTTTCGTCCCGCCGAGCACCATCGTGACCTTCCCGTCGAACTCGCGGCGCTCGACGCTGGTGTTGTACTCGTACTCGTCGGCCATGACCCGGCCAGCGTAGCTGTCCATGACCTGCGGGAAGCCGACGATCGAGGTGTGTGCGCGATGGGCGACGGAGTAACCGTCGTTGACGTAGGCGTCGAACTCGGGCGCGAGCGTCTGGACGAACTCGGTCTCGCCGTGTTCTTCGGGTGTCAGGTCGGCGAGCTCCTCGTCGGTCATCCGGACGTTCTCCAGCAGGATCACGTCGCCGGATTCGAGGTCGTCGATGGCGTCGAGGGCTTCCTCGCCATAGGTCGAGGGGACGTACTCGACCGATTCGCCGACGTGATCCGCGAGGATATCGGCGTGCTGTTCGAGCGTGACGAACGTGTCACGCCCCGGGCGACCCTGGTGGGCCATCAGCGCGACTGCGTGGTCGTCCGCGAGCAGTTCCGAGATCGTCTCGGCGTGGCGGACGAACCGGCGGTTGTCCTGCACCTCCCCGTCGTCGACGGGGGCGTTCACGTCGATGCGCATCAGGAGTCGTTGCTGGTCGTCGAGGTCGTCGATTGTTTCGAACATAGTTTGGGTATGAACTGCGGTGAACTAAAAAGGTAGTCGGTCGTTTAGGCTTCGTCGACGATGAACTTCGCGACGTCGAGCATGCGGTTCGAGAAGCCGACTTCGTTGTCGTACCACGCGAGAACCTTCACGAGACCGTCCTCGACTTTCATCGTGGAGTTCGCGTCGACGAAGGAGGAGTACGGCTCGCCGATGATGTCGTTGGAGACGAGCTCCTCCTCGGTGTAGCCGAGCACGCCCTCGAGTTCGCCGTTGGCGGCCTCCTCGAACGCGGCGTTGACCTCCTCGGCGTTGACCTCCTCGGCCAGATCGACCGTCAGGTCCGTGATCGAGCCGTTCGGGACCGGGACACGCATCGCCATCCCGTCGAGCTTGCCCTCGAGTTCCGGCAGGACCTCGGTGGTCGCCTGTGCGGCACCGGTCGAGGTCGGGACGATGTTCTCGGCGGCCGCGCGGCCACGTCGGGTCTTGGCTTTGGGGCCGTCGATCAGGTTCTGGGAGCCGGTGTAGGCGTGGGTCGTCGTCAGGACGCCGGATTCGATGCCGAACTCGTCGTTGAGCACCTTCGCGATCGGGGAGACGGAGTTCGTGGTACAGGAGGCGTTCGAGACGACATCCTCGCCGTCGTACTCGTCGTCGTTGACGCCGTACACGATCGTCTGGACGTCTTTCTCGCCCTTCGCGGGCGCGGAGATCAACGCCTTGTCGGCACCTGCCTCGACGTGGCTGTGAGCCTCGTCGTAGGTGCGGAAGAGACCGGTGCACTCGAAGGCGACATCGACGTCGTACTCCTCCCACGGCAGATCGGCCGGGTCCTTGACCGTGAGCACGTCGGCGGACGCGTCGCCAGCCACGAGCGTCTCGCCGTCGATCGAGACGTCCTCGGTCCGACCGTGGACGCTGTCGTACTTGAGGAGATACGCCATGTCGTCGACATCCATAATATCGTTGATGGCGACGATCTCGATACCGTCGTCCTCGAGCGCTGCTCGGAACACGTTCCGACCGATACGGCCGAAGCCGTTCAGTCCTACACGAATTGGGTCGTCTGCAGTTCCACTCATACTCGTGGGTGTTCGATGTCGCACGTAAAGTATTTATCTAAAACTCCGCCCGACGGATGAATTATCATGTAGAAAACGGTCATGATGTTGACGATCAACCGATGTGTGAAACAGAACTGTACACACACAAACCAATCAAAACTAAAACACCAGTTCCCCCCACCGCCTGGGGGTTGCCTGCACGATCCGGAGGCTGTCGTCGGGGGATACGGCAATACTGCAAACGGTTGGTCGGACAGTGGTAGCAATGCCCCTGGACAGAAGGCTTTTGCTGGGCTGGTTACTACCTTCGGGCATGAGACGCGACGACCGCGACGACCCATTCGACGACCTGTTTCGCGAGATCGAGCGGATGATGAACGACATGATGAGCGACGATGTCGACTTCGAGTCGAGCGCCGGCTTCGAGTCCGGTTCCGGATTCGGCAGCGATACGCACGTCGACATCCACGAAACCGACGAGGAAATCCGCGTGGTAGCGGATATTCCGGGTGTCGACAAGGAAGCGATCGATCTCAAGTGTGATGGAGATGTCCTGACCATCGCCGCGGAAAGTGAGCGCCGCCACTACGACGACAAGATCACGCTTCCCGGTGCTGTCGACGAACATTCCGCCGACGCCACCTACAACAACGGCGTCCTCGAAGTCGCGTTCGACCGTGCAGACGATTCCGCGGATATCGATCTCGACTGAGCCCTCGGGCTGTGGTCGGCCCTATCGTGTAACTGTTCGCTCGATCGAGGCCGCCAACCGGTCGTAAAATCCCTCCTCGTACTTTGTCGCCGTGTCGATGGTCGGGCGCGCGTTCGTCTCGCCGACCACCACTCGATCCTCGGTAACGAGCAGGTCGACGCCAAGAAACGAGATATCCAGCTCTACTGCGACACGTTCGGCCAGTTCCCGAAGATCGGCCGACAGATCGACGCCGCTGGCCTCCGCGCCACGGTGTACGTTGTGTTTCCACTGCCCCGAGACGACGGCCTCGTCGGGCAACCGACGCTCGACTGCACCGACGTACTCGCCGTCGATGACCATCGCCCGGTAATCCGTCGCGTCGGCGACGTACTCCTGGACGAGAAACGACTTGTCCCCGGTCGCTCGGTAGTCGTGGACGAGGTCGAGATAGTCAACCACGCCGAGAAAGGAATCGAGGTCGTGGGCCTTCGCCACCCCGACACCTCGCGTTGCCGAGTTGGGCTTGACGACGACCGGCGGCTCGAACTGCTCGAACACGTCCACGAGGGACGCTTCGTCGACGGGGTTCGAAATCATCACCGTTTCTGGGACAGGAATCCCGGCAGCGTCGAGACGCGCTATCACGCCACCCTTGTTCCGGGACGTGACAACTGCATCGCGGCCGTTGAGCCACGGGACATCGAACAGCGTGTCGGCGACCCCGCCCTCCATGAGCCGGCCGGGATAGACGAAGCCGACGTCGAACTCGTCGCTCCGGCCAGCGTCATCGGTGAGGGCGAGCGCTCGCTCGGAGACCGGCACGTGGTGCAGCCTGATATCGCGCTCGGCCAGTGGGTCGCGGATCCGATCGAACGTCTCCGCACGGTTGACCGCGACGAGATCCAGCATAGATGCCTCTGGGCAGTAGAAACGCAAAAGGCTGCCGTCGCCGGACAGTAGTGTCGGTGCGTCTCAGGCGACGAGTTTCTCTTCGCCGCGCTCGACGACGATCCGACACGGCGGGGAGAGTTTGTTGTACGAGCGTCGGAACGCTTCTTTGACCTCGCTGGCCTGCTCGACGTCACACCACGCGGTGAAGATGCGGTCACCCTCGGGGATGCGGGCGGCGGTGCCGACGATCTTGCCGAAGGACTGGCGCATCCCGTCGGAGACACGGTCGGCTCCGGCTCCGGTTGCCTGCTTGTTCTCGCGCAGTACCTGATGGGGGAACTTCCGCAGCGTCATCTTGTAGTTACCCTCGCCGAGCTCCTTGATGAGGTGGCGGTTCGCCGAGAGCCGCGCGCTTTCGAGCGCGCCGTGGCGCAACTGGACGGCCTCCTCGGTAACGAGGCTGATCTGGACGGGATACTCGTCGGCGTCGGCCTGCAGATCGCCCATCTGATGCTGGGCGATCTTCGAGCCGGGGATCCCACCCATATACTCGCGACGAGTGTAGGATGGCTTGTCGATCTGGCGATACATAGAGGCGGGTTTCTCGGACATGGTTGTTACGGAAACGAATGTCCAGTGCGGCTATAAGGGCTTCGATACCCGGACTAGAGGGATGTCGCCGCGTCCAGCGATATCGTGATCGCGCGTTCCACGTTATTTTTCGCTTTCTCGGGCAGTTCGTCGTCGTCGGTTTCCCCCTTCTGTGTCCCCTCGACGAGGTTGCCGTCGACAGTGCAGATCGCACCCGCGGAGAGCCCCTTTCGGCGGGCCAGCGTGAAGATCGCTGCGGCCTCCATTTCGACGGCAAGGACGCCCGCCGACTCCCACGCAGTGACGTACTCCTCGGTTTCGGCATAGAAGGCGTCGTCCGTGGCGACGGGGCCGATGTGGACATCCTCGCCGTTGGCTTCTGCGCCGTCGACGAGCGCCGAAAGCACGCCGTAGTCGGGCACCGCAGGAACCGCTTCCGATTCGTATCGGGTCGTCGTTCCCTCGTCTTTGGCCGCGCCGGTCGCGACGACCATGTCACCGATTTCGATCCCGGTCTGGAGCGCACCGGTCGTCCCGACGCGAATGAACGTCTCGACGCCGACAGCAGCGAGCTCTTCGACGGCGATTGCGGCGGACGGCGAGCCGATCCCGGTCGAACAGATCGTGATGGGCGTCCCGTCGTACTCGGCGTTGACGACTTTGTACTCGCGGTTTTCGGCGACAGTTTCGGCAGCTTCACACTGGCTGGCGATCCGATCGACGCGGCCGGGATCGCCCGGCAAGAGCGCAATGTCGTTTAGATCGCCCGACTCGACCAGCAGATGGGGCTGTTTCGCCATACCTACTGCTTCGGGAAAGCCCGTCAAAAAACGCGCGCTCTTGTGGCGAACTCAGACTCCGAGCGCGAGCGATGGGACCAGGACCATCAGAACCAGTCCGTAGAGGAATGCCGTCGAGAGCAGCTGAATTTTCAGGAGACGCGTACGGCGGAGTTCGAGCTCCACGTCAGGCAGTACGAGCCGGGTAAAGAGGAAGTACGTCACCGAGGTAACGGTCGCCGCAGCGGCCACCGGCGGAATGAGCCACGCGATCCCTGTTGCCGCTATGACCAGATAGGCGATGCCGAAGACGATACCGAGAAACCCTGCCGCGAGCACGTAGGCTGCCAGTGCCTGGAGCAGGGACACCTCCTCGACCGACCACCCACGTCGTCGTGCCGCCAGTACGTACGCAGGTGTCAGTCCCTCGCTCATTAAATACAGCAGCGGTAGTAACGCCACGGCGGCGATGAGAGCGCCAGCCAGCGAAAGCCAGAGCGTCATAAACGGAGCGCCGAGTCCGAGCATACCAGTACAACGCACAGGGGATACTAAACTCGTCCGAAGTCATCACTCCGACGAGTCCCTGCGACCGTTCAGTAGTCGTTCGACTTCCCTCCTGGTCGGGGTCGTCCGGGCACCGTGTTGGCCCGCAGCGAGCGAGCCACAGGCGTTGCCGACCGCCAGACAGCGATCGATACTGTCACCGTCCAGCCATCCTGTGAGAAAGCCAGCAGCGAACGCATCACCTGCACCGCTCGTGTCGATCGTATCAACACTAAACCCAGCGTGATGATATTCCTCACCGCCCGTGATACCCAGTGCTCCGTCGCTCCCCTGCTTGACGACCAGTGTGGCGTCGTCCTGCAGTTCCGACTCGAACTCGGCAATAACGCTTGCTTCGCGAGCGTTACAGAAGACCAGATCAGCAAGCGAGAGTGCGCCCGAGAAGTCCCTGTGTGGGAGTCGTCGACCGGGATCGAAACTTACCGTTGTACCGCCCGCCGCGGCGAGCTCTGCAAGTCGGTGTGCCGTCTCGGGACGCTGGCCCGTCAGATGTAGGTGCTCGATCTCGTCAACTCTGTCGGCGTCGATGTCGTCCGCGGTGATCGCCTCGTTACAGCCCTCGTTGGCCAGCACCGCAACTGCGCCGTCTTCCCCGATCAGGAGATATTTGACTGTCGTTGTCCCGCCCTCGACCACCCGTAGCCCGGTCGTATCGATCCCCTGTTCGTCGAGTTCGTGCTGGACCAGTCGGCCGTTCTCGTCCTCGCCGACGCTTCCCAGCACCCCCGTCTCGACGCCAAGACTCGATAGCGCGACTGCCGCGTTCGCGGCGCTTCCGCCGCCCCCGCTCGACTGGGACCGGATTCTGGCTTCACCGTCCGGCCCCGGCAACTCGTCGAGCCGAAGTGTGACATCCCAGTTGACGTGGCCAGCACACAGCACTCGTGTCATCGATGATTCTCACCACGATTCGGACGCCTGTAGCTTTCACGGCACCTCACAGCGCACGAGTCTGCCACCGACCTATGCTCCGATCGTGAACAGCAGCAGGTTGTTGAACGCGGGGCCGAGTCCAACGGCGGCCACAAACGCCAGCAGGAGCCGTGCAAACACGGGGTCGTCCTTGACGAACTCGCGAAACAGGACGACGATCGCCGCGGCCAGTACGATCTTGACGAGGACGAACAGCCAGCCAGCCCCGATGAGCTCAGCCGTGGGCAACAGCTCACCGGCCTCGAGGATGTACCGGGACAGCGGCGTCCGTTCGTGAGCGCCCAGCACGTCGTATCCGACGGCTGTCGTGACTCCGTCGAAAGCGTGCCCGGCGACCACGAGCACGCCTGCCGGGCCGGTAACCGCCGCGGATTCGGTAAACACGACGCTCATTGCGATCCAGACGGCGGCAGTAACGAGTACCGAGACAACGATGGCGATCACCGGCCAGAACGGGGAGAACGTTCCAGCACCGATCCCCTGATACAGCGCGAGTATACCGAAGGTGACCGCGACTGCGGTACCGATGACGCCGAGTCTTCGGTCTGCGGAACCCTGTGGCCGAATCTCGGCGGCGAGCTCGGCGATCGCCCACGCCAGCCCGGTGACGATCGCCAGCGTGAAATAGACGCCCGGTGCCTCGAACAGCGGCACGATCGCGGGCGGATAGGTCCCAAGTTGTTCGAGTCCGTGTAGCATCCCCCCGGTAGCCATCCACGGTGCGAACGCGACGACCGTCCAGTTCGTCACCGGCGGCCGGAGGAGATAGATCAGTCCCGCTACGCCGACGGTCCCGACGAGCAACCCGATCAGATAGGGTAACGGCGGGACTGCAAGCCCTTCGGGAAGTACCATACATCCAACACGGTATTGGAACCGGTGAAAAGCTTGCGGTTGATACTCCAGCGAAATGATCTCCGTTCTGTATACACTGGATCCGGGCCGGCCACCGTCCAGTGTACAGTCCGATTTTTGATGCCCCGGCCCTGACTGGTACCATGGAGTATCCCGAGTTCCCCGCACGCATCGACCATACCGTGCTCGGCCCGGAGACGACTCGATCTGACGTGTACCGCGTACTCGACGAGGCCGCCGAGTCCGGCATGAACGCCTGTGTTCCACACTGTTATGTCGCCGAGGCAGCCGAGTACGCGCCCTCAGTCCGACTCGTCACGGTCGTTGGATTCCCACACGGACAGACATCGACCGAAACGAAGGTGCAGGCGGCGACAGCCGCGGTCGCCAATGGTGCCGACGAGATCGATGTCGTCGCGAACGTCGGTCGACTACAGGGAGGTGACGATGATGCAGTTCGCGACGAATTAAGTGAAATCGTCGCCGCGGTCAACGTCCCGGTGAAGGTCATCCTCGAAACGGCGCTGCTTACCGACGACGAACGCGACCGGCTCTCCGAACTCGCGGTCGAGGCCGATGCGGACTACCTGAAAACGTCGACGGGCTTTGCCGCCGAGGGTGCAACGATCCACGATGTCGAAGCGATGAGCGAGTATCTCCCGGTCAAAGCCAGCGGCGGTATCGGAAGCTACCAGCGCGCCCGCGAGTTCGTCGACGCGGGCGCTGAACGAATCGGTGCGAGTAGCGGGGAGAAGATCGCCGCGGAGTGCCGCGAGTCGGCGAGTCAGTAGCTCACGTACGGTTCCGGGCGAACAGCGCGACTGCGATCAGCGAGACGAGGGCGACGAGCGGCCCGAAGCCGGGCAGCGAGTCGTCGTCATCGTCAGCCTCGTCGTCCATTCCTGCTTCGGACTGTGTACCGAGGAACTCCTCGGCAGCAGCGATATCCATCTCGTTGAAGTCACGATCCCAGTCCCCGTCCAGGTAGATCTCCGTGTCGTCGTCCGCCACGGCGAGAGCACGGACATCGCCTTCGTCGGCGTCAGCGCCGACGAGCGCGTCGACGTGGACGTGAACGCCCATCGTGTCGTCTTCGAGCGCGCCGGCGATCTCAGTCACTTCGTGGCCGCCGAAGGCCTCGTTGATTTCGTCGGAGAGGGCCTCCATGTTACCGAACTGCGCGCCAGCCTCGATCTCGACGGTTTCGCCGTCGACGGTGACGTCCCCCGTGGCGATCTCGAACTCGGAGTCTTCGAGATCGGTCAGGAACTCGTTGAGTTCGGGTCCGGTGGTCCTATCGTCCATGGCTGCCTCGATCATCGAATCGAGGGCCTGCTCGACGAGCTCTTCCTGCTCGACTTCGAGAGCCATGTCCGCGACGAGTACGTCGTTATCGTCGATTTCGGCGGTAAGATCGAAGGTCAGGTCACCGGTTGTTCCCTCAATCCCGCGGGCTTCGAGTTCGTCGATATACTCGCTCCAGTTCTCGGTGTCAGTGCTCAGCGAGAGGTCGATCCGGTCGTGGTCGGCGTCGTACTGCTCGAACGTGGCGGACCACTCGTAGTACTGTTCGAGATCGGCTTCCTGCTGGGCTTCGACAGTATCCTGGAACTCGTCGAGTTCGTCGTCGAGTTCGGGCGCATCGATCGTGTCGACCAGCGTGACCATCTCGTCGACAGCTCCTTCGAGGTTACTCAGCTCGATCGTCCAGTCGGCGTTGAGAGTCGATCCGGACTGTTCGGCGGTGAACTCCATCGTGTCGATCTCGACGTCGACGAGGCTCTCTGCGAGCGCGTCGGCCTCGGACTGGCTGAGATCGAGCTCGGGATCTTCGGCGAGCACCTGTGCGAAGACGTCGGCGAAGCCGTCCTGCACGTTCTGGAACTCGACGGTGTAGCTAATGTCGAGGTCACCCTCGCCGTCGGCGGTCTCAGTGTAGGTGTAGCTCTCGATCGTGATCTCGGTGGTGCCACCGAACTCCTCGGCGATCATACCGTACTGCCCCTCGAGGGTCTGTTCGGCTGCGTCTTCAGTTTCCCACATGCCAGCCTGGAACTGGCTGACAATCTCGTCTTGAGTCACGTCGAGGGTGTAGCCGTCGCCGGTGTCGGTGACGCTCACGTCGTAGTAGAACTCGCCACCCTGCACGGTGCCGAGTTCGGCGTTGACGTCACCGGACGTAGCGAAAGTGTCCGGTGTCACTTCGGCGTCACCGGTCGTTTCGAGGCTCTCGAAGTCGTCGGTGCCATCCTCACCCTCGAAGATCATCTCGAGATTGGCGTCGAACTCGCTGGTCTCCGAGGACTGCTCACCCTGAATATCGATGTTCAGGTCCTCGAGTTCCTCCGGGCTGTCCATCTGGAGATCGCCCTCACTGAAGAAGCGATCCTCCTCGAGTACCATCGAGAAGCCACCGGCAGCGCTCTCGTCGAGTTCCTCGTCGGGCTCGGCGACGATCAGCGTGTGGGCCAGTCCCTCGCTGACGTGCATCCCGAGGTCAAAGGTCGTCAACTCGTCGTCACCGTCCTCGTCCTCGTAGACGAGGACTGCGTCACCGTCGCCGTCGACGTAGATTTCGTCGGCGGGTTCGGTGTCGTCAGCGTCGATCTGTTGGGCGTCGATACCACTCGATGCTGCTGCGGGTGCGGCGGCGGCTACCGTCCCACAGAGCATCACTGCGACGAGTAACACGGCTGTCACCGCGTTACTCGGGAGGGTCAATGTCCTTTCGCTCATGCGAACGGGATTCTCTTCTCCCAGCACTTATATTTTCTCTTCATCTGTGTAGTATATATTCGTCGTAGATTTGGAAATAGGTCGGCTGGTTTCGTCGTGCTTTTGCCCCCAGAGCCGATACTGACGATATCAGGATGGCCCGCTATCATATCGAGACGTACGGCTGTACGTCGAACCGGGGTGAGAGCCGAGCGATCGAGCAGAAGCTACGGGACGCGGGCCACCGCCCGGTTGAGGGACCCGAGGACGCCGACGTGGCGATCATGAATACCTGTACTGTCGTCGAGAAGACCGAGCGTAACATGATCCGCCGGGCCGAGGAGCTGCAGGCCGAGACCGCCGATCTCATCATCACCGGCTGTATGGCGCTCGCACAGGGCGACGAGTTCGCGCGTGAGGGCATCGACGCCCGAATCCTCCACTGGGACGAGGTGCCGACTGCGGTCGGCAACGGCGAGTGCCCGACGACGACTGTTGGAACTGAACCGATCCTCGACGGCGTGATCGGAATCCTGCCGATCGCTCGTGGCTGTATGAGCGACTGTTCGTACTGCATAACGAAACACGCGACGGGGAAAATCGACTCGCCACCGGTCGAGGAAAACGTCGAGAAAGCCCGTGCGCTCGTTCACGCGGGCGCGAAAGAGATCCGTATCACTGGCCAGGACACCGGCGTCTACGGCTGGGACGATGGGGAGCGAAAACTGCATACTCTCCTCGATCGAATCTGCACCGAGGTAGACGGCGAGTTCCGGGTCCGCGTCGGGATGGCGAACCCGAAGGGGCTCCACGGGATCCGGGAAGAGCTGGCCGAAGTATTTGCGGCACACGACGAGCTGTACAACTTCATTCACGCACCGGTCCAGAGCGGATCGAACGACGTGCTCGGCGATATGCGCCGCCAGCATCAGGTCAGCGAGTTCGTCGAGACCGTCGAAACGTTCGAGGCGCATCTCGACGAGTGGACTCTCTCGACTGACTTCATCGTCGGCTTCCCGACCGAAACAGACCGGGATCACGAGCAATCGATGGAGTTGTTCCGCGAGATCCGACCGGAGAAAGTCAACGTCACCCGCTTCTCGAAGCGGCCTAACACTGACGCCGCCGAGATGGACGGCCTCGGCGGCACGCTCAAAAAGGAGCGCTCGAAGGAAATGTCCGAGCTGAAACACGATATCGTCGCCGAAGCCTACGAAGCGATGGTTGGGACCCGCCGTGAGGTGCTCGTCGTCGAGGAGGGTACCGGCGACTCCGTGAAGTGTCGGGACGAGGCCTACCGACAGATAATCGTCCAGAACGCGAGCGATCGCGACATCGAACTCGGCGAGTTCATAACGGTCGAGGTGACCGGCCACAATACGGTCTACGCGCTGGCCGATCCCGTGCAGCCAGTGCCAGCCGTGGGGCAACGAGAGGACCGCCGTGGCCGAGGGGCTTAGTACGATCGAGCACGTAACGCGGCCGTGAATCGGCAGACGATCGGTTACGCGCTCGTTTTTGTCTTCGGGCTGATGGCGGCCCTACAGGCCGTACTTGCGATCCGGTTCAATCTCTTCTTTCTGCTTGTCGCGGGCCTGTTCGGCGCGTCGGCGTATCTGATCTGGTATCACGTTTCCGGACGCATGGAGCAACGGGTTCGACAGACAGCGACACGCGATCCGCGATCTACCTCGCGTGGCGGCTTCGGAGCAGGCCCGCGTGAACAGCGGTTCCGGGATGCACGTGGTGGCTCTACCCGGGGACGGCGCGGTGGCGATCGGACCCGGCGCGCACCGACCAGCACCGAGGGACCGAGCCGGCGCGAGGCCTACCGGATCCTCGATATCGGTCGAGAGGCGGACGAATCGACAGTTCGGGAGGCCTACCGGGAGAAGGTTAAATCGGTCCATCCAGACACTCCCGATGGCGACGAGGAGGAGTTCAAGCGTGTGACGCGTGCGTACGAGCGACTCACCGAGTGACGGACCGCGAGAGCAAGTAATATGTACACGGAGTGGTACGCTACGAGCGATGGGGAAGGACGTATCGGGGACTGAGGACGATTTCGAGTGGGTGAGAGAGCCACTCTCACCCCAGGAGCGGATCGAAGAGGTCGCCAGTGTCGTCAGTCACGACCTGCAGAACCCCCTTACGATCGCCAATGGCTATCTCTCTCGTGCGAGAACTCACGGCGATGAGGAGTATTTCGACCACGTCGAAGATGCGCTTGCGGAAATGCGAGCGATCAGTGACGAAGTCGTCGCGCTTGCACGGCACGGCCAGCCCGTCGACCGGACGGAGTCAGTCGATCTCGCCACCGCTGTCGAGGCGTCCTGGAGCGATCGGTCGCCAGAGCACGGCGAACTGGAACTCGTCTCAGCTACGCCGATCGAGGCCGACGGGCACCGTCTTCGCTCGCTGCTGGATCGACTGTTCAGCAACGCGGTCCGTCACGGTGGCGAGGACGTCACCGTTACCGTCGGGACGACGGGCGACGGGTTCTTTGTCGCCGACGACGGACCCGGCATCCCGCCGGGAGAGTACGATGCCATCGTCGAAGCGGGATACTCCACGGTCCAGCGCCGACCGGGACTGGGACTCACGGTTGCCCGTGCGATCGCAGAGGCTCACGGCTGGTCGCTCGCGCTTTCGGAGAGTACTGCGGGTGGCCTCCGGGTCGACGTGACGGGTATCACCTTGGTCTCCGAAGACGCCCTTCGCGACGACCTGCGAGCGTGACGTGCAGACGCCAGGCGGTGCTCGTCGGTACTGTTCACCGTGGAGTCGATGACTCCACGAGATTTCACTCACCAGTTCGTGAACCACCGCAAGAATGCGTCGGCGGGGATTTGAACCACACGAAGACGTTCCGGCTCGCTTCGCTCACGGGCTGCGACTTCTCTACTTCAAATCCCCTCGTACCGCATACACAGCGCTCACGGAATTGTGAGCGCTGAGAAATGCGTCGGCGGGGATTTGAACTCGTCGAGACTCGCGTTGCTCGTCTCTTCTGCTCAAATCCCTTTGTTACGATTCTGCGGTTCACGAAATGACGAGCACACGCTACGCGGTGCTCGTCAGAGTTGTTCACCGCAAGAATGCGTCGGCGGGGATTTGAACCACGCGAAGACGGTCCTGCTCGCTTCGCTCGCAGGCTACGTCTTCTCTAATTCAAATCCCCACGTTACGATATTGTGCCTCACGGAGTAACGAGCACACGCTACGCGGTGCTCGTCGGAATTGTTCGGCACAAAAATGCGTCGGCGGGGATTTGAACCCCGGTTGTGACCATGGCAAGGTCACGTGATACCACTACACTACCGACGCGCCCTGTCTGCATTCATAGATAACGAGAGACTGTTGTATAAGAGTTGCGAAAGCGAGGCGGTTCGGGAGCAATAACCACGGCACGGAGCCACGATCTGGATCGGTTCACCACCAGAACCTCCGCAACCGACCTCGACGGCTCAGTACCGGTACAGCGAGACCACGAAGGGAAGCTTGTTGTACATGATCACCGCGATCGGGATACCGACGATCGACAGCGTCAGCAGATAGGCGATCCCGGTCCAGATGGCGCTGGCCCACCAGCCGACGAACACGAACCAGACGCCTCGAAGCAGTAGACTTGGCTGATCCGGCCCCGACTCGACGACGCTCCCGTCCGGCCCAGCGACGAGCTGTCGCTGGGAGGACTTCAGGGAGAGCACTTTCGGGACGCGGTTGATCATCTTGATTCCGATCGGGAGGCCGATGATCGTGACGTTCAGGAACCACGCCACGGAGAGCCAGAGGCCGGTGAGCCACCAGCCGACGAACACGAACCAGAGGGCACGGATCACCAGTGAAGGATCCGACGTATTGGTTGCCATCGTCCGAGTGGAGTAGGCGACTCCAAGTAAGTCTTTCAGGTGCGCGCACGCACGAGAGATGAGCACGAAGACGATTTTCGGCCGCAACTATTCTGTAGCAAAAACCACGGTAACCCTTCACAACACGGGTGTGAACGGCTCTCAGTGGCGAAAACGATCCGGCACCCTTTTAGGGACGGACGGGAAAAGATCGGCACAGTCTAGTGGCGAGGCGTCGAAGCGTCACGGCATGACAGTCAGCGTACTCGTGCCGTCGTCTCTCGTCCGGGAAGCCGAAGACAAACGCGAGGCAACTCGCAAGATCGGTTACGTCGCCCGCGCGGCGACGGTGTTCCGGGCAGACCGTCTGGCCGTCTTCCCCGACGGGGAAGGCGAGCGCAGATGGGGCGGCGGGTTCGTCGAAACCGTGCTGCGGTACGCCGCGACTCCGCCATACCTCCGAAAGGAGGCGTGGGGAACGCGGCCCGAACTGGAGTACGCGGGCATCCTGCCGCCGCTCCGCGCACCGTCACAGACCGGCTCCGAATCGAACGATTCGGGGTCGTCAAGACAGGGAATCGTGACCGAGGTCGGACCTGACGGGCGCGTACGGGTCAATTGCGGCTTGCAACACCCGATCTCGCTGGTCGTCCCTCCGAAAATGGAGGTCGACGAGGGAGAGCGCGTAACAGTCAGGATCTCTTCGCGAGAGCCGGTCCGTGCGAAGCTGGTCGACGAGCCCATTTCGGGGCTCTCGATCCATCGCATGGACCTATCGGAAGCGCTCGGCCGTGAGGACGCCGGTGTCCGAATCGCGACGTCGAGGTTCGGCGAGAACCTTAGCGTCTCGCGACTCGGGACACTGGCCGGACGAATCGAAGCCGACGGGATGACCGTCGCCTTCGGCTCGCCCGAGAGAGGGCTTCCGGAGATGCTCGACGGGGTAACTGTCGAGCAACGAGCGGACGGGGACGCAGTCCCCGGGAACGGAGACGACACACGTGACGGAGACGTTCCGACACGGATCGACGTCGAACCGGGCGCACCCAGCCGGTTCGACCTCTGGCTCAATACGGTTCCGAACCAGGGCAGCCAGGTGGTGCGAACGGAAGAAGCGATGTTCGCGTCGCTCGCCTGCCTAACACTCCCAGAGTGAGAATACAATGCCACAACCAAGCAGACCACGCAAAGGCTCGTTGGGATTCGGCCCACGGAAGCGTGCGACCAGCGAGGTCCCGCGCTTTAACTCGTGGCCGAGTGACGACGGACAGCCGACGCTTCAGGGTTTCGCCGGCTACAAGGCCGGCATGACCCACGTGGTGATGATCAACGACGAAGCCGACTCGCCCACCGAGGGAATGGAGGAGACGGTTCCGGTCACCATCGTGGAGACGCCGCCCATGCGGGCGGTCGCCCTGCGAGCGTACGAGGACACGCCCTACGGTCAGAAACCGCTGACCGAAGTCTGGGCCACCGAGTTCCACGAGGAACTCGATCGCACACTTGACCTTCCCGAGGAACACGACGCGGAAGCCGCGGAAAACGAAATCCGCGACGCGGTCGCCGAAAGTCGGATCGCCGACATTCGGATGATCACGCATACGGTTCCGAGCGAGGTCAAGAGCGTTCCGAAAAAGAAACCCGACGTCATGGAGACTCGGATCGGCGGCGGCTCCATCGAGGACCGCCTCGACTACGGTCTCGAACTGCTGGAAGACGGCGGCGAACACAACGCCGATCAGATCTTCCGGCCCGGCGAGTACATGGATGTCGCCGGTGTGACGAAAGGGAAAGGAACGCAGGGTCCCGTCAAGCGATGGGGCGTTCAGAAACGAAAAGGAAAGCACGCACGTCAGGGCTGGCGGCGCCGGATCGGTAACCTTGGCCCGTGGAACCCGTCACGAGTTCGCTCGACGGTTCCACAGCAGGGTCAGACCGGCTACCACCAGCGAACGGAGCTGAACAAGCGCCTGATCGATCTCGGCGACGACGACGTCACCCCCGCGGGTGGCCTCGTCAATTACGGCGAGATCGACGGCCAGTACGCGCTCGTGAAAGGGTCCCTTCCGGGGCCGTCCCAGCGCGTCCTTCGGTTCCGCCCGGCCGTGCGACCGAACGACCAGCCGCGCCTCGATCCCGAGGTGCGCTACGTATCTACGGAATCGAATCAAGGATAATCTATGCAGGCAACAGTACGTGACCTCGACGGTGAGGACGCGGGCACGATCGACCTTCCGGACGTCTTCGAGACGCCGATCCGGACGGATCTGATCGAGCGCGCAGTGCTCGCCGCTCAGGCAAACCGGAAACAGGACTACGGCGCGGACGAGTACGCCGGGCTTCGCACGCCTGCGGAGTCCCAGGGTAGCGGCCGCGGCATGGCACACGTGCCACGCGAGAACGGCACTGCCCGACGCGTCCCACAGGCCGTCAGTGGCCGCCGTGCACACCCACCGAAGGCCGAGAAAGAGCAGGGCCTCGACATCAACGACAAGGAGCGAAAGCTCGCGACCCGCGCCGCGATCGCCGCCACGGCGGACGTGGAGGCGGTCGCCGAGCGCGGTCACGAGTTCGACGAGGATCTCGAACTCCCCCTCGTTGTCGACGACGAGTTCGAGGACCTGAAAAAGACCAAGGAGGTCGTCTCCCTGCTCGAAGCCCTCGGCGTGCACGAGGACGTCGAACGCGCCGACGAGAACCGATCGGTCCGCGCTGGTCGAGGGACGACCCGTGGACGGAAATACACGACGCCGCGGTCGATCCTCTTTGTCACGTCCAGCGAGGCTGGCCCATCCCGAGCGGCCCGCAACCTCGCCGGCGCAGACGTCGCGACGGCGAGCGAGGTCAACACGGAAGACCTCGCGCCCGGCGCGAACGGAGGCCGACTGACGGTGTTTACCGAAAGCGCCATCGAGGAGGTGGCAGACCGATGACGCAGGATCGAGACGTCATCGTTCATCCCCTCGTCACCGAGAAGGCGATGAACGACATGGACTTCGAGAACAAGCTCCAGTTTATCGTCGATGTCGACGCCGCGAAGCCCGAGATCGCCGACGCGGTCTCCCATCGCTTCGATGTCGAAGTCGTCGACGTGAACACACAGATCACCATGAAAGGAACCAAGAAAGCGACAGTCGAGCTCGGCCCCGACGACGCGGCCGACGAAGTCGCATCCAGAATCGGGGTGTTCTGATAATGGGACGACGAATTCAGGGACAACGACGCGGTCGCGGTGGCTCGACGTTCCGAGCCCCCTCGCACCGATACAAGTCCGACAAACAGCACAAGACCCCCGAAGAGAGCGATCTCGTCTCCGGGACGGTCGTCGACATCGAACACGACCCGGCGCGCAGCGCGCCGGTCGCAGTCGTCGAGTTCGACGACGGCGATCAGCGGATGATCCTCACCCCCGAAGGTGTCGCGGTCGGCGACACGATTCAGGTTGGAATCTCCGCGGAGATCCAGCCGGGCAACACGCTTCCGCTCGCCGAGATTCCGGAAGGTGTCCCCGTCTGTAACGTCGAGTCCAGCCCCGGTGACGGTGGCAAGTTCGCCCGATCCTCGGGCGTCAGCGCCGACCTCATCACGCACGACCGCGATGCGGCCGTCGTGCAGCTGCCAAGCGGCGAGGTCAAGCGACTCGATCCCGAGTGCCGAGCGACCATCGGGGTCGTCGCCGGCGGTGGCCGAACGGAGAAACCGTTCGTCAAAGCTGGCAACAAGCATCACAAAATGAAAGCCCGGGGCACGAAGTACCCGCGCGTCCGTGGTGTCGCCATGAACGCGGTCGATCACCCCTTCGGTGGCGGTGGCCGACAGCACCCCGGCAAACCGAAATCCGTCTCGCGGGATACCCCGCCGGGTCGGAAGGTCGGTGACATCGCGTCCAGCCGAACCGGACGAGGTGGAAAAGAATGAGTGGATCAGAATACAGAACCGGCCGCGAAGGCGAGTTCACCTATCGCGGTCACACGCTCGACGAGCTGCAGGATATGGACGTAGACGAAGTCGCGGAACTGCTTCCCGCCCGACAGCGGCGAACCATCGAACGCGGACTCGGCGTCGAGCACGAAAAACTGCTCGAGCGGGCCCGCGAGACGAGTGAGGAGGAGTCGACGAACAACCCGATCCGAACTCACCTGCGCGACATGCCGGTGCTGCCGGAGTTCGTTGGCCTGACCTTCGCGGTCCACAACGGTCAGGGCTTCGAGCGCGTGGATATCGAACCCGAGATGATCGGACATTATCTCGGCGAGTTCCAGTTGACCCGGACATCGGTCGAACACGGACAGGCCGGGATCGGAGCGACCCGCTCGTCGAAGTTCGTACCGCTCAAATAAATCATGGGAATCAACTACAGCGTCGACGCCGACCCGGAGACCACCGCGAAAGCGATGCTTCGGGAGCGTCATATGAGCCACAAGCACAGCAGGGCGATCGCCCGAGAGATCAAGGGCAAGACGGCCGCCGACGCGGTCGAGTACCTCGAAGCGGTTATCGCCGAGGAACAACCCGTCCCGTTCCGACAGCACAACAGCGGCGTTGGTCACCGCTCGGGCATCGACGGCTGGGACGCCGGCCGATACCCTGAGAAGGCCAGCAAGGCCTTTATCGATCTGCTGCAGAACGGCATGAACAACGCGGACCAGCAAGGGTTCGAGCCCGAGGAGATGATCATCGAACACGTCGCCGCCCACAAGGTCGGCGAAGTCCAGGGCCGCAAGCCCCGTGCGATGGGTCGTGCAAGCGCCTGGAACACGATGGAAGTCGACGTCGAACTGGTCCTTGCAGAACCCGAAGAGGGAGGTGACGAATAATGGCAGACGAACACGAGTTCATCGAAGATGGCCTTCAGCTGTCCCAGATCGACGAGTTCTTCGAGGAGGAGCTCGGTCGCGCCGGCTACGGCGGCATGGATGTCGCCAAGACGCCGATGGGTACACAGATCGTCCTCGAAGCCGAGAAGCCCGGTATGGTAATCGGCAAGGGCGGCGAGAACATCCGCAAGATCACGACCGCCCTCGAAGAGCAGTTCAATCTCGAGGATCCTCAGGTCGACGTTCAGGAGGTCGAAGAACCCGACCTGAACGCCCGGATCGTCGCGGACCGACTCGCCAACGCGCTCGAACGTGGCTGGTACTTCCGCAAGGCGGGCCACACCACGCTCGAACGCATCATGGATGCAGGCGCACTGGGTGCCGAGATCGTCCTGTCCGGCAAGGTCACGGGCGCTCGGTCGCGCGTCGAGAAGTTCAACGACGGCTACATCAAGCACAACGGCGAACCCGCCGAGACCATCGTCGATCACGGCCAGGGCGTCGCAGTGATGAAGCTCGGAACGATCGGCGTGGACGTCAAGATCATCCCGCCGGGAGCCGAGCTTCCGGACGACTTCCGCATCGAGGAAGACGCCGACGTCTCCGAGCTCGCCGCCGAGGTCGAGACCGACGAGGGCGTCGAGGAGCTACTCGAAGAGCCCGAAGACGAGGAGCTCGAGGAGCTCGAAGCCGAAGCGGCCGAATCCGAGGCTGACGCCGATGTCGCCGACGAGGAAGTCGTCGAGGAGGTCATCGAGACCGACGAGCCCGCAGAGGAGTTCGAGGAGGTCGAAGTTCCCGAGGGCGAAGACGAAATCGCCGAGGAACTCGACGAACTCGAAGAGGAAGTCGAGGAGGAAGCCGACGAGCTGCTCGACGAGATGGAAGAGGAGATCGACGACGAGGAGGGTGATGCCTGATGGCGATTCTCCACGTCGAAGAGATCCGCGACATGACGGCGGCCGAACGTGAGGCCGAACTCGACGAGCTGAAAACGGAACTGCTGAACGCGAAAGCAGTCCAGGCCGCTGGTGGTGCTCCGGACGATCCGGGCCGCATCAGCGAACTGCGCCGTACCATCGCTCGGATCAAGACGATCCAGAGCGAGGAAGGCGACTTCGAAGACGACGAATAAACGATGCCACTGACACCCGAGACACTCCCACGACACGAACTCAACGGCCTGTACGTACGGGTCGTCGACGCCCCGAACCCCGATCTGATCGGGATCGCCGGGCGCGTCGTCGTCGAGACCGCCAACACGCTCCACGTGAGCGATACGGCGGCCGAGGAGTCTCGGGTGCGGCAGGTGCCAAAGCAGGGATCGACGTTCGAGTTTGCGCTCGAACAGGAAGACACAGATGAAGCCGCCGCTCCGGTGAATGGAGCGGGGATCGCGTCCAAACTGGAGGCCGAGTCGACGGCGGACCCGTCGGAAGACGGTCGGGAAACCGACGCCGACGGCCCCTCCGGCGAGGGCGTGACCTACGTTACGGTGGATGGCTCACGACTGCTCTCACGACCCGCAGAACGCACCGAAACACGAGGTAGATCACCATGGCAATTGGATTAGACGTAGAACAACCACCAGAGCCGGACGACCCGGCCACATACGATTACGAGAAATGTCCGTTCTACGGCGATCTCGCTGTTCGAGGACAGGTCCTCGAAGGCGAAGTCGTCTCGACGGACATGGAAAAGACCGTGATCGTCGAACGCGAGTACGACGTGAACGTTCCGAAGTACGACCGACTGATGAAACGACGCTCCCGCATTCCGGCACACGTGCCGGGTGTTCTTGAGGGTCTTTCGGTCGGCGACACGGTCAAGATAGCAGAGACACGACCGCTCTCGAAGACGAAAAGTCACGTCGTCGTCGAACAGGTTGCCGACGCGGCAGCCGCGACGACGGGGGGGCAGTAACGATGGAAGCGATGAAAGCTGACGTGACCCAGGGCCTCGAAAAGGGATCCCTGATCACGTGTGCCGACAACACTGGCGCGCGTGAACTCAAGGTCATCAGCGTGTCCGGTTACTCGGGGACGAAGAACCGTCACCCGAAAGCCGGTCTCGGCGACAAGATCACCGTCTCGGTCACCAAGGGGACGCCCGAAATGCGTCGTCAGGTGCTCGAAGCGGTGGTCATTCGCCAGCGAAAACCCATCCGCCGCCCCGACGGTACGCGCCTCAAATTCGAGGACAACGCGGCCGTCATCATCGACGAGAACGAGGAACCGCGCGGGACCGAGATCAAGGGTCCGATCGCGCGGGAAGTCGCAGAGCGGTTCGGAAGTATCGCAAGCACGGCTACGATGATTGTATAGCATGTCACGACAACCACACAAACAACGAAACGAAGTGGAGAACGCCTCCCTGCACGAGCTGCACAAGTACGTGCAGGCGACGCTCTCTTCGGAGCTCCGCGAGGAGTACGACACTCGACGCACCCGCGTCAACGCGGGCGACACCGTCGAGGTCATGCGCGGCGACCACGCCGGTGAGGAGGGCGAAGTCGTTCAGGTCGATCTGAAAGACTCCGTCGTACACGTCGAGGATGTCACGGTCGAGACCGCCGACGGCGAGGAGGTCCCACGCCCGCTGGATCCCAGTAACGTGCGGATCACCGATCTCGACCTCTCCGACGACCGTCGCGAGGAGCGACTCCAGGGTGATACCCAATGACGAACCACCAGAAACGACTATCCGCACCGGATTCCTGGCCGGTCGAGCGCAAGACGGAGAAGTTCACCGTCAAGGCCGACGACGGCCCCCACGGCGACGCAGGGGTTCCCCTCGTCGTCTTGCTCCGTGACGTGCTCGGCTACGCCGACTCCAAGAAGGAAGCACGGTACGCGCTCGAATCGGGGAACGTCCTGATCAACGGCGACGCGGTACGCGATTACCGCCGTCCCGTCGGGATGTTCGACATCCTCGCTTTCGTCGAGCGCGAAGAGTACTACCGCGTCTTCCCCGACGAAGGGGGACGCCTCGCGCTGACCGAAATCGACGCCGAGTCCGCGGGCAGCAAGCTTGGCAAGATCATCGGCAAGCGCCAGGTCACTGGCGGCGACACCCAGCTCAACCTCCACGACGGGCAGAACCTGCTCGTCGAGGACGCGAGCGAGTACGGCGGGAACGACTCGCTGGTCGTCGACAACGAGACCGACGAGATCGTCGCCCACTTCCCGTACGAGGAGGGCTCGCTCGTCACCGCCGTCTCCGGCCAGCACGCCGGCGAGATCGGCGAGGCGACGACGATCGAAGTGACGCCCGGCAGCGGTGAGAACCGCGTCGAAGTCGAGGGTGTCGCGGGAAGCCCCGACTTCGAAACCGTCGAGGAGTACGTCGTCGTCATCGACGAGAACTTCGTCGACGGCGAGGTGCAAAGCACCTCGGACAGTCAAGCGGCGGAGCCGCGCGACGAAGGTGACCTCGACGACGATGCGGCCGAGGACGCCGACGATGATGACGAGGTGAGCGACGATGAGTGAAGCTGAGACCGAGTTCCACGAGATGCGAGAGCCCCAGGTCGAGAAGATCGTCGTCCACATGGGCGTCGGACAGGGCGGCCGCGAACTCGCCAACGGCGAGGAGATCCTCGAAGAGGTCACGGGCCAGCAGAGCGTCCGGACCCAGGCAAAAGCGACCAAACCCGACTTCGGGATCCGACAGGGCGATCCGATCGGTGCGAAGGTCACCCTTCGTGCTGAGGAAGCCCACGAGTTCCTGGAGACGGCACTGCCGATCGCTGACCTGTCGGCAACGCAGTTCGACGACACCGGCAACTTCAGCTTCGGCATCGAGGAACACACCGACTTCCCGAGCCAGGAGTACGATCCGAGCATCGGGATCTTCGGACTGGACGTCACGGTCAACCTCGTCCGTCCCGGCTACCGCGTCACGAAACGGAAGAAGGCAAGCCGTTCGATCCCCTCGAACCACCGACTCGACCCCGACGATGCAGTCGCATTCGTCGAGTCGACCTTCGACGTGGAGGTAGAACAATGAGCGAAAGTGAAAACGACCAGACGGGCGAGCACGCCACCAAGCGCACCGGCCAGCTAGAGGAGTGCCAGCGCTGTGGCCGCAAGCAAGGTCTCGTCGGGAAGTACAACATCTGGCTGTGCCGACAGTGCTTCCGAGAGATCGCCCGAGACATGGGATTCAAGAAGTATCGATAATATGACGGCAAACGATCCGCTCAGCAACGCCCTCTCGGGGATCAGTAACGCCGAGAGTGTGGGTCATCTGACCCACGAGGTATCGCCCGCCTCGAACGAGATCGGTCAAGTGCTCGAGGTCTTCTACGACCGCGGGTACGTCGACGGCTTCGAGTTCGTCGACGACGGCCGGTCCGGACAGTTCGAGGTCGAATTGAAAGGTGCCATCAACGAGTGTGGCCCCGTCAAGCCCCGCTACTCCGCGGGAGCCGAGGAGTTCGAGAAGTGGGAGAAACGGTTCCTCCCCGCTCGGGACTACGGGACGCTCGTTGTGACGACCAGTCACGGCATCATGAGCCACTACGAGGCCCGCGATCAGGGCATCGGTGGCCAGGTCATCGCGTACGTGTACTAATGACGAGAGTAGCAATCGAACTATCGGACGAAGTCAGCGCGGAGGTCGACCACCTCGAACTGACGATCGACGGACCGAACGGCAGCGTCACGCGACGCCTCTGGTACCCCGACGTCACTGTCGAGGTCGAAGACAACGAGGTCGTCATCGAAAGCGACGCCGAGGACGCGAAGACACTCTCGACGGTTGGCACCTTCGAAAGCCACGTCGAGAACATGATCCATGGCGTCACCGACGGCTGGGAGTATCAGATGGAGGTCTTTTACTCTCACTTCCCGATGCAGGTTCGGGTCGAGGACGGCGACGTCGTCATCGAGAACTTCCTCGGCGAGAAAGCGGCTCGCCGAACGACGATCCACGGCGACACGCAGGTTGACGTCGACGAGGAGATCGTGACGATCAGCGGCCCCGATAAGGAGGCCGTCGGACAGACAGCTGCCGACATCGAACAGCTGACCCGGGTTTCGGGCAAGGACGTTCGCGTCTTCCAGGACGGCGTCTATATCACCCAAAAACCCAGCAAAGGAGGTGCCTGATAGATGGCAGACGAACCTACCGAGGAACAGTCGAACGACACGAGCGGTGATGAACCGCAAGAACTCGAAGATATCAGCGGTGTCGGCGCGAGCAAAGCCGACGCGCTCAAAGAAGCAGGCATCGAGTCCATCGAGGACGTCAAGGCAGCAAGCCAGGACGACCTTTCGGATGTCGACGGTATCGGGAACGCGCTCGCTGCGCGTATCAAAGCCGATGTCGGCGATCTGGAAGTCGACGAGGAGGCCGAAGCGGAGGCCGAAATCGAAGACGAAGAGGACGACGATGACGTCGACGAGGAGGTCGAGACCGAACTCCAGCCCCGCGGGCTGGCCGACAAGACGCCCGACCTCAGCGACGACGAGGCACGCCTGATCGCCGAACGACGTTCGGCGAGTAAGCCCGCGTTCAAGGCGCAGGATTACCACAAGAAAAAGCGAATCCCCGAGAACTGGCGCGAGCCACGTGGTGCGCTCTCGAAGCAGCGCCGTGGCATCAAAGGGAAGGGGGCGACGGTCGAGGCGGGCTATCGAACGCCCAAACCGGTCCGTGGCAAACACCCGAGTGGCTTCGAGGAGGTCCGTGTGCACAACACCGACGACCTCGAAGGCGTCGACGGCGACCGGGAAGCGGTTCGGATCGCCTCGACGGTCGGCGCTCGCAAGCGTGAGCGTATCGAAGAGCTCGCGGAGGAACAGGGCGTTCGCGTCCTGAATCCCACCTACGTCGAAGTGGAGGTGGACCAATGACTGACCTGAAAGCACAGAAACGACTCGCAGCGGACGTCCTCGACGTCGGAAAGAACCGTGTCTGGTTCGACCCCGAAGCGCAAGACGAGATCGTCGATGCGATCACGCGCGAGGACATCCGTGAACTCGTCGATCAGGGCATCATCACGGCGAAGGTAAAGCAAGGCAACTCCCGCGGTCGCGCTCGCGAGCGCGCCGACAAGCGCGCCTACGGCCACCAGAAAGGTCCGGGCAAGCGCAAAGGGAAAGCCGGTGCTCGACAGAACGAGAAAAAAGAGTGGTCGGCGAAGGTTCGTGCCCAGCGACAGCTGCTCCGCGAACTCCGCGACGACAGGACCATCGACCCCGGTCAGTACCGGGAGCTGTACAACAAGTCCCGCGGTGGCGAGTTCCGCGACGTAGCACGGCTGGTGAACTACATCGAGAACAACTACGGCGTCGATGTCGACGCCGAAGGTGATCAGTAATGGCAACTGGACCACGATACAAGGTGCCGATGCGGCGCCGCCGCGAGGTTCGGACCGATTATCATCAGAGGTTGCGCCTGCTCAAATCCGGCAAACCACGGCTGGTCGCTCGCAAGAGCAACAAGCACGTGACGGCGCAGCTGATCGTTCCGGGACCGAACGGCGACGAAACCATCGCGAGTGCACACTCCAGCGATCTGGCCGAGTACGGCTGGGAAGCCCCAACGGGCAACATCCCTGCGGCGTACTTGACTGGACTACTCGCTGGCAAACGCGCGCTCGAAGATGGCACCGAGCAGGCGGTGCTCGACATCGGCCTCAACACGGCGACTGAAGGGAGTAAAGTATTCGCAGTACAGGAAGGAGCGATCGACGCGGGGCTCGAAATCCCGCACAACGACAGCGTCCTTCCCGACTGGGAGCGTAACCGCGGCGAGCACATCGCCGAGTACGACGAACAGCTCGACGAGCCGCTGTACAGCGGCGAGTTCGACGCCACAGACCTGCCTGAGCACTTCGATACGGTGCGAGAGGAGATCCTCGAACAATGAGCGGAAACAACTACAACGACGGCTGGGAGCCGGTTACACGGCTCGGTCGAAAGGTACAGGAGGGCGACATCGACACGATGGAAGACGCCCTCAACTCCGGACTCCCGCTGAAGGAGGCCGAAGTCGTCGACCAGCTCCTTCCGGGGCTGGAAGACGAAGTGCTCGACATCAACATGGTACAGCGGATGACTGACTCGGGTCGCCGGGTCAAGTTCCGCTGTGTCGTCGCGATCGGTAACCGCGACGGCTACGTCGGCTACGC
>LFFM01000505.1_pt1 | contig 27424 bp, 29 predicted proteins | sample 643131 | NCBI WGS metagenome assembly LFFM01 (sample SAMN03777445, study PRJNA286221) | soda lake metagenome | biome: soda lake; feature: Kulunda steppe; material: water; isolation source: sample Tc-Br brine of Tanatar trona crystallizer | place: Russia: Kulunda steppe | collected 2011-07
GTGGAGTACTTCGGGCTCTACTGGCACTTCGTGGACATCGTGTGGGTGTTCCTCTTCCCGCTTTTCTACCTCTTCTGAAGCGGTTCACCGACTTTCGCTCGGTATCTTTTCCGGGATCGACGGACGCAGCCGGGAGTCGCAGTTGCTGTTCCGACTGACGGCTGTCCCGCCGATCGGCCACTCGCTGTAAAAAAGCCTGCCAGCGCGTCGCTCTCTGAAATCTCCGAACCCCACCGCGTGGTATTAACAGCCATCATCACGTGTGTGAAACCATGCCAGCACACGACGACGAACTCGATCCACAGGCCGCCGCGCTACTCGAGGGCTTTCAGTCCGGGATCGCCCCGCCCTCCTCGACGCTGTCGGTCGAGACCGGTCGGCAGCTCCTCGAGGGCCTCTTCGCCGTCGAGAGCCCCGAACCGGTCGGCGAGCTGCTCGATATCGATATCCAGGGGCCCAACGGACCGATCCCGCTCCGACTCTACGCGCCGTCGGGGGCGGGACCGTTTCCGGTCCTCGTCTTCTTTCACGGCGGCGGCTGGGTTCGCGGCTCGATCGAGGCCTACGACGGACTCTGTCGCCGGTTGGCGAACGGTTCGGGCTGTCTCGTCGTTTCCGTCGATTACCGCCGAGCGCCGGAGAATCCGTTCCCTGCGGGCTTCGAGGACTGTTACGCCGCGACCGAGTGGGCCGCGGTACACGCCGACGATCTGAACGGCGATCCGGATCGGATCGCCGTCGGCGGCGACAGCGCCGGCGGCAACCTCGCGGCGGCCGTGACGCTCGCCGCTCGCGACCGGAGTGGCCCCGACCTCACCCACCAGCTTCTCGTGTATCCGTCCGTCAACCATCCGGAGCTCCGGTGGTTCGACTCCTACGACGAGAACGGAACGGGGTATTTCCTCGAGATGGACAGCGTCGAGTGGTATCACGAACAGTACACCGACCGCGCCGATCACGGCAACCAGTACGCGTTCCCGATCCGGGCCCGGGATCTCTCGGAGCTTCCCTCCGCCACCGTCCTGACGGCCGGATTCGATCCGCTGGTCGACGAGGGAAACGCCTACGCCGACCGGCTCGAGGCGGCCGACGTCGACGTGACGCGGTTACAGTACGATTCGCAGATCCACGCCTTCCTGAACCTCTATGAACACCTCGACGGCGCCGATCGGGCGATCGAGGAAGTCAACTCGATGCTCCGGTCGGCGCTTTCGATCGATCAACCGTAGGTATCGGCCATCGTCCGATCGAGAAGCCCGTCCGGCTCCAGGACGATGTAGACGACGACAAACGGCTCCTCGGGGGCGAGTATCCACACCGAAACGGGGGGCTCGATTCGCTCCGTGGCGCGGGCGACGAGCGGATCGAGCGGCTTCGTGCCGTCTTCGAACTCCGCGAGGAGATCACGGCCCCGCTGTGCCGCAAACGTGTAAACGACCCCGTTCGGATTGCGGTCGGTGTCGTAGGTTACCCGTGAGTTCATCCCCTCCCCGGCGGCTCGGGCGGTCTCGAAACAGGAGCTCGCGGCCTCGAAGATCGGCTCGTCGGTCCGCAGAAAGCGAAATCTGGTCTCCGATTCGACGGCCGCGTTCTCGAGCGTCGGTCCCGCACCGCCCCACGTGAGGTCGCCGTCGAGTCGGTTACCGACCTCCAGGTCCGGTAGCGTCGACCGGGGAACGGATACCGGATCGGCCGAGTTGACATCGAGGAGGAGCCACTCGTCGTCGTTCCGACCCGGAAGCACCCGAAACGGTCCGTCGGTATGGGCGCTCGTGGCCGTCTTTCCCCGCTCTTCGCCCGTCATTTCCACGAGAGCATCGCCCGGAGCTGTTCGGTCGAGAAAATCGACGTCGGGCGATCCATATGAACGCCGATCTCGCCGGAAAAGGCCCGCATCCCGGCTCGCTGGATCGGTTCCGGCAACGAGTAACCGGCCCGGATCGCCTTCCCGATCGTCTGATCGCGCCCCAGTTCGGATCGCCAGGCGCGTTCGTACTCCTCGGTCGTCGACGGGCGTTCGGGGTCTATCGTTCGAGCCGCGACGTCCGCCGCGCGCATCCCGTAGAGGATCCCGCCGCCGGTGAACGGTTTCGTCTGTCCGGCGGCGTCGCCGACCAGAAAGCTCCGTCGTCCACTCGTCCGGTCAGGCGGTCCGATCGGGATCGCGCCCGAACATCGTCGATCGATGTCGGCGTCGTAATCGGCGACGAGCGCTTCGAATCGCTCGGGTGCGTCCTCGCCCGGTTCGACCGCGAGCCCGTACTCGACGCCCGCCTCGCCGCGGGGGATCCGCCAGGCGAAAAAGCGCGGCACCGTCAGGTGGACGTCGACGAAATCGTCGTGATCCGGCTCGGGGTCGAACCCGAGAACGCCGTGGAGCAACTCGTCGGGTTCGGGAAGCCCGAGCTGGCTTCGGACCTTCGATCGGGGGCCGTCCGCGCCACAGACGAGCCTCGCCTCGAAGCGTTCGATTCCGTCCGGGCCGTTGGCCTCGATCTCGACGCGATCCGTCCGTTCCGTGACGTTCGTGACGGTATGTCCCGTCCGGACCGTCGCGCCGGCCCCGCGGGCGCACTCGGCGAGCGTCCGATCGAGGCCGACCCGATCGATCGCGTTCGAGACGACCGTCTGTTTATAAAATGGGTGCGACGGACTGTCGGCGCCGCCGAGATGGAAGCGAGCGCCGTAGATCTCGTTCTGTCGGAGGCGCTCGCGAGCGCCGTCGGGGACGAACTCCCAGACGTCGAGACTGACGTGGCCGGAACAGGCGAGCGGCCGACCGATTTCGCCGGACTCCAGCACCAACACGTCGTGGCCGGCCTCGGCGGCCGAGCGGGCGAACCGCGAGCCGGACGGGCCGGCGCCCACGACGAGGAAGTCGTACATACACGGAAAAGGGACCCCAGCGGGCAAATATCCACCGCAACTCGTCGCGGAGACGCTTCGCTCGGATCGGGTCGGCGGTTCCGTCCGAACGGCGGCGGCTCAGGCCTCGCTGTCGCTTCCGAGCACCCGGCCGATGCCCGGGAGCACCGTCGCGAAGCGTGCGACCCATCCGAGCTTGAAGAGCCCGATCTGTGAGAGCACGCCGAGGAGCAAAAGCACGCCGAAAAGCGGTATTTCGACCCCGACGATCGGTGTCGTCGCGAGCGGATCGAAGAGGATCGGGTCCGGCGAGAACGCGTCGCGGGCGGCCGTAAAATCCGCGACGGTCACGGCGCCGGAGGCGAACGCCGACCCGACGAAGGCGGTGATGAACATCAGCGCGAACTTCGTGAGGGTAAAGCCGAGCAACGCGCCGACGAACCCGGCGACGATCATCACGAGATACCGGACGAGCCCGCCCTCGGTGAAGATCGGTGTGACCACGTACAGCCCGATGTAGGCGCCGACGACGAAGGCGGGTATCGCGGTCGCGAACGACAGCGCGACGTAGGCGAGGGCGGCCCCCAACGCTCCGCCGCCGACGACCGCGACGGCGAACCCGACCGGTCCGGCCGCCCCGAACGTGCCCAGCACCTGCGGCGCGATGACGTATCCGCCACCGGCCCCGATCAGAAAGCCCAACAGCGCGGTCGCATACACCGACAGCGCGGCCCCGAAGAAGACGAGCGCCAGCCCGATGAGGACTAGCCCGATACTGACGAGTTCCATACCGGTCACTTATCAGCCAACGGGATAAGTTTGGAGGCCGATTCGGCGGAAAACGATCGCGGGGCGGATCGACCGCTGCTACACGATCACGAACGCCGCGGCCCCGACGACGAACAGGGCGCCCGCGGCGGCCGCAGTGGGCCGTTCCGGGAGCGATCGCCCCAGCCGCGACTCGACGGCTCCCCGGACCGGCGGAAGGACGACCAGGCCGGCGAGGAGGAAAAACAGCCCCGCGCCGGCGGACAGCGTCGCCAGTCCCGCCACGATCGCGACGTAGCCGACGGCGTACTGGAGGCGACGCCGGAGATCGTCGCCCCCCGTTCGCTGTTTCGCCCGCTTGTCGATGTAGGCCTCGAGCCGTCGGTCGGCCTCGTCGGTCTGTGGGGTCGCACAGGTGGGGCAGAAATTGTACGACTCCCCCACCTCCGTTCCACAGTTCCGACAGGACGGCATGATCGAACGAAACTACCCGACCGGTATAAATCAAGCTTCGCTCCGACTCAGTATCGGAAACTGAACCGCGCCGACGGTTGATAACGGAACCGCGAATACGTACCCGCAGGCAGCCGTATATCGACGATGTCTCTCGTCACCCATCTCCTCGGTCGTCCTCCCCGGTTCACGGCGCGGAGCGTCCGCTTTCTTCTCGTGGTCTGTTGTCTGTTCGCCGGCGCCGCAGTTCTTTTGAGTTCGCCGGTCGCCGGCGCGCCGACGATGGAGAACGTGACGATCGACGATGACGAATCCTGGGTCGGCCTCGAGGACGACCACGAAATCGCGATCGAGGCCGCAGGGATCGACACGAGCGACGGCCCGGCGACCGTCACAGTCGAACTGGCCGGGTGGTCCGACGACGCCCTCGTCGGTGATCCCGACGTCGAGATCCTCACCTCCGGCGTCGGCGTCCAGAGTGACGTCGAGACGGACGGTACGACCGTCTCTTTCGATATCAACGACACGTCCGAGGCGGTGATCGATCTCGAGGCGGGAATCGACGTGACGCTCGAACACCCCTTCGAATCGTCGTTCGACGGCGCCGAATACGGTGTAAACGTCGAAACCGAGGCTTCCAACGGCACTGGGGAGGCGAACACGGAGGTCACGATCGAGCGACTCTCGTATCTCGTCGACGGCGACGAGCGGTTCCCGCCGTCGACGGAGTTCGTCTACCGGAACCAGACGGTGACCGTGGCCCACCTCGAACCCGGAACCGAGTACACGCTCTTCGAGTTCGATCCGGAGGAGGGGACGCTCGGCGGACCGGTTGAATCCGTAACCCCCGGTTCGGGGGCGACCGCGACCGTCGACACCGCCGACGAAGAGTTCGAACCGGGCTGGTATCTCGTCTACGATGCGGACGAGATCGTTCCGACGACCGAGAACGCCTTCCGGATACAGCGTCACGAACTCGATGCGACACCGGCCGACGACACGGTCGACGGTGACGGGTCGGAAACGGCGGTGACGATCGACTCGCCGATCCGGTCGACGGCATTCGACGTCAACGTCACGTCGGCGGATCTGGAAGCCGGGGACCTGTTCGACGTCTTCGACGGCGAGACGAACGGCGATATCGAGCACGCGGACGGCGGGTCGATCGTGATCCGCGACGTCGAGGCCGGCGAGGAGATCCCGATGAACTTCGAGTCGGTCCTGGAGGCCACCTACGGCTTCGAGTTCGAGGCGACCGACACGGGAGCGACAGACGACGCGAGCGTCGCCGTCAAGGCACGCGAGGTCGACGCGGCGTTCGGGAGCGACCACTACACCGCGCCGGTCGGGAGCCTCCCCGAGATCGACCTCGAACTCGAGGACACCGACGAGACGTACCTCATGATCGGCGGCGATCGGAGCGGTAACGACGGCGTACTGACGAACTACTTCGATATCCTCCACGTCGAGGGTGACGCGACGATCCGGATCAACACCCGTCTGCTCGGAACGAACGTCCCTTCCGATGAGGTCTATCGGGCCGAGGACGCCGAGGTGACAAGCTACCTGCACGAGCCGGACCACGAGGGGTTCGACGACGTCGCCTTCGAGGGCGGGGCGGACGATCTCTCGGCGTTCCGCTCGGAGCTCGGTATCGGGTCGCTCCCGCGACCGTTCCAGGCGGACCGGCTCCGACTCGTCGCGGGCGGCTCGGGATCCGTCGTCGTCCGCGACGACGGGGTCCCCGATTTCGAACGGCCGCTGGCCAGATCGAACCTCGTGCTCACCGACACCGACGGGTTCGGGAACGTGACGACGCACGTCGCACCGGAAGGGAGCGCGACCGAGTTCGACGCGGAGGAGGACTTCGAGGCGTTCGAAGAGACGCTCACGGAGCGTGGAAACGTCACCAAAGGCGACCGACTCGTCTTCGAGATCGAAGCGGACGGCCTCTCCGGGCTCGTCACGTGGCTCGACGGTCGGACGGCCCCGGACTCGACCGGCCTCGATCCTGCCGCCCTGTCGACGTTGCGTTCGTTCCCCGACGGGTTCGTGCTCGAGGCCGAACAGACCAACCCGGATCAGAACGAACGCGTGACGGAACTCGATCTCGGAGGGGCGACGGACGGCGACGCCTCCCTCCTCTATGAGCCGATCGCCGATGACGACGACCGCGCCGCGATCGATCGGTACTACCTCGTGGTGGATACGCGCGAATCGGGGCCGTTCGACCGTGAGATCGATCCCGGCGACGAGTTCCGGTTCCGATTCGGCTACGAGTCGCCGGGCGAGACGGACTGGTTCGACACCGTCGATCACGACGCGATCGACCCGAACGACGCCGAGCCCCACTTCCCGTATTTCGACGCCGACGCGGACAACGTCACCGAGTCGCGGCTCGTCAGGATCGAGGAACGGAGCGTCGAGTACGAAACGGTCGACAGCGACGGCCGGCCGATCGTCCGGAACGGGGAGAACGGAACGGTCTCGGGACGGACGAACCTCGCGCCCGCGACGAACGCCTCGATACAGCTCTCCTCGGCCGAGCGGATCGAGGGTGACCGGTTTCTGATCGAAGAGCCCGTCGAGATCGACGACGACGGACGTTTCGAGCTGACGCGCGATCTCTCCGCGTTCGCCCCCGGCGAAGCGATCGACGTCGAGTTCTACGCCGACCAGCGGCTTCTCGAGAGCCGATCGGGGACCGTCATCGGGGCGGACGAGCCGCTCGTCGACTACCGGATCGTCGATTACGACGGGAACGTGACACTCGGACGCGGCGACTCCCTGGCCGTCGTCTCGGCGACGGTCGAAAACGCCGGCCACGTCCCCGGCGACGGGGCGGTCGAACTGACGATCGAGAACACGACCGAGAGCGACCGCGCGCTGGAACTCGACGGCGGAACGGCCCGGAGTATCGAGTTCGACGGGACGGCCGAGCTTGAGCCGGGCGTCTACAACTACACCATCGCGACGGCCGACGGCGAGGCGAACGGGCTGTTGATCGTCGAGGAGCCTGCCGAGGCCGAACCGTCCGACGGCGATTCGCCGGCGACCGATACGGGTTCGGACGACTCCGGCGAGGGAGGGCCATCCGAGGCCGAACCGACGGAGCCGGCCGAGCGCGAAGAGGGTCCCGAAGAGGGAGATGACGACCTCGGCTTCGGTGGGGTCCCGGTCGGCACGCGCCACGCGGTCGGCGGCGCGGCGCTCGTGGGTGGGATCCACGTCCTCGGCCACTGGACGTGATCGGTGCCCGCCCTCATACTGGTGGACGAAATCAAACGAAACCGGCTCACGAGCCATCCGCCGTTCGCTCCGTCGAACGGCTTGATCCTCGTGAGTCGTATGTACGTTCTTTTGTCCATCAGTATCAGTACCGGAGAACACCGACGACGACTGACCGGAAGCGTCGGCTGACCCGCCGACCGGGCTTCAGTCGTCGCCGGCGGCGCGCTCCCGGCCGCCGCGGGGACCGGACAACTCGACGGACGGCAGGTGAGATCGGAGATACTGACCGGTGTGTGAGGCGTCCGTCCGGGCGACGGACTCGGGCGTCCCCTCGGCGACGATCCGGCCGCCGCCCTCGCCGCCCTCGGGACCGAGATCGACGATGTGATCGGCGTTTTTGACCAGATCGAGTTCGTGCTCGACGACGACGACCGTGTTGCCGTCGTCGGTGAGCCGGTGGAGGACGTCGATCAGCTTCCGTTCGTCCTCGCTGTGCAGTCCCGTCGTCGGTTCATCGAGGAGATACAGCGTGTTGCCGGTGTCGCGTTTGCCGAGCTCCTCGGCGAGTTTGACGCGCTGGGCCTCCCCGCCCGACAGCGTCGTCGAGGGCTGGCCGAGCCGCATGTACCCGAGCCCGACGTCTTTCAGGAGCTGGAGCCGACGGCGGATGCCGCTGTGGCTCTCGAAGAACTCGTAGGCCTCGTCGACCTCCATATCGAGGACGTCCGATATCGTCGCCCCTTTATACGTGACCTCGAGCGTCTCGTCGTTGTATCTCGCCCCGTCACACTCCTCGCAGGGGACGTAGACATCCGAGAGGAAGTTCATGTCGATCTTGACGGTTCCCTGCCCGCCACAGGACTCACACCGGCCGCCCTTGACGTTGAACGAGAACCGTCCCTTTTTATACCCGCGCTGTTTCGAGAGCTTCGTCTCGGCGAACAGCTCGCGGATGTGATCGAAGACGTCGGTGTAGGTCGCCGGGTTCGACCGGGGTGTCCGCCCGATCGGCGACTGGTCGATGAGCCGGACGGTCTCGATCTCGTCGATCCCCTCGATGGCGTCGTGTTCGCCGGGGAAGACGTCGGTGTCGTTCATCCGCCGGACGAGCCCTTTATAAAGTATCTCGTGAAGTAGCGTCGATTTGCCGGACCCCGAGACGCCGGTGATGGCGGTGAAACAGCCGAGCGGGAACGCGACGTCGACGTCTCTTAAGTTGTGCTGTCTGGCACCGCGGACGGTCAGATAACCGTCCGGCTCGCGGCGCGTCTCGGGGACGGGGATCGAGCGTCGCTCGGCGAGATAATCGCCCGTGATGGACCGTTCGGCCGCCATCACGTCCTCGACGTCGCCGTTGACGACGACCTCGCCGCCGCGTTTGCCGGGGCCGGGGCCCATGTCGATGACGTTGTCGGCGCGCCACATCGTCTCCTCGTCGTGCTCGACGACGACGAGCGTGTTGCCGAGATCCCGAAGCCCTTCCAGCGTGTCAAGCAGTTTGTCGTTGTCCCGCTGGTGGAGCCCGATCGAGGGTTCATCGAGCACGTAGAGGACGCCGACGAGCCCCGAGCCGACCTGCGTCGCGAGCCGGATACGCTGACTCTCGCCGCCCGACAGCGTCGAGGCCTCCCGATCGAGCGTCAGGTACTCCAGGCCGACCTCCTCCATGAAGCCGAGGCGGGCCCGGATCTCTTTTAATATCTCCTCGGCGATCTTCCGCTGGCGGGAGTCCAGATCGGCGTCGAGGGTCTCGAAGTGCTCGAGCGCGTCGCCGATCGAGAGCCGGCTGACCTCGGTGATCGAGGTGTCGCCCACCAGAACCGCACGGGATTCGGGTTTCAACCGCGTCCCCTCACACGAGGGACACGTCGTCGTCGCCATGTACTCCTCGATGTGCTCCCGTGTGCTCTCGGAGTCGGTCTCGATGTAGCGCCGATCGAGGTTCGGGATCACGCCCTCGAACCGCTTTTCCTTGCGTCTGGTGCCGTTCTTCGTTCGGCGCTCGAAGACGACCTCCCCGTCGGTTCCATAGAGGAACTGCCGTCGGATCTCTTCGTCCAACTCTTCGAACGGCGTCTCGACGCTCACGCCGAAGTGTTTCGCCACGCTGTCCAGCCGGGTCCGGTAGTACGACCGGCTGTAGCTCCAGGGCTCGAAGACGTCCTTGATGGGTTTCGAGAGATCTCTCACGACCAGCTCCTCGTCGACCTCCTTCGTTTCGCCGATCCCGTCACAGTCCGGACAGGCCCCGTGGGGGGAGTTGAACGAAAACGAGCGAGTCTCGATCTCCGGGAGATCGATCCCACAGTGGGTGCAGGCGAGTTCCTCGGAGAACTCGACGACGAGCCGGTCGTCGCCGTCGCCGGCCAGATCGCCCGTGTTGCGCGACTCGGACCCGATATCGGTCCCTTCCGGCGGTTCAGGGAAGACCATCTTCAGCACGCCGTCGGCCTCCGACAGGGCGGTCTCGACGGAATCCGTGATCCGGCCGCGGGCGTCGTCGGTCAGCGTCACGCGATCGACGACGAGGTCGACGGTGTGATCGTAGTTCTCGTCGAGGTCGGGCGTCTCGATCGAGAGGTCGTACTCCTCGCCGTCGACCTCGATCCTGGTGTAGCCCTCGCTCACGAACGCCTCGAAGCGGTCCTCGAACGCCCCCTTCTGATCGCGGATGACGGGTGCACATATCTTCGCCCGCGTTCCCTCGGGGAGTTCGAGCAGCCGTCGGACCATCTGCTGGGCGCTCTGTTCGCCGACCTCCCGTCCGCACTCGGGACAGTGTGGCGTCCCGACGCGGGCATAGAGGAGTCGGAGATAATCGTGGAGTTCGGTGACCGTCCCGACGGTCGATCGCGGGTTGTTCGCGGCGTTCTTCTGGTCGATCGAGATCGCCGGCGAGAGCCCCTCGACGTTCTCGACCTGCGGTTTGTCCATCTGCCCGAGGAAGTTCCGGGCGTAGGCGCTGAGCGATTCGATGTAGCGACGCTGTCCTTCGGCGTAGACGGTCTCGAACGCGAGCGAGGACTTTCCCGACCCCGACAGACCGGTGACGACGGTGAACTCCTCCCGGGGGATGGACACGTCGACGTCCTTTAAATTGTGTTCGGCGGCGCCGCGGACGACGATGTCGTCGGTCATTGTCAGTGACACGGTTCGGCGGGGTGAAATCCTGTCGGTTGCGGCCGATGGCACCGACGGATCGGGGTACGTTCCCTGACGTTTCCGAATTCGACGGAAGGCGAATATCTCGGAACGAGCGACGCTCGAATCGGTTTTCGGGAGAGTCACTCGATGGCACAAAACAACAAGAGTTAATCGGGTTCCAGCCGCGTCTCCGAACGGTTATGAGTAAGGTCAGCATCGTCGGTGCCGCCGGAACCGTCGGCGCCGCCGCGGGGTACAACCTCGCGTTACGCGATATCGTCGACGAACTGGTTTTCGTGGATATCCCGGATCAACGGGAGACGACGATCGGGCAGGCGGCCGATACGAACCACGGCATCGCCTACGACTCGAACACGACGGTCGTACAGGGCGAATACGAGGACACCGCCGGGTCCGACGTCGTCGTCGTCACGGCCGGCATCCCCCGCAAGGAGGGACAGACCCGAATCGATCTCGCCGGCGACAACGCGCCGATCATGGCCGACATCGGCGCCTCGCTGGACGAACACAACGACGACTACGTCTCGATCACGACCTCGAACCCTGTCGATCTGTTGAACCGCCATCTCTACGAGTCGGGAGATCGCGACCGACACTCCGTCATCGGTTTCGGGGGCCGGCTGGACTCCGCGCGGTTCCGGTATGTCCTCTCGGAGCGCTTCGACGTCCCGGTGAAGAACGTCGACGCGACGATCCTCGGCGAACACGGCGACGCGCAGGTGCCCGCCTTCTCGAAGGTCCGCGTCGACGGTGCCGATCCGACCTTCGACGGCGAGGAGAAAGAGGAGATCCTCGGCGATCTCCAGGAGTCGGCGATGGACGTCATCTCCCGGAAGGGCGCGACCCAGTGGGGACCCGCCACGGGGGTCGCCCACATGGTCGAGGCGGTGCTGGAAGACACCGGCGAAGTCCTCCCCGGCTCGCTCGTGTTGGACGGCGAGTACGGCTACGAGGACACGGCTTTCGGCGTTCCGGTCAAACTCGGCGCCGACGGCGTCGAGGAAGTCATCGAGTGGGAGCTCACCGACTACGAGTCCGAGCTGATGGACGACGCCGCAGACAAACTCTCCGAACAGTACGAGAAAATCAGCTGATCCGTTCGGCCGCCGCTAACGCCCGTCTCCGTTCGGGACGCAGGGCTCGTACTCCTCGGGGAGTCGATCGCCCGTCAGGAGGGCCCACTCACAGAGCCGCCCGTTCTCCGAGTTGTCGTTTCCGGACATCGTGTGTCACCTTCACAAGAACCGATCCGCCGAGCGGATATAACCGTTACGCCGACGCCGATCCGCTCGGCACGGCCCGCCCGATCGGCTATAACCGTCAGCCGGATCGCCGGCCGTCGCTACGGGATCAACCGCTCGATTTCGGTCACGAGTATGTCGGTCGCGCCCGCCTCCTTCAGGTCCGGAACGACCTCGAAGACCTCTCGCTCGTCGACGACGACGTGGACGGCGACCGTCTCGCCGCCGGCGACGTCCATCACCGTTGGCCCCCCCATCCCGGGGATCCGGTCTTTCAGCTTCTCTAAGGATTCTCGCGGAACGTTCATCATCAGATACCGCTTTCCGTCGGCGTCGAGCACCGACCGGAGCGCCGTTTTGATCTGTGTCACTTTCGGGTCCTCGGCGACGGCGGGGTCGGCGAAGAGCCGGACCGACGATTCGAGCACCTCGTCGACGATCGAAAGCCGGTTCATCCGGAGCGTCGTCCCCGTCGAGGTGATGTCGACGATCGCGTCGGCGATGTCGACGTGCGGCGTCAGCTCCGTCGCCCCCGACACTTCGACGATGTCGGGATCGATATCCATCGCCGCGAAGTAGTTCCGCGTGATCGTCGGGAACTCGGTCGCGACGGTGCCGTCGGCGAGTTCCTCCGGCGAACCCACGCCGCCGTCCTCCGGCGAGGCGAGCACGAGCCGGCAGGTCCCGAACTCCAGATCGAGCAGGTCGACGAGATCGACTTCCGACTCTCTGGCCTGATCGAGCCCGGTGATGCCGAGCGCCGCCGCCCCGTCGGAGACGTACTCGGGGATGTCTGCGGCCCGCGCGAACAGCACGGAGACGTCCGGATCGACGGTGTCGGCGTAGAGTTTCCGGTCGGCCCCGTTCTGTATGTGGAGTCCGGCCCGCTGTAAAAGCGCCAGTGTGGGATCGTGGAGACGCCCCTTGTTGGGTACGGCGATACGCATACCTCGGGTTGTGCCGCGCGGGTCTTTTGACTGTCGGGTCCGATCCGCTTCGGGGATCCGAAACGGCTCCCGAGTCTGTCCCAACCGTATTTAAATCGGACCTGCTATCCGACGCAACTGACCGTATCGACGGTCGATGGTCATATGAACGCCGAAAGCGCCGACAGCCGGGAGATGAACCGGATCCTCTCGACCGCGCTGGAGGATCCGGAAACGGTACCGGATCGGGACATTCAGCGCGCGCTGGGACTACTTGAGAGCGACGACAAGCGCGTCCGTGTCGGCGCGGCGTGGCTGTTCGGGGTTCTCGCGTCGGAGTCTTCCGAACGGGCGCTGTCGTATCTCCCGGAGATCGCGGCCCGGATCGATGACGACGACCGGCAAAGCGAGGCCGCGAGGGCGCTCGGGTACGTCGTTGCTCACGCCGATTCGGCGGCGATCGAACGGGCGCTCCGAGCGATGGATGACACGACGGCGCGACGCTGTCGGGAAGCCCTGTGGGGGCAACTCGCCGAGCGGCGAGTAATCGAGACTCCGGGGGCGGAAGACGAAGACGACGGGACTGCGATGGGTCGAACCGGGGGCGATCGGTGGGGCTGGACCGGCGGCGGCTCCGCGACGACGGCGTACGACGCCGAGACCGAGAGCGACCGTCGGCGCCCGCCGACCGAGCGCCCGGTCGATCCGCCGTCGGTCGATTACGGCCACGACCACTTTACGCCGGTCGAGGTGCTCTCCCGTACCGACACCGCGGCGAGTTTCGAGGTCGTCTATCGGACGCCCGACGGCGGAACCGCGCCGGGAATTCTCAAGCGGTTCGATCCGCCGAACGAAGGCGTCGGATCGGCCTTCGATCGGCGGCTCCGGATGTGGCGTTCGATCGACGACCACGAAGCGGTGCTTCCGGTCGTCGACTGGGGTGTCGAACCCGGGCCGTGGTTCGTGACAGCGTACGGGGATGTCACCGGGCTCGCGGATCTCGAACGGGACGGGCGGCTCGAGGCCGCCGTCTGGACACTCGATACGATCGCCGAAACGCTTCGCCTTGCCCACGCCCACGGCGTTATCCACGGCGCGTTGACCCCCGGGTCGATCGTCCGGAGCTCGATCCTCACTGAACCCGATGCGTGGCGGTTCCCTCGGGTGACCGACTGGGGTTACGTGAACCTGTTCCGGAACGGAACCGCGCCCGGAATCGCTCCGAAGCGGTATCTCGCTCCCGAACACGTCGATCCCGACTCCGCGGCGGCGATCGACGGCCCAACCGACGTCTACGGCTTCGGCGTGCTCGTCCACGAGGCGTTCGCCGGCCACGCTCCGACCGACCCGGCTGCTGACGGGTCCGGCGCGGGAATCGCGCTTCCGGAGGCCGTCGATCGACGCGTTCCCGAACTGGAGAGCTTCCTCCGTCGGTGTCTCGCCGAACGGAAAGCCGAGCGGTTCGAGACGGTCGCAGCGATGGAGAACGCGTTCCGCTCGGCCGTGGGGGGTCCGGATGGCTGAGCCGGCGATCGCCGAATCGGGCGTTCTCACCCGTTTTTTGGCCCTCGTCGTGCTCTTCGTGGCCTGTGCGATCACGACGGTCTACGCGGCGCTGAACGATCGACACGGGACGCTCTCGATCGAGATCTGGCGATACGTCGTCGTCGCGATGGGCGCCGGGATGGCCTACGCGGTCGTCGGTGGATACGAACTGCTCGGCCTCGGTGCCGTCCCCGGAGCCACGCTCACCGGGCTCAGACAGATCTTTCAGCTGTTTTTCATCGTCCTCCTCTCGCTTTCGATGCGGGAGCTGTATTACGGGATCCCGTACCGCGATCCCGACTCGGCGTTCGTTTCACACGGACGCGCCCGCCTGCTTGAGGCGGCGTTTATGGGGATCGTCTTCGTCGAGTTCGTCGTCGTTCTCTCCTTCGGTCTGACGGTCGCCGTCCAGGTCGTCCAGTCCGTCGCAAGCGTCGCGTTCGCGGCCTACGGGATCTCGTTTGCGTCCGGAACGAGGGCGCAAGCGATGGCGAGCGGAACCGTCATCGATAGCCTGCTGGCTCGGTTTATCGCCGTCCTCGTCTGTCTCGGGGCTGCGGGCGCCCTGGAAGGCGCCGCGCTCTTGGGCCTCCCGCCGACGCTCGTCGCGAGCGCTGCCACGGTGTTTATAATCATGTCGGCGGCGTTCGTGCTCACGCTCGCGCTCCGGCTGAAGGCCAACGTCGAGACGGCTTCGGCGTAGCTACCACACCTTACAGTCGAAACAGACGAGCCGATCGCCGTCCCGCACCCGGCGCTCGACCGTCGATCCGCAGTCCGCACAGTCGGCGCCGGTGGCCGCCCACGCGTAGGTCGTCGGCGTCGGTTCGATCCCCTCCGGTACCTCCCCGCTCTCCGATCCACCCTCGTTCACGTCGGTCGCCCTGTCGTCGGCATCGCCGGTCGTTCCGTCGGACGGCTCACCGCTGTCGGTCGCCCCGTCATCGCCCGCCGTTTCCGCGTCCCCCGAGCCGTCGAAAAAGTCCTCGAGCGAGGTTTCGCGCATACCGGACGATAGCGGCCGCGGTCATTTCAACTGTTGGGTCACCGGACCCCGGTGATTCCGGCCGCCGGAGCGCCGGACGGATACACACAAGTGCGTGCGGCCGAACGGTCACGTATGGTCGATATCGAAAGCGGATTCAGGGAGAACACGATCGGTGCGATAGAACAGTTCGCTGAGATCGCGATGGTCGATCCGCTCGTCGGCGCGATGCTGTTCACCGGGGCGATCCTCACCGGCTTCGCGATGGCGGTGTTCGGCGTCCTGACGCTCGGGGCGGTGGGGTCAGCGATCAAGCAGGGTCTCGCCGGTTCCGAAGAGCCGAACCAGCCAGTCTGATCGCCGCATCGAGGTCCGGCCCGAGCGGCGATCCGGCGACGAAGCTGTCGGCGTGTTCCATCACGGCGTCGATCCGCTCGCCGACCGTCTCGGGCGTCCCGGCGATACAGAAGGCGTCGATCATTTCCTCGGTGACCGCTCCGAAGGCGGCCTCGAAATCTCCCGCCGAGATGTTCTCTCCGATCGTCCCCGCCAGATCGCCGTCGATCCCGTGTCTGTCCAACACCGGCGGCGCCGCCCCTGCGGCGATGAACGCCACCGGCGGGCGGGCGGCCTCGCGGGCAGCGTCGCCGTCCTCGGCGATCGACATCGAGGCGTAGGCGGCGAAATCGAACGGCCCGCGTTCGTCCGGTCGATCACCCAAGCCGGCCTCGACCTGTTCGGCCGCCCACGCGAAGTCCTTCGGGTGTGAGCCGTTCAACAGCACCCCGTCGGCGTGTTTCGCCGCCATCCGGATCATGTGCGGCCCCTGTGCGCCGACGTATATCGGGATCGTTTTGCTGGGGGGCTCGAAGTTGAGCCCGGCGTCGGTCGCCTCGAACGTGCCGTCGTGATCGACGCGCTCGCCGGCGAAGAGATCCGACGCGACTTTGAACGACTCGAGGACGCGCCGGAGGGGCCGGTCGTGTTCGTATCCGAGGTTCTCGAGCGTGGATCGATCGCCCGCGCCGATCCCATAGACCGCCCGGCCGTCGGAGGCCTCGTCGAGAGAGGCAACTCGCGAGGCGAGCGTCACGGGGTGGGTCTCGTAGGGGTTGGCGACCCCCGGTCCGAGACGGACGTCGTCCGTCCGGGCCGCGATCCGATCCAGGGCGACGAAGGGGTCTCGGTTGTTGTAGTGACAGGAGCTGAAGACGGTGTCGAAACCGTTCGATTCGGCCGCCTCGCCCAGCTCTGCGATACGACTGACGGGGTGTTCCGGGGTGAGTTCGATACCTATCATCGTGTTGGTAATCCGTTATCGATACGAGCGGCGTTCATCCTTCGAACTCCCACTCGCGGAGCGCCTCGCGGACGATGTCGTCCTCCTCGCGTCTGAACAGTTCCTCGCTGCCGGCGTGGTCGCCGAACTCCCACCCCCTGACGACGGCCGCGGGGGTGCCGCCGCCGCCCTCGCCGGTGACGAGGTTCGCCGCCGCCGCGAGTTCGTCGACGACGGACTGGACGGTCACATCGAGTTCCCGACCGTCCCGGTCGTGTTCGCCGCGCCAATCGCGAGAGGCCGGCATGCCGGCCCAGCCGATCGCCACCCCGCGTTGACCGTACCGAAACGGCCGTCCGGAGGTGTCTGTCACGATCACCGGTACACCGAGTGCCGCCGAGAGTCGCTCGGCGGAGTCGCTGGGTTCCCGCGGCAACAGGAGGAGGTCGGCGCCGGGGACGTTCGAGCGGTCGATCCCCGCGTTGACCGTCACGTGGCCGAACCGTGTCACCGAGAGAATGAACGGCGCTTCGGTGAGCAGTTCCTCGCTCTCCTCGATGATTGCCTGTGCGAAGCGGGGGTCCTTCGGTTCGCCGGTCACCGACTCCAGGCGCTCGGCGATGGCCTCCGCCCGCGAGGAGGGGGGAAACGCCGAGAGATCCGCCTTCCGGTCTTCGGCCTTCGAGACGACGGTGCTCGCGATACAGAGCACGTCGCCCGCCCCGAGTTCGGTTCGGGCCGCGACGAGTTCCGCCAGATCGTCGCCGGCCCGGATCTCCGGCAGCCCCTCGACAGCGAACGTCTCCATGCGTTCGTAGAGGGGGACAAAGAGCAAAAAGGGCCGCGGTACCGGAGACCGTCCGCACGCCCTCGGAGACCGATACTATAACCACCCGTGGTCCGATCGCCCGACATGGGCACCGAAACGGCCGTCGGGTTCTTCCGACACGGGGTCGAGATCCTCCTGTCTCGGAACGAGGGGGTTTCTCCGTCCCCATGGTGGACAGTTTCTGTGTCGGTCGAGGACGGTCGGGCGGGTTCCGTCCCGGAGCGATTGACCTCGATCGCCGGCCGTCCCGACGCGACTCTCCTCCGGCGTGTCGAACCGCTTCCGGCAGGGGACGACACTGACCGCCGGATACGCCCTTTTCTTTTCGAGTGTGACACCCGCGACGTGACGGTCGGGCCCCCGGACGCGGTTCACGAGTGGACACAGCCGCCGGCGCTTTTCGACCGCGACACGGAGCCGTGGCTGTGGGACGCATATCTCGCCGTCGCGCCGTCGGTCCGGACCGTCCGTGAGGACACCGACCACGGCGCGGCCTTCCTTTCGCTTCGAGCGCTCGAGGTGCTCAGAGATCGGGCCGCGTCCGTCGCCGAGGACGGTGGGACGTACGAACAGGTTGCGGATACTGCCCGCCAACTCCGCAGCGCCCGTCCGAGTATGGGCGTCATCGGGGTTCGGATCGATCGGGTCATGACGAGTGCCGAACGGACGCCAGAGTCGGTCCGCGAACGGGCAATTGCGGCGTGTGCGGACGCGGTCGACGCCGACCGGCGGGCTGCCAAGCGCGTCGCTTCGCTCCTCGGTGATCACGTGCTGACGCTGTCTCGGTCGGGAACCGTCGAATCGGCGCTCGAGGTAGCGGATCCCCGCTCTGTCCTCGTCGCGGAGTCCCGACCCGACCGCGAGGGGGTCGACACGGCGGAGCGACTGTCCGCGGCCGGGATCGACGTCACCGTCCTCACCGACGCCGCGATCGAGGGGATCCTCGCCGATGGCGAGGCCGACACCGTTCTCGTCGGCGCCGACACGGTTCTCGCGGACGGGGGCGTCGTCAACAAGGTCGGCACCCGGACCGCGATGCGGGCGGCGACGGAGTCGGGAGCCGACGGCTACGTCGTCTGTTCGCGCGACAAGATCGTTCCGGAGACGACGTTCGATCCCGAACCCGGGCCGCCGGAAGCGATCTATGCGGGGGGAGCCGATCTCGCCGTTCACAACCCGACGTTCGAGCGAGCTCCGCCCGAAGTGGTTCCCGCGATCGTCACCGAAGCGGACGTCTATACGCCCGACGGGATCGAGCCCATCGCCCGGAAACACGCCTCGTATCGCCGGTGGGACGACTGATCCCCGCTCAAAGCGTCATGACTCGAACGCGGCGGACGCCGTCGAAATCCTTGAGTGCGTAGACGAGCTCCCTGATCTCGGTCGCTTTCCCGTCGACGAAGAGCGTCTCGAGACACCACTCGCCGCGGTGTGCGTGGCTCGTCGAGATGATGACGTCCTGGTAGGCGTGTTGGATCCCGTGGAGCCGTTCGATGACGCGTTCGTGTTCGTAATCGAAGACGACCACGCCCGCCACGCGCCCACCGGCGTTCTCGAGGGTCCGGTGTCTCTCGACGTACTCCGTCATCGCCTCCCGGATCGCGCGCGAACGGGAATCGAGCCCCTCCGAACGCCAGGTCGCGTCGAACTCCTCGAGTATCTCGTCCGGAACGGCGAGGCTGGTTCGCATGTCCGATCGATAGGCCCCGGCGGGCATATCGTTTCGGCTCTCTTTCGGCCCGCCGACCGGATGTCTCGGTTCAGTTCGTGGCGTTATTACATAACCCCGAAACCGGTAGTAAAAACCTGTTTACCGGCCGAATACCGACGTTCGGTATGGACCTCTGGCTCGTCGGCGCCGTCGTGGGCCTGGGCGTCGTCCACGGCGTGTTGCCGGATCACGGCTGGCCGATCGCGGCCATCTACGCGCTCGAGCGCCCACGGAAGTGGCTCAGCGGCACGATCGCGGCGCTCGTGCTCGGCGTCGGCCATCTCGTCAGCAGCGTCGCGCTCGTGCTCGCGTATTTCTGGTTCAGTGCTTTCGCGACGTTCGCCGAGGGACCGTGGATGAAGCCGCTCGCGGGCGGGCTGCTCGTGTTGCTCGGCGTCTACGAGTATTTCAGCGGCGGCCACGCCCACATCGATGAAGGCCACGGTCACGCAGAAGGAAGCCATCACGACGACCACGCTCTCGATCACCACGACCACGGACACGCTCACGATCACCACGATCACGAACACGAGCACGCCACCGACGGCGGCGTCCTCTCGGGGATCCGCGATCGCCTCCCCGGCGGCGGCCACACACACCTCGAGACCCATCACGCCGAAAGCGGCCTCGCGACGCTCGGTGCGACCGCGCTCGTGTTGGGCTTTGCCCACGAGGAGCCGATCCAGATCCTCGCCATCTGCGCCGGGACGGAGTTCTGTCTCGAGTTGATGTTGGTTTACTCGCTCGCCGTCATCGTCGCGATCCTCGTGCCGACGCTGCTTTTGATCGCGGGGTATCAGAGCCACCGCGAACGGATCGAGCAGTACACGCCGTATCTGCCGACCCTCACGGCGGCCGTCCTGATCGGGGTCGGACTGGCGTTCGTCTTCGGCGTGTTCTGATCGACCGACGCTCTCCTGAAGGAATGATCCGAACGCTGATACCACTCTCCACCGTTCAATTATTAACTAATGCTACCTATCTAACCGCTTTTCCTAGTAAGTATTTTTATACTTCGGGATCTGAGTTATTACTGTAATGTCATACGCCTGTTCCACCTGCGACTCGGAGTTCAACTCGGCGGCCGGTGTCACACAGCACGTCGCGCTGCATCACAACACCTGCGCCGTCTGTAACGACGCGTTCGACGACACCGACGGACTGCGCGAACACGTCCACAGCGAACACTGAGCGGAGAGCAGCTTTTCCGTCGACTACCGGATCGATCACCGGAGCCTGCCTTTCGCTTTTTACTCGCTCTCGGGATCGAACTCGACCAACTCGACGTCGAACTCGGCGGCCGTCTCCGGGCCCTCGTGGGTCCGTCTGTACGCCGTCTCGTAGCGTTTGAGTTTCCGGTAGAGAATGTAGAAGAAGACGCCCTGATAGACGACGACGAAGCCGAGGAACAACACGAGGATCGGCACGCCCGGAACGAGCAGGCTGACGAGTCCCGGAACCAACCCGACCAGCGTGTTGTACGTCGCGTGGATGAACGCGGCGATGAGAAGCCCCTTGGCGACGATCGGCCCGGCGTTTTCGGGATTGAACTTCGCCAACCCCAGATAGTAGCCGGCGAACGCCGAGTAGACGACGTGTCCCGGGCCGGCCAGCCCGCGGATCGCGGTGATCTGTCCGCCGGCTTCGATCGTGTCGGCGAACCCATCGACGACGCCGACACCCGTCTCCACCAGTACCGACGTCGGCGTCTGGATGTTCTGTGTGATGTAGAGGACGTTCTCGATCGCCGCGAAGCCGAGCCCGGCGACCGCCCCGTAGACCGCCCCGTCGACGACCGAGTCGAACCGTCGGTCGCGATAGGGGTACAGCCAGACGGCGAGTAGCTTGACGGACTCCTCGACCGGTCCGACGACGAGATAGAAGAACAGTATGAGCCCGACGAGCGGGAACAACTGCAGGAACCCGAACGCGGTGTTGATTATCGCCGCAAAGCCCGCGAAAAGCACCGACAGAACGAACGTCACGACGAGCAGCGTCGGCGGCTCCTTGGTCGTGATATCGGCCCGATAGATGTACAGCGCCAAGATCCCGGCGGGGATCACCGACATCGCGGCCAATCCGAGAATGAACGGGTCATCGAGGATGAGCCCGCCGGCCCCGCTCACGGCGAGGATGACGAGCAGTATGAACACCCCGAGCGTGACGACGAACCGCCGTCCCGCCCTGACGACGCCGCGGTGTGTCTTGATCGCCAGTCGATCGAGCGCGGTCCGGGGTTCCCAACTCGCGATGTCATATAGGTCCTCGGAGTCGTCCGCCCGTGTCTCGACCGGGTCCTTCATACGAACCCGCTCTCGGGGCATGACCCTAATCCTTTGGACGCTTCGCCCGTTTCTCCGGGATCGAACGCGTCGACGTCCGGTCCCGGACGCTTCGATCGGCCGAAGCCGGGACGCTTTCAACGATCGACCACGTACGGCCGACATGCATTTCGATCAGCGTACCCAGACGGCCCTCCGGGAGTTCGGGCTCACGACCGAAGAGATCGCCGAGATCTCCTCGTCGGTCGTCGAGGCGACCGCCTCGGAGGCCGCCGCCATCGAGAGTTTCCTCGAGGGGCTCGGAACGGTCTACTCGGATATGGATCTGGCTCACTCCTCGGCGGAGCTTCCCGAACACGACCTCCAGGGGATCGAACTCTACACGCACGCCGCCGATCTCCGCGGGTACATCGACTTCGGCGAGTGGGGCGCCTACGTCGAGGACGGCCGCGTCCTCTCGGAATCCGTCGTCGAGTTGACCCTCGGGCCGGAAGTACACGACCGCGTTCGCTTTGCGGCCGACCGGGACGCCCTATGAACGTCCGGATCCGCGGCATCTACACGACCGCGCTCACCGAGCTCCTCCGGGACGAACACGACGTCGTTTCGGCGTCGCCGCCGATCCGCGAGCGCTTCGACGAGCCGTTTCCGACCGACGTCGCCGACGCCACCGTCCGGACGACCGGGGACCGGTTGGGCGTCGGCGTCTCCGGGAGCGCCGGCGCGGTTTCGGCCCTTCGCGAACGGCTCGAGACGGTCGGCCGTGACACGCTCTCGTGGGACGATCCGGCCCCGAAGGGAGCCGTCTTCGACGGCGAGGTGACGGAGACGCTCGGCTCCGGCGCCGTCGTCGATCTCGGGTCGGTCGAGGGGCGGTCTCTCTCGGGGTTTCTCCCCTACGACCGCGTCGACGGCTACGTCGATGTGGGCGACAGCTACCGCGTTCAGGTCGCCACTCCCGCACCACCGTGGAGCGACCGTCGCCCCTCGCTCGCGACCGGACTCCGCGTCCCCGGCGGTCTCGTCGAACTCAGACACGACGCGGACAGATCGACGAGCGAGACGGCCCGCATGGCCGATATCCTCCCGGTCGATCCGCTCGAAGGCTGGGCGCCCCGGTGGTCCCGGGCGTCCGAGGACGCCTCACTCGAGTCGATGGCGGAGGCACTTGAGCGAGCCAACGACCGAGCAGAAGCGATCGTGTCGGCGATCGCCGGGGACGACGGCGACGAGCTCGAACGGATCGTCTCGCCGCGTTCGGGATCGTGGCTGTGGTTCGGCCGCGAGAGCCGGTTCGAGCTCGACGAGTACCGCCGAGGGGTCGAGACGACGATGGTCGGCCACCACCGGACGAAGGCGGCCACCGAGGCCGCGAGCGCCGCCGTCGACTTCGTCGAGGCGCTCTGTGAGCCGACCGGGGAGTTCCCCTTCGGCGTCGTTACCGGACAGTTCGGCCCCCACGAGGGCGATCGGATCGCGATCGAACACGGCAAGCCCGCCGGTCGGACCATCACGCTCGGCCGCGGGGACGTGACGGAGATCGATACCGAGGGCTCTCTCACGCTCGAACGCGAGATGTCCGGCGGCGGCAGCTACGACGCCTTGAACACCGAGCGGGTCGCGGGCGATATCGCCACGACGACGTTCGTCGAGGGCCGCTGGTGGTACGCCACGGTTTATAAGGGTGAGGACGGGACCCACCGCGGGACCTACGTCAACGTCTGCACGCCGGTCGAAATATTTCCCGACGCCGTCCGGTACGTCGACCTCCACGTCGACGTCGTCAAGACGGCCGACGGCGAGGTCCGGCGGGTCGACGACGACGAACTCGACGAGGCGGTCGCGGTCGGATCGGTCCCCGAACCCCTCGCCGCCCGCGCCCGCGAGGTTGCCGCCTCGATCGAGAACGCGCTCTGAGCCCCGTTCAACGCCCCGCGCTCGAGCGCCAAAGTACCGTGGCGATGAGCGATCCCGTGAGGGGAACGACCGCGAGCAGGAGGAACAGGGCCTGCTGGGTCGTGTAGGCGAGGACGGCGCCGCTGAAAGCCGCCCCGAGCGCGCCGATCCCGAAGACGCCGAGGAACATGTATCCGTAGGAGAGCCCCCGGACGTCGGATCCCGAGTAGTCGGCGACGACCGCCTGCAACAGCGGCTGTTCCCCGAAGAGGACGAAGCCCAGCAGGCCGCTCACGAGCAACAGCGCGAGGAGACCGCTGTTGGCCGCGGGGACGAACAGGACGCTGATGACGGCCAGAGAGAAGAACGCCCCGATGACGGCTTTTTCGGGCGGCATCGCGTCGCTCAGCCTCCCGCCGACGTACTGCCCGGCCATCCCGACGACCAACAGCCCGACGAAGACGTAGCCGGATGGATCGACACGCTCCCCGAAGACGGTTACGGGCGCGAGACTGTCATAACTCGCCAGCATGTTCGGTAGGAACGTCAACACGCCCCGATAGAAGAACCCCTCGAGGATCAACATCGGGAAGGCGATGAGGAACCCGCCGGCGAAGATCGTCCGGGTGTCGCCGAGAACGTCCCGGATCGAGGGCGTCCCGCCGAGGGCCGCGTCCGGTTCGGGATCGCCGCCGTCGGTCGCCGATCCGGTCCGAATACCGTCGACCGCGGCGAGTTCGTCGACCGAGACGTAGCTCGTATAGACCGCGGCGAGAAGCGCCGGGATCGCCATCGCCGCCGCGACGACCTGCCACTCGAAGCCGATCAACAGCGTGGCGGCCACGAGCGGTCCCAGCGCGATCCCGAAGTTCCCGGCGATGCCGTGATACCCGAACCCCCTCCCCCGCTGTGTGACGCCCGTACTGATGAGACGGAGACCGGCCGGATGATAGACGCTCGCGGAAAGCCCCCAAAGCGCCAGCGAAAGCGTCAGACCGAGGAGGCCGTCGGCGAAGGCGAGCGACAGGAACGACGCGCCCATCCCGAGCAGACAGACGACGAGCAGCCGTTTCGAACCGTACGCGTCCGTCCCGACGCCGCTCGGTACCGATCCGATCCCATAGAGCGCATAGCCGATCGCGACGGCGACCCCGAGAGTCGCCGAGCCGACCCCGAGCTCGGCGATCCAGACGGTGATGAAGATCGGGATCGCCAGCTCGTAGGTGTGGACCATCCCGTGTCCCAACATCGTGATCGAGAGGATCGACCGATCGTTCTCGTTCATTCGAGCGAAACCACTCTCCCCGTCGGATGTCGATCACTTAATACTAGCGGCGACGCGCGACTGACAGCACACGGTCGTCGTCCGCCCTCACTCCGCTCTCGGTCACCGCCCCTCGAACTCCGGTTCCCGGCCCTCGAGTCTCGCGTCGATCCCTTTCCGGTAGTCGCGCGTGTCGTCGAGCCCGCGGCCGAGCGACTCTTCGAGCGCCAACCCCTGCGTTTTCGGCGTCTCGAAGGCGGCGTTGAGCGATCGCTTCGCGCGCTCCATCCCGAGGGGGCGTTCTCACAGAGGTCGGCGGCGAACGCCTTGGCCCGCTCGTCGATCGCCACGAGCTCACAGAGCTCGTGGACGAGCCCACACGCCAGTGCCTCTTCGGGCGGAACGTACTCACCGGTCAGGACGATCCCCTTCGCCTTCGAGAGTCCGACAAGCCGGGGGAGCCGCTGTGTCCCGCCGGCGTGGGGAAAGGTGCCGAGCTTGACCTCGATGACGCCGTAGGAGGCGTCGGCGCCGAGAACCCGAAGATCGCGGGCGAGCGTCAACTCGAAGGCCCCCGCGGGGGCGGCCCGCTCGATGCCGGCGACGACGGGCTGTCGGACTGTCTCGATCGCCGCGAGGTCGGTTCCGATCGTCTCCATGTGGCCGGCTCACGTCGAGATAAATGAAATATCCGTGGCGACGAGCCGTGCCGTTGGGCCCTACAGTTCGAAAAAGCCGACCTGTTCCCCGGGAAGCTCCTCTTCGGTACCTCGCATCCGGCTCCGGCGGGCCAGCAGGTAGCCGTCCGCCGGTCCCTCGTCGCGAGGGTGAGCGTCTTGGATCCACAGCGTGTATCCCTGCGGGCTCGCGGTCCGGGCCCACTCGCGGGCCAGCGCCTTCGAGTCGAACTCCCGGTGGCGGCCCTCGGTGACGATCCAGGCGCCGACCGCCCGGCTCACCCGGCGCGCGGACGGTTTCGCCGCGACGACGTACCGATCGCCCATACCGGACCGACGGCCCTCGATGCGAAAAGCTTTCGTTCCGTTCGACCGATTGAGAAACGATGACACACGAGGCGACGGTCCGCGGCCTCGGGATCAGCGTCGACGGCGAGGAGGGCACGCCCGCCGTCGTTCTCGCCGCCGACGATCGGGCGATCCCGATCTTCATCAGCGCCGACCAGGCGAAATCGATCTCGCACGCCATCGAGGGGAAACCGTTCGACCGCCCGCTGACCCACGATCTGTTCGTCGAGATGCTCACCGAGTTCGGCGGCGCGATCGATCGGGTTCGAATCGACGGGCTCTCGGAGAACACCTTCCTGGCGAAGATCGACGCAGAACGGTACGTCGGTGGCGAGCGATCGGCGGTCACCTTCGACGCCCGCCCGAGCGACGCGATCGCGCTGGCGCTCAGAGTCGAGTGTCCGATCCTCGTCGACGACGCCGTCCTAGAGGAGGCCGGTCGGCCGCCGGACGCCTTCGATTTCCAGTAGCTACCGATAAGCCTCGACCGACGCCGCCTTTCCACGCTGTATCGCGACCCACGCGTCGTCCGTCGTCACGTCCGCGATGATGAACGCCGACTCGCCGTCACAGTAGTCGTAGGCTCCCTGCACCCGTCCGTCCTTCTTCCCCACCGCGCCGTCGTGACGGTCCTCTCTCATACGTCGAGCGAGACGTCGCTCACTGAATACTCTTTCGAACATATCGTGAAATGTATCGGAGAATGCGCCGGGTTTTTCCTCGAACATCGTTCAAAAAACGAACGAAATAGTATATTTTGTTAGAATACCCCGACGAGATCGAAATATCAACGTTCGTCGTACCGGTCGCCGGCGGATTCGAACTCGAACTCCGCCCGCTCTTTCGAGCGCCGTCCCTCCGCCGTCGCCAACGCGTCCGGGTCGGGGCGGGCGTCGTCGTCGATCCGGGCCCACGATCCGTGAACTTTGGCGTGACACCACCGACAGAGCCAGACGGTGATCTCGTGGGGCAGTTCCTTCCGTCCGTCGTCGGCGTACTCGAGGTGGTGTTCCTCGAGCAGTGGCCGGGCGTTTTCATTCGCGAGGCGTCGCTCTTCGAGCCCACACCGACGGCACGCCCCCGAGCGCTGTCTGTCACGGAAATGCGGACAGTCGGCCCACTCCCATTCGCCGTCGGGGTCGGCCGCAGGACAGCGGAGGTCGTCCTCGTGGCGCTTTCGGGCGAACTCCGGGTCGTGTCGGCCGTGTTCGGCCGCGTACCGACACCGGCCGTCGTCGGTGAGGTGATCACACCGCTCGACGACGGCGTAGGGGTCCTCGACCCCGACCGAGGTCCCCTGTGGCGTTTTTTCCATATTTCACTGAACTGTTACTGCCCGACCAGTGTCAAGGTTCGGGGGCACTTTTGTACTGTCCGCTCTCAGTACGGTCGTGCGCGTCGTCCACGATGCCGGCGGGTCCGAACAGGTCCTCGCCAGTGACGTAGAGATCGCCGACGGGCTCGTCTCACAGGGGCTCGGACTCATGTTTCGGCGCTCGGTGCCCGATGAGTACGCGCTCGTCTTTCCCTTTTCGGGCGCCTCGAAGCGGGGACTTCACATGGTGTTCGTGCCATTCGATATCGATGCTCTCTGGCTGGTCGAGGGTGAGGTTCGGGCGAAAAAGCGGCTGTCGGCGTGGACCGGCTACGGGCGAGCCGAGGCCGACACGGTGATCGAACTCCCCGCCGGAGCGGCCTCGGACGTTTCAGTCGGTGGTTCGATCCGTCTGGAGGGGACGTGACGATACGGTCGATCGGGACACCGATCACGGTAGCCGGTTTTTGCGACTTACCTGACGATCGATACCGGCACCGTCGCGTTGTCGACGACCGTCTTCGCGACGCTTCCGACGACCCGTTCGCGTTCCTTCGAGAGGCCACGATGTCCCACGTGGATCCGGCTGGCGCCGGTTTCCCGCGCGTGGTCCGTGATCGCCTCGGGAGGATTACCGCTCAACA
>LFFM01000506.1_pt1 | contig 27413 bp, 24 predicted proteins | sample 643131 | NCBI WGS metagenome assembly LFFM01 (sample SAMN03777445, study PRJNA286221) | soda lake metagenome | biome: soda lake; feature: Kulunda steppe; material: water; isolation source: sample Tc-Br brine of Tanatar trona crystallizer | place: Russia: Kulunda steppe | collected 2011-07
AGTATTAGAAAAATTGCTATAACTACTGACTGGCTAACCCCCAGATATAATAAGACTGGTAAAAGGGCAATAATTAACCAGTTCAGACGAAACAAACCCGTTCCTACCAAGCAGGCCTGTTTTTCTCCTCCCAGGCTGTTAATATATTGCGGGCCCAGCAGCTGAACCAGGTTGGCCAGGGCCGGTAGAGCGACCAGCAATCCAATTTGATATTCTTCCATCCCCAGAGCCAGACCAAAGCCAGTCAGATAGGCTCCTCCAAAAATAGTGACCATAACATTACTAAACATACCATCTATGATAGAATATTTTTTGTCTTTCTCATATGCTTCCCTGTAAGCTTTCTGCAAGGGGTTCTGCTCCTGATTATCCATAGCCAGAATGTACTCCTTTGCTTTTCAAACCATTAATAGATGAAAATTACTTATTATTAGAATTCTGCATAAATTTTAAAAGACCTGCACAGAGGCCGACTCTATTGCCAGAGAAATAGTGCCCAAATAACAAAGAGGCTGCCACTAAATTGGGAGCAGCCCCTTCGTTAATTGTTTAATGTTTGTTGTTTTGTGCAGAAACCAGAAATTAAAACTTCTTACCAGGAAAAAAGATTGTAGAAGAGATCGAAATTTACTCTGGTAAAATTCTCTTCAACATTGCGATTTTCATATAGTGAATTGCTGCATTTTGAGCAGAATTCTTCACTGGTCCAATTTTTCTGACCACAATTAGAACAGATTAATTTTGCACTTCTCATGAGTATCACCTACCATTAAATGATTTAATATAAATTATTTGTCTTCTGGCTTTCATTTTTGCAACTCTCGGCTATGCTAACAAAGTTTTAACTATTTGTCAAGAGGTGAAACTCATTTTTCTAAAACCATTTTTAAAACCCAAATTATCTTTAAAACCCAAAAGAAAGTTTCACACTAAGATTTAAAGCTCCAAAGCGGGAAAGGGGACCGCCCGAAACAGAATTGCCGGCTATTTCCCAGCCCCCACCTAAATCATGAGACAGAAGATACCCGGCTGAAACACCTATATTAACGAGGTTTTTAAGGGCATATTGCCCTTTAACCCTGGGCATTAAAGCTGCAAAACTTTTCTCCATTAAAACTGAGTCATGTTTACCCTCTCCTACTTCACCAACTATTCCTTCGAAATTATTTGGCTTATCAGAAGATAAGGCAAGTTCCATTCTGCCTCTACCAATCATGCATCCTAAAGATAAATCAATTCCATCCCGGGAATAGATACCTTTTTCATATAATAAGCCTGCGAAAGTTATATCCAGCTCTGCCCTTTTATCACTCTGCCGTGAGACAGTTGAACCACTCTGTCTAAATATTCCATATCTATTGCCCAATTTTCTTCCTGCTATACCCTCACCGCCAAACAAAAAAATATTGTCACTTAGGGCAGCAAATTCATTATTGGTAAGGGTTTCATTTAAATCATCCAGATTTAAATTCAGCAATCCCAGGGAGGGACCCCCTTCCACTTTGAAATTAAAGCCAGGAAGCTCTCTTCCAATAGACTTTGCTTCTATGCTTTGAACTAAACTTATAATAAAAAACAAGAGCAAAAATAATAATAAATATTTTTTCATTGTTCTCCTCCCTCTTCAACCCCGTATTGTCAAAAAATTAGCCTTGCAATTTTACCTTAAATAACTATCAATCTAATTATTTTTTATTTACTTTTAGATATTACATTACTATTGAAATTTAATCTTTTTTCTGGTATCTTAATCATAAGGAAGATTTCTATGGTTAATTGTTGTTTAGTAATTTTAGTATCATTATTATATATTACTTTGACCTTTCTTGCTATCTTTTTTTAACCTTTATGGCAAATAATTTTTGGGCCTGGCTGAAAAATTCTCTCTTCACTCAATTCACCGGTTTGTTAGGGTTTAGTTTTCTGTTCTCTTTAGATTAAAGTAACTGCTTAATTACTTCTAAAGACGGCTTAATAACTATATTTCCAATAAGCTGGATAAACTGAAAAATTAGCCATTTTTTATTCTAAATTTTATAAATATTTTGTTAAAATTCTTTAAACCCCGGTATAAAGGAGGGGAACTACACCATGAAGAGAAGAAGTTTTTTCAAATTATGTGCCGCAGCTCTGGCAGGAGCGGGAATTACCAAATTAATTGAACCCTACTTCCCAGCCTGGATGAGGCAAACTTCGGCAGAGAATCACAAACTTCAACATGAGGCCCGTTATTACAATAAGTTAGATGATAATAGGGTGGAATGTGAGCTTTGTTTTAAAAACTGTGTAATTTCCGAGGGCAAGAGAGGGTTTTGCCGCAATCGAGAAAATAAAGATGGCACTCTTTATAGTGTGGTTTATGGTCGGCCTTCAACGGTCAATGTCGATCCCATTGAAAAGGAGCCCATGCACCATTTTTATCCCGATACTCAGATTCTCTGTATTGGTACCGCTGGCTGTAATTTTCGCTGTAAATTCTGCCACAACTGGCACCTTTCCCAGCAGAGCCTGGAGGAGCTGGACCGCTATCAGAATTTGGAGCCGGAAAAAGCCGTTAGAGAAGCTAAAACCCGAGGTATCCCTTCAATCTCCTTCACCTATAATGAACCAACTACTTTCTATGAATATATGTATGATATTGCCGAAATTGCCCAGCAAGAGGATTTAAATGTTATTTTTCATACCAATGGTGCTCTTAAGGAAGAGCCTCTCCGGGATCTTCTCCAGCACATTGATGCCGTTACCCTGGATCTGAAAGCCTTTACCGATGATTTCTACCAGGAATTATCACAGGCCCATCTGGAGCCTGTATTAGATTCTATTAAAATTATCCGGGAGGAAGGGGCCTGGCTGGAGCTGGTGAACCTGGTGCTGCCAGATTATAATGATGACCCCACGGAGATCCAGGAAATGTGCCGCTGGATCAAAGATGAAGTTGGCGAGGATACCCCTCTCCACTTCAGCCGTTTCTTCCCCTCCTATCAGCTAACAGAACTTTCCCCTACCCCGGTTTCCACCCTGGAAAAAGCTCACGAAATTGCCAGGCAGGAGGGGCTGAAATATGTTTCCATCGGTAATGTTCCCGGCCACCTTAAAAATTCAACTTTCTGTCCTGAATGTGAGAATGAGGTCATTGTCAGACATCATTTCTCCGTCCAGAGCATAAATCTAACGGAGGGCAGATGCCAGAACTGTCAGACTGAAATAGCAGGAGTCTGGCATGAAAGTTAACCTGATTTTTTCTCGAGCAGCCAGTCTAAAAGCTGTCATCTTCCTGATGGGAGCCGGGGGTATGATTGGTCAACTGCTTTTGATTCGGGTTCTCTTGATAGTTTTTCTGGGGAACGAGCTAACTATAGCTTTAATAATAGCCAGCTGGCTTCTTTTAGAGGCAGCTGGAGCCTACCTTGGTGGTAAGATTACTGCCTTAACGCAAAAAACAGCTGCACTTTTCCCCGGGCTTATGACCTGCTACAGCATAATCCTTCCTCTTACAGTTCTGCTAGCCCGGGGGCTGGGAAGAGGCCTCTTTGGTCTGCTACCTGGAGAAACATTTAGTTTAATTAATATTTTAGTCACCACCATCCTGACAGTTGGTCCTGCCAGTCTTTTGCATGGTATGCAATTCCCTTTAGCTTCAGAATTTATAGCTGCTGACCAGATCAAATTTCCCGTTAGCAGGGTATATCTACTGGAGATAACTGGCACTGTGCTGGGAGGACTCTTTTTCACCTTTTTTCTTATTCCTAGATTTACCGCTCTAGAAATATCTCTGGCTTTAATCATAGCTCATCTTCTACCAATCAGCTATTTTTTCTATTTTCATTATGCAGCTTTACCCAGGAAGGCAATGATGATATCCTATCTAGTCCTGGCTCTTTTGCTGACAGCAGGCTTTCCTCTATTGACAGATAGCTTGCAGCGGTTAACCTGCAGCTGGTTCTGGCCCACTGGTGAGGTGATGGAGTATCACAACTCCCCCTATGGCAACATTTCTGTCCTGGAAAGAGAGGGGGAATATACCATAAATTATGACGGCAGCCCCCTGCTCTCTCTGCCGGTACCCGATATTGCCAGATTGCAGGATTATGCCTATCTGGCAGGCGCCGCTCATCCTAAACCGGAGGATGTGCTGGTAATTGGGGGAGGATTGGATGGTCTTTTGAATTACCTCCTGGACCATCCTCTGGAAAACTTAGTTTATGCCGAACTAGATCCCGACCTGGTTGAAATAGCTACCCGATATACACCACCTGAAATCTCAGATAAGTTTGATGACCCCCGGTTAGAAATCAAAGCCCGGGATGGCAGGCTTTATTTAAGTCAGACCCAGGAAAATTTTGATCTCCTTATACTGGGCGAGATGGATATTGACACCCTGCAGGCCAATAGGTTTTTCACCAGGGAGTTTTTTGAACTGGCCTCCAATAAACTTACTGAAGAGGGAAAGTTGATCTTCACTGCCCCAGGTTCCCCTACTTATCTAGGTGGTGAAATAGCTGATCTTAATAGTTCGCTTTATCAGACTGCTGCCGATGTCTTTCCCGATGTAATGATGATACCAGGGGAAAATAATATTTTTATTGCCGGTAATGACATAGAGCTGCCCGATGCTGCAATAGCCGCCACCCGGCTGGAAGAAAGAGATCTTCTAGGGGGTATGTTTACCACCTCCTACCTGGAATACCGGTTTGATTCTCGAAAGATATCAGATTTTACTGAAATACTCAGAGAAAGAGAGACAAATATTAATCGGGATTTTAGACCTGCTACCTTTTTTCATGGCTTACGTTACTGGGGTAGGGCCTTTGCTCCTGAAGCCAGGGGCTTTTTCAGGGGAGTATTAAACCTTCCCATTGCAGTTTATTTGATTCTGGCCGCTCTACTGCTGTTCTTTTTCCGCCAAATTTTCTATATTTCTCCTGCTGCTACAGCTAACCGATTGACCTATGCTATCGTCGGCAGTGGAATAACAGCCATGTCCTTTGACCTGCTAACACTTTTTGCCTTTCAAGCTCTTTATGGTTATATTTATCAGCTAAATGGACTTTTTATTGTGGCCTTTATGGGCGGAATGTTTCTCGGGGGAAGATTTTCTTTAAAGACTCTAGAAAAGGAAAAGAAGAATATATATTCTCACTTTCTTAAACTTGAGGCAGCCATAATTATTCTTTTGCCTTTATTTGGAGGACTAGTTTATTTTTTAAGATCCGTTATGGGGTTTTTCTGGGCCGACAACCTCAGTCTAATACTGCTGTCCATACTGGCTCTTTTTGCTGGCGGGGCTGTAGGAGCTCAGTTTCCCCTGGCCGTTAACATATTTAATAGCTTAAAGTCTACCAGTAATAAAAAAAGTTCCACAGGGCAATCGGCAGGCCGTTTTTATGCTGCTGATCTGCTGGGAGGCTGGCTGGGAGGGCTAACTGTAGGTCTGCTTCTATTCCCGCTACTCGGCCTAACCGTCACCCTTCTGATCCTCATGGCTATTAAATTAAGCAGTCTTATTTTGCTATACTTTTCACCTGGTTTATAACCAACGATAATGTAATAAAGTTAAGATAAAGCAGGTCTTATAGCATAATTCTAGAAATTAGTAGTATGAATTAATCAAATAGAGGAGAGATAAAAATGATTAAAAAGCGTATAATTTATCTGCTGACAGTTTTCTTAGTGGTTACTGCTATATTTTCCAGTTCTTTATTGGCTACAGACAATTTTTTATGGGAGTTAAGCGGACCAGAGGGTGAATTTTATCTTATGGGTTCCTTTCATTATATGCCTGAAAATTCTTATCCCCTTAACGATGTAATATATAACAAGCTGGAGAAGGCTGATGTTATGGCTGTAGAAGTCAATGTTTCAGAGATAGATCAATTAGAGATGCAGCAATTTGTTATGGAAGAAGCTTTATTGGAGGAGAATAGGGAATTGCAGAATAAAATATCCGAAGAAAGTTATGAAGAGATCATTGACATAACAGCAAGACATGGTTTTCAAGAAGAAGATATAAATAGTTTTGCTCCCTGGTATACCTCTCTGATTTTAGCAGATTTAGCTCTGCATGAAGTCGGTATGGAAACAGCAGAAGGTGTGGATATACATATGATAGAGCAAGCCCAGGAAAAAGATATAGAGATTGTAGAGTTAGAGAGCATGATGGAGCAGCTGAAACTGCTCAGTGGAATGGAATTGGATATCCAGAAAGCTTTAGTGGAGGATACTATCGAGGAATTAGAATATGATATTAGCAGAATTCAGGAGGCAGTTACTGGCTGGCAGGAAGGTGAAGTGGAGCCAATCAGTGAATTTATCTTCGAGCGGCGCTATGATAGTCCGGAAATGGAAGAATACTATACAAAATTTTTTGATGAGAGAGAAATCAAAATGCGGGATAACATTCTCTCCCTGCTGGATGAATATGAAACACCCTTTGTGGTGGTAGGCAGTGGACATGTAGTAAATGAGGTGGGGCTGCTTTATCTTTTTGAAGAACTCGGTTATGATATTGAACAGTTATAATTCTATCTAGAGGGGTTAAAGTATTGCTGCAATTACTTGATATTTCTAGGGCATTAAGAAGCATCACCTGAATAATTAAAGATAAGTGAAGAAAATTGAAAACCATAAATATAATTGTTTTTTATATTCATCTGCACTGTTTACTCATACATTCCTACCGAACCAGTTTCAACTTTAATGGTCTGGCCCGGGTCTAATTCCATCTCTATTACTTCTCCATCAATCTCCACAAATGCCTGGCCTGTGCCTAATAATTTTTGCATAACGAAACCTTCGCCCCCAAAAAACCCGCTGCCAATTTTCTGTTGAAAGGCAATTTCTAACTCGACATCTTTTGTTGAACATAAATAAGCTCTCTTCTGACAGATCAAATTATTATCTGCTATATTTGCGGGAATGATGTGACCGGGGAAAGTATGACCAAAGGCTATTCTACTATCATCTTTCTTTCCATTTCATAGCTCCTGCAGTAGATTTAATTTTCTCACCTTTTTCTAAGGTGAAAGTCACTACTGGCATTTTTTCTCCAAAGATTTCATATTTCACTTTTAGACCTCCCGATTAAATAAAATTTGTTAATAATCTACTGCCATATCTCATCTGCTATCTCCTCATAACCACTATAGTCTAAAGAGCGCGAAATAATCTCTGCCATAATTTCTATTTTGCTGCTGGCTATTTCCTGCTTATACAAAGAATTGGTTAAAATTCTAGCTGTTTCTAAAGCCAATTGTCTAACTGCTGGTAGATTCCGGCTCTGTTCAGGAGATTTTAGGTCTGACAAAAGAAAATTTTCCCCATATAAATGCCGGTCTTCCTTTAGTTTTTCTGCTAATAATTCTTTAAACAAGAGCTCTTTGATTTCTTCCTGGACTAAAATGGGAATATCGGTTTCTGGAAAAATATTGCCTAGTTCCCGGGAAAAGTTTTCATAAAGAAAATTAATCCTGCTCTCCTTTAAGCGATTTTTCAGCTCAGCTACCATTGCCCCTTTCATCTCCTGAGAAAAATCTTTTTCTGCCCGGGTCAGTTTCTCTTTAATGCGCACTAAAAAATCAGCTAAATTAACAGATACATTTTCCATGCTCTTTTGTAAATCTAACAGTCCAGCTGAACTTCCCTCCTTTAGTGCACTCAGTGAACGCAGCATTTTATTTATCCCATTAGTTTCAATTAGCTGCCAGTCTTCTTTTTTTAGCTCTGCCTCATAATTCTGGTGGTAAATAGTATTATGCCAGGCAGCAAGTATAAAACCAAATAATTTTCTAATTATTCGCAGGCGCCGGGAATTATCCTGGACCCTTTGCCACTTAGACCATTCTTTTCTAATTCGGGGAAGCAAATCTTCTTCTACCTTGATATCAGCAAATCCCAGCTCTTCCCCGGTAAAAATAAAAGTGGCTAAAGTCAGAAATTTATAGTTTTTCTCCACCTGTTTGCTTAATATTTTGTTTTTCTGCTTATCTCCCTTAAATTTAGCTAGCAATCTACAAACCTCCATCTTTGCAAAACTTGTTGACTAATTTTTGAGCCCCGGATATCCATAAGCTGTCTCGGCCTTCTCTACCCCTCGCACAATGGCCCGGGCTGTAACCTTTACCCCCAGTCTGGTCAGCATATTCAGGTCACTATCTACTTGACCGGAGGCCAGAACAAAAACAGTATCACCGTCTAACATGGTATGGGAAGGCTTAATCGCCCTGGCTATGCCATCATGACAGACTTTGGCCAGACGACAGGCGGCAGAGTTAGTTAAATCAGCATTGGTAAAAATAGTGCCAATAACCGTATTGCCTTGAGGTGTCTGCTGTTGTTGTTGAGCTTGAGAGAGAGCTTCCAGATAAGATTCATTATCCTGCTCGGCCATTAAGGAATAATTACCTTTGCCTGAATTGTTATTGGTCTTTACCTGCTCTCGAGCCCCGGCCAGCGGTTCATTACCCTCTTCCCTAAAGACATCGCCCAGGGCATTAACGGCAAAAATTGCTCCAATTTTAAGTTCATTTACCTGGACAATAAACTGACCAATTCCTCCTTTCATAGCTGCAGTCAGACCGGCATATTTACCTACGGTGGCCCCTGTGCCTGCTCCAAAGTTCCCCTCTAAGGCTGAAAAACCTGCTGCCTGACACGCTTGATAACCCATTTCTTTATCTGGTCTAATACTGCCATCACCACAGGTTAAATCAAATAATACAGCTGCCGGCACTAAGGGCACTTTGTAGCCCCCAGCTTCAAAACCTCTCCCCTGCTCTTCTAAATATTGCATTACTCCTGCTGCCGCCTCCAGACCATAGGCACTTCCTCCAGTAAGTAAAATTGCATTTACCCTATCCGCCAGATTGCCTGGAGTTAAAAGGTCAGTCTCTCTTGTTCCCGGCGCTCCTCCTCTAACATCAACACCGGCCACAGCCTCTTCTGCCGGTAATATCACACTACATCCTGTTCCTGCTTTCTTATTTTGAGCATGACCAATCTTAAAATCCTGCCAGGAATCCAGTTCAATCTCTTTCATTATCCCCATAAAATAGCCTCCCCTTAGTGGCTCCAATCCAACTCCAAACCAGCCAATTTTTACCTATTGTAGATTATGTCTCCTTCGTTTTCAATTGTAATATGGCCGCTATCAATAAATTCTGCTATTTCATCACGGTCATTGATAAAATATACATCACCAGCAGTAGCTATATTCAATTTAGCAGCTCCATAAATGCCATCGTCAAGCCTAACAGTGATATCTCCACTTTGAGATATAAGGTCTACAGTGGCATTACCGGCAATTCTACCATTAAAAATAGCCATTATATCTCCTCTATCAGTAGTTATATCTACTTCGGCTCCTCCGCCAATCTCCTCAAATTCCCGGTGGACACTTTCCCCTGCTTCTCCTCTTGCTGAAACTTCTTCTTGAGCCACAATTTTATCTTCTTCTATGTCAGTATCCTCAAAGTGATCATCAAAGATATCGGTCCCACCAAAGCCAATCAATAAAAACAACAGAACAACAGCAATAATTTTTTCCATTATTTACTCCTTTCTGAGTTTTTTATTGTTTTCTCCCATTCCTCTCTCATAATAATATTTTTGCCATCAGTTAGATGATCAGTGGCCAGAACTCCCTTTAAATGGTCAATCTCATGCTGAAAAAGTTCTGCTAGATCATCTTTAAAATTTCTTACAAGTGTCCTCCCGCTTTCATCCTGATATTCTACTTTGATCTCCCGATAGCGAGAAATTTTCACAAAAAAGGCCAGGGAAAAACTAAAGCAACTATCCCAGACCATAAATTCTTCCTGACTATATTCTTTAATCTCAGGATTTATCATCACAATTTCTTCCTCAGGCAGGTTAGCATAAATAATATGCTTTTTATAGCCAATTTGAGGGGCGGCTAGAGCTCTACCAGTTTGATGTTTTTCCTGCAGGAAAGTTAAAGTATCTCTTAAGTCATCAACAATCTTGGCCGTCATTTGATCATCTTCAGCTGCTTGAGAAATTTCTCTTAATCCAGGGTTGCCAAGCTGCAAGACTTCTCTTATTGCCATGTTTTAGTCTCCTTTTTAATCTGCTTTGTTTTATTAATTCCCGATTTATAACCTTATTCCTTTTTATTAGTATGCTAATCCTACTTTTACCTCACTAACTGGAAATATAAGATTCCATTTTCGCCTTGTTTTTAATCTCAATTAATATATCATCTATTCTCTTTATAAAATCCTGGTATGTTTCCTGAGGTCTTACAGCAGTAATACCAAACCTGATGTTGATTTCTTTACCAGCCAGATAATCATGATAATATATAGCATTTTTTAGTCTTTTTCCTAATTGAATCGTTAAATTTAAACTAATATCAGGAGTCAATATGATAAATTCATTTCCGCCCCAGCGGGCAAGAGTATCCAACTCTCTAATTTTACCATCAATTATACCTGCCAGCCTTTTCAATACCTCATTACCTATCTCATGGCCATATTTATCGTTCAATTCTTTAAAATTCTCTATATAGATAAATATTATAGCTAATTCCCCGGGCTGCCTTGCTAATCTAGCCATTTCTTTTTCTAGCTCCTGATAAAACTTAACTCTGTTAGCCACCTCTGTAAGTTGATCTCTTTCTTTTAACCTGCTTATTTTTTTCTCCTTATCTACAAGCTCATCTCTTAATCTGTTGTTTTCTACCAGAAGTTTTGCTATTATATCAAAAGAATTGACTTGAGTTCTATTACTTGCCAGAAAACTATGCAAAACTTTCTCCTGCTGTCTTTTCTTCCCTCGAAAAACATTTAACTGCTTAAATAATCCCTCATATTCTTCTCTGTTAACCAATTTAACTCCTCTCCTTTTAGTAATAAATAAATTTTTAAACTATCTTTCTCCTGACAGATTGAAGAAACAAACTATATGTTTATTGAATTTTCTTAATTTTTTATATTTATATTATAACAGAGAAAGGCCCTTTTAACCAGTATATTTCACTTAATTAACGCTTATTTTTTATTATAACAGCTTTATTTTAAAAAAATATTCCTGCTTTTAACAATTTCTTCACATTTGCCTGTTATTATTAATAATAAGTCTATAGATAATATAATAAAAAAAGCAGGTGATATTATGGGACATAAAACAAAAACTATTGGGCTAATATTGCTCATTTTGCTCTTAGTTGTAATAGGCGTGGAAACCGTTCAGGGGAGCCAGGAGGTTATAGTACTTAACTATCATCATTTAGTAGAGGGCGAGCCAGAATCTGGAGCAGAAATGAACTATGAAGATTTTGCCAGGCAAATGGAGTATTTAGCAGAAAATAATTATCAAGTTTTGAGTGAGGAAGAGTTTTTTAATTATCGCCAGGAAGAATCTTATCCAGATAATTCTGTCCTTTTAACCTTTGATGACGGCTATTATTCTTTTATGGAGTATGCTTTGCCTGTTCTGAAAGAGTATGATTTCCCGGCCATAGTTTTTCCTATTATAAGCAGTATGCCCGGGTTAGAGACCAGGATAATTTACTCTGAAAGGCTTTCTTTTTCTAATATGAGAGAACTTCTTGAGCACGAGCTAGAAATAACCTTTGGCTCTCACAGTTATGATCTTCACCAGTATGAAAATGATAAACCCCTAATAAAACAACAACCTGATAAAAGTAGGGAAGATTATCTCTGCCGTTTACGACGAGATTTAAGGCTTTCTCGTGATTTAATGGAAGATCAACTAGACAAAAGAGATGAAATTGTTTCTTTAGCCTGGCCCTATGGTTATTACACCGAAGAAGCTAAAGAAATAGCTCAGGATTTGGGCTTTAAACTCCAGTTTAAACTAGGAGATCGCCCTTTTGATCCTGAGCAGGATGAAGATCAAATACCACGTTTTGGAGTTATCTCCGGAGATTTAAACTATTTTATTGATTTAATAGAAAATTAATCTCAGCTCTCTCCGACAATTTTATCTTTAACCTGCTGGCCGGAAAGGACTACCATGGGCATACCTCCACCGGGATTGACGCTGCCGCCTACAAAATATAGGTTATCATATCTAGTGCTTTTTTTAGGAGCTTTAAATCCATGGTTTTTTTTCCGGTCAGATACTACCCCATATATAGCACCATGATTGGAATAATACTTTTCGGCTATATCCTCTGGCAACCATTCATCTTCCACAATAATATGTTTTCTTAAATCAGTTAAGCCCATTCTCTCCAGTTTGCTTAAAACCCTCTCCTTTAAATTATCATATTCCTGACGGGAAAACCCTCCCTTACCTAAATGGGGAATATGGGGTAATATTTTGATGTTTTCACAGCCTTCCGGGGCCTGACGGTCATCAGTCCTGCTGGTTGCCACCAGATAAATAGTGGGATCTTCCGGCAGTTGATAGTCTTTAAATACAGTAGCGAAATGCTTTTGCGGGTCTTCTGAAAAGAAAAAATTATGGTGGGCTAAGTTGGGATATTCCCGGTCAACTCCTAAATGCAAAACATAGCCAGAGCAGGCCGGTTCAAATTTATCCTCCATTTTCCCCAGATTTTTTTCCTGCAGCAGTTCGCGATAGGTAGGTATCACTTCCATATTGGCAACTATAATATCTCCCTCCACCTCTTCTCCATCTGCAAGTTTAATACCTGTTATCCTATCATGCTTTTTTAACATCCCGGTAACTTCACTATTAGTCCTCACCTTGATGCCAACTTCTGCTATCAACTTCTGCAAAGCCTTGGCTATATTATACATACCACCGGGCACATACCATAATCCATACCTGTACTGGATATAGGGCAGAAGGTTCAAAACTGCTGGTGCCTTATAAGGGGAAGAGCCTACATATTTGATGAAAAAATTATAAATGTGCTGAAGATAGGAATTAGAAATTCTCTTGCTCACTGCAGAAGCCATGGTATTAAAGAAATCAAGATCTTTCATTGCTTTAATCGGCCCGTAAAACTTTAGAACATCAGTCATCGTATCAAGCCCTTCAGCAAAGTAACCTTCTTCTACAGTTGCTGTTATATTACCAGCATAATCCAGATAATTATTAACCTCAGTAATATCTTTTTCTGTTATCACCTCATTATTTGCCAGCATGTCATCTAACTCGGCATATAAATCAATGACTGTGCCATCTGCAAAAAAGTTACGCCATTCTAAATCCAGGCGAGTAATCTCTAAATAATCTTCCATATCTCGATTGTGCTGGTCAAAAAGCCTGGAAAAAATATGAGGCATCGTTAAAATAGAAGGCCCTAGGTCAAAGGTAAAACCTTCTTTAGAGGATTGATTTAATTTACCGCCTAAATGATCATTTTTTTCATATATTTCTACCTGATATCCTTCAGCTGCCAGGGAGATAGCCGCCGATAAGCCTCCCAATCCACCGCCAACAACTAAAACTTTTTTGTTAACCATAATACCTCTCCTTCAGCTAAATTTTCTAGATAAAAATTCAATTGGAGTTCTATTAGTAAATTCTATAAATATTAAAAAAAACCTTCTTTTTCAAAAGAAACTAAATTCTCCCTGCAATATTCTTATTTATTTTGGTTATTCTAAAGTAAAAATAGGAAAAATGCCAGAAAGGTCAAGGCCTCCCTGGCATTAAAGATTTAAAAATAAGCCGTTTGATATTTAGCTTTACATAGTCTATTATTTAAAATCAGCTAAAAACTCGCCATAACCTTTATCAGCTAATTCTTCCACCGGAATAAATTCTAAGGCTGCAGAATTGATACAATATCTTAAACCCGTCGGTTCAGGTCCATCTTCAAAGACATGACCTAAATGGGAGCCGGCATTTTTGCTTTTTACTTCAGTTCTGGTCATAAAAAGGCTTTTATCCACCTGTTCTACAATATTATCTGGAACCAATGGTTGAGTAAAGCTGGGCCAACCTGTACCAGAATCAAATTTGTCTTGAGAGCTAAAGAGAGGTTCACCCGATACTATATCAACATAGATACCCTCTTCTTTATGATCCCAGAATTCATTGTTAAATGCTGGTTCAGTGGCTCCTTTTTGAGTAACATTGTACTGCAGGGTAGTTAGCTTCTCTTGCAGATAGGCATCATCTTTATTATTGGAATCATCTTTGGCTATTTCGCTAAAAATCTCACAGGCTCTACTGTCGAGGTCAATGCCATATCTTTCTAATAATTCCTTGCCCAGCTCTGCCGACAGACCTAATTTATTTATCTCTGAAATCAACTGTTCTTCCTCACCGCTGTTATGAAGATAACCATTAACCCTGGCCACTGCAGTAGAATTCAGAAAGTCCTCCTGGCTATAGATTTCTCGATAGTAATTGTTAAATTTCCTGTTATTTTGTAAATAGTATTTTTGATGGTAATCTTCAGCTAAATAAAAGTTTTCGTATTCGGTTATTATTGTGACAATCTGGCGGTCAGACTCTTCTTCTAATTCATCTTTTATCTTCCGGGCAATTTCCCGCTGCTCTTCATTGTGATAAAATAACATGGATTGGTATTGCCTGGAAAAGCTTTCCCTATGAGGATTATGGCGGTCCCAGAATATCCTGACTAACTCCTCATAAGAGATGCGCTCGGGGTCATACTCCAGCTGCAAGGTTTCAGTATGGTCACCAATATTACGATAGGTGGGATTTTCGCTTATGCCTCCGGCATAACCGACCCGGGTTCTTACTACTCCTTCCAGAACTCCAAAATAAGCATCCGGGCCCCAAAATCAGCCTAAGGCAAAAGTTGCTGTCCTGGTAGCAATATCTTGATTTTCCTGGTCGATTTTAGCCACCTCAGCTGTTTTCTTGTTATTGACAGCTGCCAGTGAAATATTAATCATGAAGAGCATGATTACAAAGAAAATTATATATTTCAATTTGATCTACTCCTTTCTAAATTTGATGCTTTTATTATAGCAGACTGTAATAACAATTACTATTAAATATTTAACTTTTTTATGTAATTTTATTGCTAAAGAAACAAAAGTCCAGTTAATAATATCCAGCCCAATAAACTTATATACCAGAATTTAGGCTGCCATCTTTTTAACTGCTGACCTTTAAACATCTTTAAGGGAGAAAAGATCAAGACTGCCTGAAAGGTATAATAAAACCAGGAGAAAAAAGCTCCATTGACAAAAAAGTTGGTCTCATATAATCGAGCAAAGATGCTAAAAATCACAGCCATCAAGAAACCAGCAAGTAAAGCTCCTGCAGCCATCTTTCCCTTTGGCGACGGCCTTTTTTTGTAGTTATATTCAGGGTCAGCCAGATATATACTGCCAAAGGCCGGCAAAAAGAACCCGGGGATTAAAAGCAAGATAAAATTGACGGTAATGCTGTTTCCCCAGACTCTAAATTCTGTCTGATAACCTAAATGGCGGGCAATTATAACTTCCATCAACTCATAGATTAAAATGTGTAGTGTCAATAAAATAAGCATCAACCAAAAGCTTATTCCTCTCCCGCGTAAAGCCCACCAGCCAAAAAAGGATAAAGCCAGCAGGGTAAAACCTATTTCTAATGGAGAAAATTTTATCGCAGGAAGTCGTTTATTGGCGTTTTTCACCAGCATAAAATGACCTATCTCTTTGAAATATAAACTCTTGAACCAAAATTCAAAGGCTTTCCAGCCCCAGAGAGCCAGCTGCTCCCTCAAACTGAGATAGTAATAATCTTGGCGGTGAAACATCTTCCAGGAGGGTGAATTATAGCCATCTACAAAGGCTACATATTCTTTAATGCCCCTTTGCTCGAAATATGCTTCTGAACTCTTTAATAATTGAGGTCCCAGACCCTGTCCTGTGGCTTCAGGTATGAGAAATATAAAGTCTACTAAACCAACCTGGTGGCTGCCAAGGTTAACCACACTCAAAGCAGAACCGCCGACTATATCCCCCTCCTGTTCCGCCACCAGCACCTTTAGTCTATTAGATAAATATAATACTCTAAATAAAACATAGATTATATAGGAAAAACTTCTGCGAGCAGCATTGATAACTAAATCTTTCTCATACTCCTGCATCATCCTGATATTAATATCATCTTGCGCCATTTTTAGTTCCCTCAAATCAGCTTAAAAATTTCAGGCTATCTCTAATGCTATTTTCATCATATCAGTAAAGGTTTTTTCGCGGTCAGCAGAACTGGTCTGTTTGCCTGATACTATTGAATCACTAACGGTAAGTATGGAAAGAGCCTGAACATCAAATTTAGCGGCCAGAGTATAAAGCTCAGCTGACTCCATCTCCACAGCTAAGGTGCCATACTCCTGCCAGACCTCAAACCACTGCTCATCGTCACTGTAAAAATCATCACAGCTTAAAATATTACCAACCAGCGGGTTAATATCAAGTTCTAAGGCCTCTTTATAGGCCTTCCTTAAAAGGTCAAAATCTGCCGTGGGAGCATAATCTAAACCGGAAAACCTTATTTCATTCATCTTAGAATTAGTAGAGGCGCTCATGGCTAAAATAATATCTCTTAATTTGGCCTTCTTTTGTAAGGATCCGCAGGAACCGACTCTTATTAACTTTTTTACTCCATATTCTTGAATAAGTTCATTGGCATAAATAGAAAGAGAGGGCATGCCCATTCCTGAGCCCTGGGTCGATACTTTTTTGCCCTTATAAAATCCGGTATAGCCATACATTCCCCGAACTTCGTTATAACATTCAACATCTTCCAGAAAATTTTCAGCGATATATTTTGCCCGCAGAGGGTCACCAGGAATTAATACAGTTTCAGCAATTTCACCTTTTTCCGCTCCAATATGAACAGTCATGAATATAACCTCCAATTTTATTGTTTTTTAGTAGTCCTTTAATCTTTGAAAAATCTCTTTTACTGACAGAATTTCTGATATTTTTTCTATTCCAGCTCCAGTAAAGTATAAGCCTTTTTCTGGCTCGCCAGCCTTACCGGCCAGCAAGGCCTCTCTAACACAGAAACTTTTACTGCATTTTTTCAGGCAATCAAGGCATTTTTCTGGTGCGGGAGCTTTATCAGCTAAAATTTGTTCCACCAGGGGAGTTTTTATAGCTCTAGCTGGCATTCCTACTGAACTCATAATCTTAACTATATCTTTAGAGCTAGCTTTAACACATAACTCTTTAAAATAATCTGCTACACTGGATTCCTGGGAGGCCAGAAAGCGGGTGCCTAACTGCACTCCATCTGCTCCTCGGTCAAAGGCATCCTTAACATCGGCCGGAGTAACAATATTACCGGCTGATATAATAGGAATAGATACCTGGTCTTTTATTTTGGCTAAAAGATCGGCTGCCTCCTCATCGGTGCCCAGATGACCTCCAGCATCACCACCTTCTACTACAATAGCTGCTGCTCCCAGCCTTTCAGAAATTTTAGCCAGCTTCAAGGAAGAGACTATCGGCACTATAGGTGTTTCGCTCTCCTTACCCAGGCTAAACATATCCCGGGAAAAACCTGCTCCAGAGACTATCAGGTCTATTCCCGAGGCTAAAGACTGCTTAATTAACTTCAAAAAATCTGAAGCTGCAAACATTATATTGACTCCAATAATACCATCTGTTTTATCTCTGGCTCTGGCTATCTCTGTCTTTAATTCTTCTGCTGTAATAGCTGTGGCCGCTATCAGGCCGATTCCACCTGCCTCCGCAACGGCAGCAGCTAACTCAGCCATTGATACTTTTATAGCCATACCACCCTGGATAATAGGAAATTCCGGTGATAAATCGGCAATTTTCAATTTGGGAAAATTAATTATACTCACCTCACAAATTATCTTAGAGCATTTTTATATACAAAGTTGACATTATCATTATATTACATCAGTTTTATTATTACAATTATATAGCTGTTAAAAATTAGCCATAATTTAGTTCATGCTTTTCTGCTGAATAGATTTAAGCTTATAAGCTTTCATTATATCAGAACGAGTTAAAATCCCCACCATCTCTCCCTGCTCCATAACGACTAAACGGCCAATATCAGCTTTAGACATCTTGATAAAGGCATCAAAAAGGGGTTCATCAGGCTTGGCAGTTATAACCTCGCAGGTCATTATTTCTTTTATGCTTTGACGCTCTTTATCTTTAATCTCTATTTTATCAGTATCTTCCATGGTAACACAACCAATCAGTTCTCCCTCTTCGTTGATCACAGGGTAACCGGTGTGCTTTTCTTTGATCATTAACTCCAATAATTCCTGGATGGTAATATCTTGCTTGACTGCTATGACTTCCTCGCTCATCAAATCCGCTACAGTGAAGTCAGAAAAAGCATCTCGTAATTGATTAATCTTATATTCCTGATTGGCACTAATATAAATAAAAAAGGCTATCAGAACTAATAAAATTTGACCATAAAGCAAGCCGACAAAACCAAAGAAAAAAGCAAAAGTTTTGCCAATAAAAGTAGCAATCTGCGTTGCCCGAAGATGAGAAGTTTTGCTGGCTATCAGAGAGCGCAATATTCTTCCTCCATCTGAAGGGAAAGCCGGTAACAGATTGAACAAAGCTAAGAATATATTAATATATCCTAGATAATATACTATTAGACTAAGATCCGGATTTATATCAAAGGTTAGAGGTCGCAATATGAAAAGCAAAGAAAGGCCAAGAATAAGACTAAAAAGCGGGCCAGCTATGGCCATAATTGCTTCATCCCTGGGGGGCATGGAATCTTCTTCTAGCTGCGCTACCCCTCCTAATAACATCAGAGTAATATCTTTGATACCAATTCCGCGACTTCTAGCAGCTAGGGAATGAGAAAGCTCATGCATGGCCACACTAATAAATAAAAATATGGCAATAATCAGACCAAGCCAGTAGGGGTTAAGGGCCAGGGAATCCGGTGGAACCTGAGCCATATGAGCAATTTCAGTAATATTATTCCCAATGGCAAAGGCAAAAAAGGGTAAAATTAATAGAAAACTAATATGAAGCCTGATTGGAATACCGGAAACCTTAATTATAGTCAGTGAGTTTTTAAACATTTAACTCACCCCTTTCAGGATAAATTTTTAGACCAGCTTAATTATATTAATCCCCTCTTAGGTAAAATATATTATACTTAATAAATTTTGTCAATTAATAATTTACTGACAATCCTCTGGGATACCAGGCAAAAATTATTTTACGGCATGTTACATCCCTGTATACAAGTATCAATCCAATTTTGCTATTTATTTTTTTGCTTTTTTAGCGTAAAATAGAGATAACAGGTTAAAAGGCTTAAATATTTTTAACATCCTTAAATTATTTTACATAACAGGATAAGGGAGGAACTGAGAAATGAGTAGCAAAAGCAAAGATGATATTTTGAGATTGGCCGAAGAAAAAAATGTTAAATTTATCAGATTGCAATTCAGTGATATTCTAGGTGTTGTGAAAAATGTGGCTATAACCCGCGAGGAGCTACCTAAAGCTCTCGAAGAAGGTATTATGTTTGACGGTTCATCTATCGATGGTTTTACCAGAATTCAAGAATCTGACATGTACCTCCATCCAGACCCTGATACTTTTTGTATTTTCCCCTGGCGGCCGGATGAAGGGGGCTCAGTTGCCAGGTTAATCTGCGATGTTCATTGTCCTGATGGCTCTCCTTTTGCCGGCGACCCTCGAAGAGTGCTTAAAAATGTTCTTGCTGAAGCCCATGAAATGGGGTACACTATGAAAGTTGGTCCCGAACCTGAGTTTTTCCTTTTTGAGTTGGATGAATATGGTGACCCAACGATTATTCCTCAGGATCAGGGAGGTTATTTTGACCTCTCCCCCATGGATCAGGCTCAAGATACCCGTCGCAATATAATTTTAGCTCTGGAGCAGATGGGTTTTGAAATAGAAACCTCTCACCATGAGGTAGCTCCCGGTCAGCATGAGATTGATTTTAAGTATTCAGATGCTCTCCGCACGGCTGATAATATTGGCACCTTTGAGTTCGTTACCAAAACAATAGCCAGCCAGCAGGATCTGCATGCTACTTTTATGCCCAAGCCTATTTCTGGAGAAAATGGTTCAGGTATGCATGTCCATCAATCACTTTTTGCTAATGGCGAAAATGCTTTTTACGATCCTGATGACAGATTAGGATTAAGCAAGACAGCCTATCATTACATAGGAGGGTTGATTAAACATGCCAGGGCTTTAACAGCCATAACCAACCCAACTATAAACTCCTATAAGAGATTAGTCCCCGGTTATGAAGCTCCTGTATATGTAGCCTGGTCCAGTTGTAATCGCAGTGCTTTAATCAGAATCCCGGCCGCCTCAGGTCCAGGCTCCAGGCTGGAGTTGAGAAATCCCGATCCTTCTGCTAATCCCTATTTAGCTATAGCGGTTATGCTTAAAGCCGGGCTCGATGGTATTAAAAATGAAATAGATCCACCACCAGAAGTTGTGCAAGATATATATCATCTCTCTCTTTCTGAAAAAGACGAAATGGGTATTGAGAGTCTGCCTGGAAATATCATGGAAGCTGTCCAGGTAATGCTAGAGGATGAAGTCATCAAAGATGCTCTAGGCAATCATATCTTAGAAAAGTTTGTCAGAGCTAAGAAAGCTGAGTGGAATAGTTATAAAGCTGAAGTTCATGAATGGGAGCTTGATCATTATTTAGAGCTTTATTAAGACAAATTCAAAGTTTAAATTCAAAACAATCCAGTAGATTCTCTAAATAGCTAACCCCCGGGAATCAACCCGGGGGTTAGCCCTTTTATAGCGTTAAAAGGGTTAAAAATTTTGGGCGATGAAATTTTAAAAGTTGAATCTCCTAGTGGACATACATACTACCATAGGGTCGGTTAGAGGCCGGGGTTATTTTACAGAAATCAGCGGCCATTATGGTAGCAAAATCATGGTTAAAATATCGGCAGAATTTTTTCACCCTGTCTTCCAAAATGTTCTGATCCTCAATATCCAGGCTCTCAATTTTAACTGCCGGGCCTGTCTTTTTAGGGTCAACTTTCTCTCTCACATACATAACTCCTCCATGCATTCCCACTCCAGTATAATTGCCAATAATGCTATCTCCCTGATCTCTGTTAATTCCCAGCACAATCAACAACCCACCAGCCATATATTCGCCTAAAAAATCACCGGTATTACCGCCAATAATTATCTCTGGTATTTTATCTTTAAAACCCTTCATATGTATGCCAGCTCTATAACCAGCATCGCCCTCTAGATAAATCTCTCCTCCTCGCATTGAATACCCCAATACATCTCCAGCATTACCGGCAATAATAAGCTGCCCATCATTCATAGTATTACCTGTTCCATCCTGCACATTGCCCAGGACTTCAATCTCAACCCCATCACTGAAGGCGGCCAGATCATTTCCCGGGGTTCCAATTATTGTTATTTGAGCCTGATTATCTAACCCTGAACCAATATAGCGCTGACCATTGACATTCTTTAAAACTATTTTTTGCCTGCCTTCAGATAAATAATGCCTGACCAGTTCATTAAGTTTTTGGTAGCTGAGTTCCCGGGCCTCAATAAGCACTTCGTCGTTATTGGTATCCACTCTTTCCTCTACTATCTTCTTTGCCAATATAATCACCTCTCGAGCTTATATAAAGTAAAATCAATTATAAAATCAACTGCAGCCAGCATGCTTTACCCCTAGAATATCCAGCTCTTTCTGATTAAGGCCAATTCCTCGCAGCATCAAACGATTGCCTTTTAAACTTTCTATAGCATTAATACCCATTCCCCCTAGCATTTCCTTGATTTCATAGGACCAGGAGGAGAGCAGATTGGTGAGTCTTTCTCGTCCTTTTTCGGGGTCTAATCTATTAACTAAATCGGGATTTTGGGTAGCTATCCCCCAACTGCAATTACCTGAATAACAGTTACGACACATATGACATCCTAAAGCAATTAAAGCTGCAGTTCCAATAGCAACAGCATCGGCTCCTAAAGCTATGGCCTTGACCACGTCGGCACTGCAGCGAAGAGAGCCGGAGACAACTAGAGAGATTTTATGCCTTAAACCTTCAGCCCTAAGCCGGTCATCGGCAGCTGCCAGAGCCAATTCAATGGGAATACCTACATTGTCACGAATCATGGTTGGAGCTGCTCCAGTTCCTCCTCGCCAGCCATCAATTGCTATTATATCGGCACCGGCAGTAGCCGCTCCCACTGCAATAGCTGCTACGTTATGAACTGCTGAAATTTTGACGATGATGGGCTTTTTATATTCTGTAGTTTCTTTTAAGGCAAAGACCAGTTGCTTTAAGTCTTCAATGGAATAAATATCGTGGTGAGGAGCAGGTGAGAGGGCATCTGTTCCCTGGGGAATCATTCTGGTTTTTGATATCTCTTCCTTCACTTTTTCTCCAGGCAAATGCCCGCCAATTCCTGGTTTAGCCCCCTGGCCTATTTTGATTTCTATAGCTTTACCGGCCTGCAGATATTCTTTATGGACCCCAAAGCGCCCTGAAGCAACCTGTACGATGGTATTATCCTGATATTTATATAAATCCCTGTGGAGGCCACCCTCACCTGTGTTGTACATTATACCCCCATCTTCAGCTGCTCCAGCAAGGGCCTGGTGGGCAGGTAAGCTCAAAGAACCAAAGGACATGGCGGCAAACATTATCGGAGTGCTCAATTCAATCTGAGGTGGTAATTCCTTCACCTCGCCCTGCTCATCAAATTCCAGTTGAGCAGGTTTTCGACCTAGAAAAGTTTTTAATTCCATTGGTTCTCGCAAAGGATCAATAGAGGGGTTGGTGACCTGACTGGCATTTAAATTTAAATGATCCCAGTAGATCTTACCTGGATTAGGGTTGCCCATGCCTGATAATAAAATACCCTCTTTTTCTGCCTGGATATGGATATTTTTAATATAATTTTGTTGCCAGTGGTGGTTTTCAGGAAAATTACTGCTGTTCTTTTCAATCTTAAGGGCTCCCTGGGGACAATATTTAAGACAACGCTGGCAGTTAACACATTTTTCAGCAGCAATCTCTATCTTTTTTTCTTTATTATTTTTTGTTTCTGGCATCGGAGAGTCAGCAGTACTATAAACCCCATGGCCACATTCCCGCAGACATATTCCACATTTAGTGCATATATCTTCATCGCGTTTAATAATATATTCAGACGTTACTGGGCCATCTTGCATGGTATATCTCTCCCTTCTACTAGACCCAAAACCGGTTCTCCGCCGCGGGGTGTTGCTATATGTTGCGGCTCTGGGCAGATTGCTCGAATAGCAGACTCTTCACTGGCAGCATACATTTTGCTGCCAGATTCTGCTACCACAATGGGCCGCAGTTTTATTCTATCGTTGAGAATAAAGAGGCCCTCTTTATGAGCCATGATGATGGAAAAGGGACCATTTAATAGAGCATTGCCATAAATAATCCTTATATTTTTTAGCAGTTTTTGTTTACCTGGAGGCAAGTGACCAATCTCTTGCCAGAAGGGGGCAGCCAGGGCCCTGGCAGCTGTAGATAAGGACAGACCATGGCGCCTTACTAAAAGATCAATCAGGTAGGTAATTACTTCGGTATCGGTCTTCATAGTGCATTCATAACCAAACATTTCTATATAACGTTTATTGGCTCCAAAAGAAGAGATCTCTCCATTATGTACCACTGACCAGTTTAAGAGAGCAAAGGGATGAGCCCCTGCCCACCAGCCTGAGGTATTGGTGGGAAAACGCCCATGGGCAGTCCAGAGATAACCCTGATAATTTTCTAGTTGATAAAATTCGGCAATTTCAGCTGGATAGCCAAGCCCTTTAAAGACTCCCATATTCTGTCCACAGGAGACAATATAAGTCCCCTGCAATTCTTTATTTATTTTGACAGTCTGCTGAGCCACAAATTCCTTTTCTGTATAGCCGCTTAAATTTAATTTCTCCGGGTATGGTTTAAGGAAATATCTCCAGATCAAGGGAGGATTATTAAGCCTTACCTGCTGCTGGCGGGTGGGAATCTGTTCCTCTCTACTAATAACGAAGTGCTCAGCTAAATATCTTGAGCATTCCTGACGAGCTTGATCATCTGTAAAAAAGACATGGAAGGCAAATTCATCCTGCTGTTCTGGATATATCCCATAGGCAGCAAAACCACCTCCCAGACCATTGGAGCGTTCCTGCATACTGGAAATAGAGGAAACTATCTCATCTCCAGCAAAACAATTTCTCCCTTTATCAAGCACTGCACTAATTGCACATCCTGAATAAACTTTATCCTCATTGCCGGCCTTAAACATAAACTCCACTCCTTTATTTTGAGCTTCCACTACAATAGTTTGCCGATAGATTAATATTTTTCTGAGCAAATTTCTGCTCATAATTCTATTTAAGTATTAAAATTATAATTTATTAAGGTGATAAAGTAAATATATAAATGGTTTTAATACCTGTATACATGGATTTAATCACTTTACATTAAAGTTTATTCAGCTTATAATTAATTATAGGTTTCACTTAATTTCAGGAAGGAGAGAGAAAATGGGAAAATATAATTTGCCTTCTTTAGACTCTTACAGTTATAAGCCGCTGCGCAAACAAGTTTATGAGGTGCTGCGAAGGGCAATTTTAACAGGCCAGTTTTCTCCAGGAGAAAAGTTTACAGAAGTGGAGATTGCCAGAGAATTAAGTGTCAGCAGGACTCCGGTCAGAGAGGCCATCAGAATGCTGGAATTAGAGGATTTGATCGTTATTTCTCCCCAAAAAGGTGTTTTTGTTGCCGGGTTAAACTCCCGCAAAGACATCAATGACGTCTTTCAGGTCCGAGAAGAATTAGAGGCTTTAGCCGTTAAGCTAACAGCAGAAAAGATTGACTCCCCTAATTTAAAGAAGATGGAGTTATTAGTTGCTGATTTAGAAAAGGCCATTGCCACCAATAATTTAGAAAAATGCGTGGAAGTAGATATTGATTTTCATCAAATCATATACGATGTGGCTGACAATAAGTGGCTCCAAAAAGTACTTGACACCCTCTTTGAACAGATAACTCGCTTTCGCTCTCAAAGTTTTGGTCGAGGTAAGAGAATGGAGGAAGCTCTTGAGGAACATAAGGAACTCTTTCAGGCTTTTGCTCAGGGAGAGGTGGGAAAGGCTGAAAAGATTGCCCGCCAGCATATAGAAAGTGCCAGGAAAAATGTGATTAATATTTTTATAGAATCACAAAAAGAGGAATAATTAAATATACAAATAAATATACAAAAATAAAAACCCCCGCCTTTAAGCGGGGAGTTAATATTTAGCCAGGTTTAGAACAGGTTACTGGTTTTAAACGGGCTAAATGAGATTTTAAGCTACAGAGCGTTTAGAAGAAAGTTCAACCCTGAAATCTTCCTCCCGCTCTGAATAGTCAACTTTGATTAGGTCCTCTTCCTCTACTTTATTTTTCAGCAGAGTTAAAGCTATCTTATCTTTTATTCTATTCTGGATAACCCTTTCTAGAGGACGGGCTCCATAGGTGGGGTCATATCCCAGTTCAGCTATCATGGCTTTAGCTTTATCGGTAATTTTTAGCCTTAATTCCTGTTTTTCTAATTTCTCAGCTAATTCTGCCACTTTTATTTCCACTATATCTTTAATGTGCTCGGTACTGAGGCTGTGGAAGATAATTTTTTCATCAATTCTGTTGATAAATTCCGGCCTGAATTGATTTTTAAGGGCCTGATTTACTTTCTCTTCTATTTCGCTGTCCCTGTTCAGATCCTGGATATATTGCGAACCAATATTAGAGGTCATAATAATTACTGTATTGCGAAAATCGACTTCTTTTCCGTGACTATCAGTTAAAATGCCATCATCGAGAATTTGCAACAGGATGTTAAAGACATCATTATGGGCTTTTTCTATCTCATCCAGTAAAATTACCGAATAGGGCTGACGCCTTACTTTTTCTGTTAGCTGTCCTCCCTCTTCATAGCCTACATAGCCTGGCGGGGAACCAATCAATTTAGCCACGGCATGTCTTTCCATATACTCCGACATATCCAGTCTAATCATATTCTTTTCATTATCGAAAAGATGTTCAGTTAAAGTTTTTGCCAGCTCTGTTTTACCAACACCCGTCGGTCCCATGAAGAGAAAGGAGCCTAAAGGTCGGTCTTCATCCTGCAGGCCAGTCCTGGAACGTCTGATGGAATTACTCACAGCGGTAATAGCTTCATCCTGTCCTACGACTCTCTTAGATAGTTCGTCTTCTAATTTAATTAGCTTCTCTCGCTCTGATTCCAGTAATTCTTTAACGGGAATATCTGTCCAGGAAGCAACTATTTCAGCAATATCCTCTGCTGTAACCTTTTCTCTGATGATATCTCTTTCCCCAGAAATCTGCTCGATTTTTTCTTTTACTTCTTCTAATTCTTTCTTTAACTCATTTAAGTCACCATAACGTAAGCGAGCAGCTTTTTCATAGTCAGCTTCTCTTTCAGCATTCTCTGCCTCATTGGCAATTTTCTCAATCTTTTCCTGCAGCTCTTTTCTTCTTTGCACCAGATCCTTTTCCTGATTCCAGCGGGCCATCAAAGGATCTCGCCTGGCTTTTATTTCATTGATTCTCTCCTCTAGGGCCGCCAGCTTTTCTGCACAATCTTCCTGATCTTCCTGTTCTTCTTTCTTGAGCATTTCTCTCTCAGTCTCCAGCCTTCTCAACTTTCGGTTTAGTTCATCGATTTCCAGCGGTTTAGAGTCAATATCAATTTTTACTTTGGAGGCTGCTTCATCAACCAGATCAATAGCTTTATCAGGCTGATATCTTTCACTTAAATATCTCTCCGCTAACCGGGCTGCTGACTCCAGGGCATTATCTTGAATCCTGACCCCATGATGAATTTCATATTTTTCTTTTAAACCTCGCAGGATAGAGATAGTGTCCTGGACACTGGGTTCATTTATTTGCACAGGCTGAAAACGCCTTTCCAGAGCAGCATCTTTTTCAATATGCTTTTTATATTCTTCTAACGTAGTGGCACCTACACAGTGTAATTCACCTCGAGCCAGAGCTGGCTTTAATATATTAGAGGCATCTACAGCTCCCTCACTGGCTCCAGCTCCAACGATAGTATGCATTTCATCGATAAAGACAATTATCTGGCCTTCTGCCTTTTTAATTTCTTTTATGAGAGACTTTAGGCGGTCTTCAAATTCACCGCGATACTTGGTTCCAGCTACCAGAGAGCCCATCTCCAGAGAAATTATCTTCTTGTCCTTTAAAACCTCTGGAACATCACCACTGACTATTCTCTGGGCCAGACCTTCTACTACAGCGGTTTTACCCACTCCAGGCTCTCCAATTAAAACTGGATTATTTTTTCGGCGACGAGATAACACCTGCATAATTCTTCTGATTCTTTCATCTCTACCTATGACCGGGTCCAGTTTGCCTGCCCGGGCCATTTCAGTTAAGTCAATAGTGAATTTTTCTAAGACCTGATACTGATCTTCAGCATTTTTGTCAGTAACCTGACTAC
>LFFM01000507.1_pt1 | contig 27407 bp, 27 predicted proteins | sample 643131 | NCBI WGS metagenome assembly LFFM01 (sample SAMN03777445, study PRJNA286221) | soda lake metagenome | biome: soda lake; feature: Kulunda steppe; material: water; isolation source: sample Tc-Br brine of Tanatar trona crystallizer | place: Russia: Kulunda steppe | collected 2011-07
ACCAACCGCTAAAGGAAACCTATTTTAGCGGCGCGAGGAAAACTTGTCCTGAGGGCCGGTAGCTCAGTTAGGCAGAGCGTCTGACTCTTAATCAGACGGTCGCGTGTTCAAATCGCGCCCGGCCCGTTCTGCACCGCGAACAACTCGTGAGCGGTGCAAACGGAACCGACGGGATTTGAACGCAGGGAGGTCGCGCGCAACGCAGTGAGCACGTCCGACCGTGTGTTCATAATCGCGCCCGGCCCGTGCAACAAACTGGTGAGCCGTGCGTGGCCCTCACTTCGTTCGCGCCACGAGAGCGAGCGGTGAACCCGCGAGCAGGAATGTCTTGGCGTAGTTCACAATCGCGCCCGGCCCGTTCTGCACCGCGAGCAGCTTGTGACGACGTAATGTTTCGATATGATTCGGTCGACCTGTCGGCTCGCACCGTGTCACTGTTGTTCCCGCATGGTGCCAAGGCGTTCAATCAGCAGCCGGCTCGAGCGTAAGCGAAAATGTCGCCCCTTCCCCAGGTACTGATTCCACCCATATTTCTCCACCGTGTCGTTCGATGATACGACGACAGAGAGCCAGTCCAATACCGGTGCCTGGATACTCCCCGTGGCTATGTAACCGTTGAAATACGTCGAAAACCTGTTCCTGTTGTTCGGGGTCGATACCTATCCCCTCATCACTCACCGAGCATTTCCATTTCTCTCCCTCCCGTTGGGCCGAAACAGTAATTTGAGGGGGGTTTTCGCTGTACTCGAGCGCATTAGCGAGGAGGTTTTGGAATACCTGGCGTAACTGGGCGGCATCACCGGTGACGGTCGGCAGTGGCTCGATTTCTATTTGTGCCCCCGTTTCCACGATTTTCACCTCAAGGTCACGGCGGACATCCTCGAGGACGGCGTCAAGATTCACTGTGTCGAGGGGCTCACCCCCAGTTTCGATACGCGAGTAAGCCAGGAGGGCCTCGATCATCTCTCGCATTCGTTGGGCTCCGTCGACGGCATATCTCAGAAACTCTTCCCCATCTTCATCGAGCTTGTCCTCGTATCGGCGTTCGATAAGCTGGAGATAACTCGAGACCATCCGAAGTGGCTCCTGGAGGTCGTGGCTGGCGGCGTAGGCGAACTGCTCGAGCCGTCTCGTCTCTGCTTGGAGGTCACCGATGTACTCCCGACGTTCGATGTGGAATTTCAAAAGCGTCGCGAGTGTCTCGATGAGCTCCCGTTCCTCATCGATGAACGCCTGCTTTTTGTTCTCTGACGGTTGCCCCTCGAAGACGACGTCAATCGTGATCGGCGTGCCGTTGGCGGTACTCGTTTCGGCGGTGATCTGTTTTTCTGTTTCAAAATCGAAATCGGTCGACGCTGTCCGGTCTCCAATCGAAACGAGTGCACCAGTTTGGTCGGGATATTGAAAGGCCTTCGGAAGGTTCGCTACAAACTCTTCGAGCACGCTGTCGATCGATTTATCACCGGCTTCGAGTAACTTGGTAACTAGTTTCACGACTGTGAGCTCTTTTTCACGTTCCTCGAGTTCCTGTTTCCGCCGGTGTACGAGTTCTTTCAGGTCTGTAATATCCGTCCCGCTCACGACTACCTGCTGAACCTCGCCCTCGTCGTCTGTAATGGGTGTCGCATTTATCGAGAGCCACCGCTTTCCCCCAGTGGGTAATCGGATGAATATTTCTTGATCGTACATCGGGGTCTCGGTTTCGAATACACGTGCGGCCGGTCGCTCATCGACTGGCAAGAACGTGCCGTCTGCGGAATACATGTCTTTCTCACCAGCCCTGTACAGTGCTCCATTGGAACTTGTCAAATTGAGTAAGGTCGCCATGCGTTCGTTGATCCGGTTTGTTGTTCCGTCAGCATTGACAACGGCGATTCCGACAGGACTGGTTTCTAGAATGCGCTCGACGAGGTCACGCTCGCGTTGGAGTTGCTGTTCTCGCTTTCGACGCTCAGTCATATCGTGTGTGACCTTTGCGAATCCTTGCAACTCCCCGTCGTCTTCAATTGCCGTTATTGTTACACTCGCCCAGAACCGTGTTCCATCAGCCCGTACTCGCCAGGTCTCGTCTTTGAGCGACCCCTCGCGTCTCGCACGCTCGAGGTTTTGTTTTGGGACAAGTGCTCGTTGATCTTCTTCGGTGTAAAATCTCGAGAAGTGTGTGCCGAGAATTTCGGATTCGGAGTACCCCTTGATACGTCTTGCCCCTTCGTTCCAGTTGATGACGGTGCCGTTTGGATCGAGCATGAAAATGGCGTACTCGTCGACAGCGTTCACTAGTGATTGAAGCCGTTTTTCACTCTCACGATGAGCCCGTTCTGATTGTTTTCGATCCGTGATGTCGTAGTAGAGTTCGACACGTCCACCGGCGTATCGGCCGGATTCGATGGGCTTGCTGCGGTGCTCGAGCCACCGTTCGTTTCTCCCCGGTCCAGGACTCGTACGGCATTCGAATTGCTCGACGTAGGCGTTGTCTTCGTAGGTGGCGAGAACGGTTTCGACGAACGTCTCGGGATCAACCAACCGCTTCGAGATCGTTTCCTCGATAACGGTTGACTTGTGTCGCCCAATAATGTCTTCCCGATCGACAGCAAAGTACGTCTCAATCGTCTCATCGACCCAGACAACGTCGAACGTATCATCCAAAATGAATACACCGACATCGGCTTCATCGATCACTGAGGAGATCAATTCATCTGATTCCCAGATAGATGAAAGACCGACGCGTTCGCTCGGTTTGTGACTGAGTGGTCGAACCACCCCGACGGTCCCTTTGAGATCACCAGCCTGGGTTAGAAGCGGGGATACTCTAAGCTCACACTCAATTCGTTTGCCGGATGCCGTTTCAATGACGAGTTCGAAGTTAGTTGATGAGTCTGTCTTGGTATCGAGTCGCTCGCGAATTTCTCGTTCGATTCGGTTGACATCGTTGGCACACATGATCTTTGAGACGTGTTCGCCGACCAGTTCCTCGCGCGAATACCCTGTGTGTTCACAGATGGTATCGTTGACCGTCACGAACCGTCCCGACGCATCGAGTTGGTAGATGCCATCGTCGACCGCATTCACCAGGGTACGATAATGGTTAGACACTCCGGAATCCGTAGTGAGGTCCGGAACCCCGGTATCGCCATCGGCATCGTTCGACATGCTAACGGTGTACTGCTCACGCGGTTAAAGGGCTTGCACATTGTGTACCAGTCGTGTGTCTTTCCGGTGAAAGTGGGATGAGCGTACACGTTTGCAACGCCGTGTCTGCCTGTAGACGGCCTGACTGTGTGCGGTGATGCGTCTTTGCGTAGTTCCCCCGAAATGTGAATTATATTCGTCAACTCGAGCGGTGTAGTAACCTTTAAAACAAAGTGCGCACTATAGCCTGGTAATGGCGAGTAACAAAATTCTCGGAATCGACCTCGGGACGACGAACAGTGCCTTTGCGGTGATGGAAGGTGGCGATCCTGAGATCATCGTAAACGGTGAGGGTGACCGGACGACACCGTCTGTGGTCGCATTTACCGACGACGACGAGCGACTCGTTGGAAAGCCGGCCAAAAACCAGGCCATTCAGAACCCCGAGAAGACGATCGCTTCGATCAAACGCCACATGGGCGAAGACGATTACACCGTCGAGATCGAGGGCGAGGAGTACACGCCACAACAGATCTCGGCGATGATTCTTCAGAAGATCAAGCGCGACGCCGAGGAGTATCTCGGTGACGAGGTTGAAAAAGCGGTCATCACCGTCCCGGCGTACTTCTCGGACAAACAGCGCCAGGCAACGAAAGACGCCGGCGAAATCGCCGGATTCGAGGTCGAGCGGATCATCAACGAGCCAACTGCGGCGTCGATGGCCTACGGACTCGATGACGACTCCGATCAGACCGTTCTCGTATACGACCTCGGTGGGGGGACGTTCGACGTCTCCATCCTCGATCTCGGTGGCGGTGTCTACGAGGTCGTCGCGACCAACGGGGACAACGACCTGGGTGGTGACGACTGGGACCACGCCATCATCGACTGGCTGGCCGAGGAGTTCGAGGCCGAACACGGCATGGACCTCCGCGACGACCGCCAGGCCCTCCAGCGCCTCAAAGACGCCGCAGAGGAGGCCAAGATCGAACTCAGTAGCCGAAAAGAAACCGAGATCAATCTCCCGTTCATCACGGCAACCGACGACGGGCCAATCCACCTCGAGGAATCGCTCACTCGAGCGAAGTTCGAATCCCTGACACAGGATCTGATCGATCGGACGGTCGAGCCGACCGAACAAGCCCTCGAGGACGCGGGGTACGAGAAAGGCGATATCGACGAAGTGATCCTCGTTGGTGGATCGACGCGAATGCCACAGGTGACCGACAAGGTCGAGGAACTCATCGGCGAACCACCCCAGAAAAACGTCAACCCCGACGAAGCAGTTGCCCTCGGCGCGGCGATTCAGGGTGGGGTTCTCGGTGGGGAAGTCGACGACATCGTGTTGCTCGACGTGACGCCACTGAGCCTGGGTATCGAGGTCAAAGGCGGACTCTTCGAGCGCCTCATCGAGAAGAACACGACGATTCCAACCGAGGAGTCGAAGATTTTCACCACGGCAGCGGACAACCAGACGTCCGTGCAGGTTCGCGTCTTCCAGGGAGAACGCGAACTGGCGAACAAGAACGAACTCCTCGGCGAGTTCCACCTGACCGGGATCCCACCAGCACCCGCCGGAACGCCACAGATCGAGGTCACGTTCTCCATCGACGAAAACGGCATCGTCAACGTCGGTGCTGAGGACAAAGGGACCGGGACGAGCGAGGAGATTACGATCGAAGGCGGTGCCGGCCTCTCAGATGCTGAAATTGACCGAATGCAACGTGAGGCCGAAGAACACGCCGAAGAGGACAAAGAGCGTCGTGAACGGATCGAAGCCCGAAACACAGCCGAAGCGACCATCCAGCGAGCCGAAACGTTGCTCGAGGAGAACGACGAGATCGACGACGGCCTGCGTGATGACATCGAAGCGGCTGTCGACGACCTCGAGGCCACGATCGACGATTCGGACGCCGATGCCGAAGACATCGAGGCAGCCACGAGTGAGCTGAGTACCGAACTCCAGGAGATCGGGAAGCAGATTTACCAGGAGGCGGCGGCAGCTGAGGCTGGCGCTGGCGGCGCCGGAGCGGCCGGTGCTGGTGCAGGCATGGGCGGCGGTCCAAACCCAGGTCCGAACGCCGGCCCGAACGCTGGACCGGCTGGTGATGAGGGCGAAGAGTTCGTCGACGCCGACTTCGAAGACGTGGACGACGAAGAGTAGCGACGACTGCTCCCGCGGCAGGTGTCCTCCCTGTCGGGTACCAGATTTCTCGTGGGTCGATGTCGACTCGAGCGTTTCTAGACGTCTGAGACGAGCACGTTGCATCCGGACACGCGGAACGTTCGTTTCAAGTGTCTCAACGGTATATCGGTGAGTAACGAATGAGCGAGGACTTCTACGACGTACTCGGTGTGAGCACGGACGCCTCTGCCGAGGAAATCAAACAGGCATACCGGAAGAAGGCCACGGAGTACCATCCGGACGTGAGCGACGATCCGGACGCCGAAGAGAAGTTCAAAAAGATTCAGAAAGCGAAGAAGGTGCTCACGGACGAGGACAAACGCTCGGCGTACGACCGGATGGGCCACGACCGATACGAACAGGCAGAGAAACACGGCTACGACGCCGGAGAGGATCCGTTCGGTGGGATGGGCGGCGGCGACCCATTTGGCGGGATGGGTGGCATGGGTGGTGGTCTCGGCGATATCTTCGAACAGGTATTCGGTGGCGGCCGTGGCGGTGGCCGATCCCGACCGCAAAAAGGCCGTGACCTCCGCACCAGCCTCGAGATCGACCTCGAGGAAGCCTTCGAGGGCGTCAAAAAACAGTTCAGCGTCGACCGTCCGGAGGAGTGTGACGACTGCCATGGCGAGGGTCATCCGCCTGACGCTGAGGCCTCGACGTGTCCAGAGTGTCAGGGTCGCGGACAGGTAACCCAGGTCCAACAGACGCCACTTGGACGCGTCCAGCAAACCACGACCTGCCGACGGTGTGAAGGTGAGGGCACCCTCTACTCTGAAACCTGTACTGAGTGCCGAGGCGAGGGCTACGTACGCGAGGAAGTGACGCTCACCATCGACGTTCCCGCCGGGATCGACGACGGCCAAACCCTGCGGATGGAGGCGGAGGGCGCGCCGAGTCCGACCGGTGGGCCACGGGGCGACCTGTTGATCGACGTTGCCGTCTCTGACCATCCCGAGTTCGAACGCGAGGGTGATGACCTCCACTATCAGCTGCCAATCTCGTTCCCGCAGGCGACCTTCGGTGATACGGTGCAGGTGCCGACGCTCGAGGGGTCAGTCGAGTTCGAGGTGCCGAAAGCGACCCAGAGCGGGGAGACCTTCCGTCTCGAGGGGAAAGGCATGCCACGCCTCCGCCGGTACGGCCAGGGTGATCTGTTCGTCCACGTCCAGATCGTGACGCCTGAGTCGTTGAACGAGGACCAACGCGAGGCGCTCGAGGCGTTCGCCGAGGCTGGTGGTGAAGAGATCGAAGTCAGCGAGGGCTTTTTCGAGAAAATTAAGCGATCGCTGTAGCTGAAAATCAGAACTCCTAACTCCGTACTCTGAAAACCACCGACAGTGAGTGTCGGAGAACGGACCCGCGTCGATTGTCACGTGAAGGTGTTGAACGACCGCGTCATCGAGCGTGCACGCCGGGCCGGAATCGACGTCCTCGTGTATGCTCCACACTTCGTCCGTCTGCCGGATATCCGGCGGCGGGCGGCGGCGTATTCCACTGACGCAGTGACTGTGGTCCCGGCGCGGGAGGTCTTTACTGGATCCTGGCGAGACCGCAAACACGTCCTCGCGATGGGGCTCGAGGATCCAGTGCCGGATTTCATTACGCTCGAGGGGGCAATGGCGGAACTCGAGCGCCAGAACGCAGCCGTGCTGGCACCGCATCCAGAATTTGTGAGCGTTTCACTCACTGAGGATGACCTCCGTACGTATGTGGACACCATCGACGCCATCGAGATTTTCAACCCGAAACACCTCCCGACACACAATCGCCGAGCTAGAGCCCTCGCTCGAGACCTCGGGGTCGCCCCGTTCACCTCCTCGTATGCGCATCTCCCCAGTTCCGTCGGCGTGGCGGCTGTCGAATTCGCCGAAGAGATCGATTCGGTATCGTCGCTCACGGCTGCGATACGAGACGACGTACCCCGTCGAGTGACCTACAACAATGGGTTCCGACGATGGAAAACGACGGCTGCCGAGTTGGCCCACCTCGGGTACGAAAACACGTGGCAGAAAATCGATCGGTTGTTGCTGTCAGGCACGGAACCGACCCATCCGGACCACATCTTCTACGACGGACGGTTCGACGACGTCTCGGTGTACTGATCGCGTGTGTACTGCGGCCCTGGCCGTACTGGTAGTGGTACTGCTGGCTTTCTCGAGTCATCGACGCGTCGTGCAGCCACCATTACTCCGACACACGCTGGCGAATCTCCCCGAGCGTCTCGGTCATTCGGTCCCAGTGGCTCCCTTTCCAGAAATGTTGGTGACAGTCCACACAGCGCCAGATCGAACCCGCAAATTCAGCGGGAACGTAGTCCGGCAGCTGCTGATCGTCACCGACGCACTCGAGCGAGCCGTTGCACCGGCCACAGTATCGAGGAACCTGTGTGGGTGTCAGGTTAACTCCAGCAGCGGCTATCGCCTCGAGTTGCCGTTGGGTATCTCGGTGCTCGAGGACGAGAGCTCCCGAGACGGCTCGCCCAAGCTCTCTGTTTCGCGTAATGAGGATTCGGCCTTCGGCTTCAACGAGGGCCCGAATCTCGTCGTCGGCCTCCAGTTCTTCATCGGCAGCAAAGACGGTATCGTGACCACAGAGCCGACAGTAGGCGACGATGCCGCCACACATGGTGTCGACGAGGAGGTCCATGACAGTCAGTGGAGGAATGACTCGAGCTCCGCAACGTCCCACGTGTTGATCACGTCTGCGGGCTCGGCCCAGCCACGGCGTGCCGTGTGCACGCCCCAGCGCATGTACTCGAGTGAGGCCGGCCGATGGGCATCGGTGTTGATCGCGATGGTGGCTCCTTCCTCGAGGGCGGCCTGGACGGCACTGCCCCACAGATCGAGTCGGCGAGGGTTGGCATTGATCTCGAGTGCCGTGTCATGTTCGGCGGCTGCCGCGCCAAGGCTTCCGGCGTCGATGGCCAACCCTTCGCGGTCGTTGAGGAGCCGCCCGCTCGGGTGTCCGATGATGTCGATGGCGGGGTTCTCGATGGCGCGGTGAAGTCGTCGTGCCGCTGCTCCGGGGCCCTGATCGAGGGCGCTGTGTGGGGAGGCGACGATCACGTCGAGAGCGTCGATGACGTCGTCCCCGAGATCGATTTCGCCCTCGGCATCGATGTTCGCCTCGATTCCCGTGAACACGGTGAGCGTGTCGTACGTCTCGGCGACATCCCGAACGGCCTCGACCTGCTCGAGGATTTCCTCGTCGGAGAGGCCCATACCGCCGACGACGCCTGGTCCCTCGGCGTGGTCAGCAATTGCGTAGTAGTCGTAGCCAGCAGTGGCCGCGGCGTCGACCATCTCCTGGATGGTGTTGTTGCCGTCAGACCAGTCTGTGTGCGTGTGGAGGTCTCCGCGGATATCCTCGCGGGTAAGCAGGGTGGGGAGGTCTCCCGTCGCCGCGGCGTCGATCTCGCCACGGTCTTCACGGAGTTCGGGTGGGATCCACGGGAGCCCAAGCGCTTCGTACATTCCTTCTTCAGTGTCGCCCGCAACGCGCTCACCGACTCGCTGCCCGCTGTCGGGATCTTCCACGTCGCTCACGTCGAACGCTCCGTACTCGTTGAGCTTCATGTCGCGTTCGATCGCGTAGTTTCGCAGCCCGACGTTGTGATCTCGGCTGCCCGTAAAGTACTGGAGAGCGGAACCGAACTCCGAGGGCACGACGACCCGAAGGTCGACACGAACCTCGCCGACTCTGACGCTCGCCTTCGATGGGCCGGACTCGATTTCGTCGTCGACGGAGTCCCACTCGAGGAATGCTTCGATCACCGTATCCCCGCTGTCGGTGCCGACGAGGACGTCAACGTCACCGATCGTTTCTCGCCATCGCCTGATCGAACCCGCGACTTCACACCGCTCGACGGCGTCGACCCCCTCGAGATAGGCCAGGACGTCGTCGGCCAGGGGGCGAGCCTGCCCGAGCAGTTGTCTCTCACCGACGGTTCTGGCGAACTCGATGTTCTCACGGATGTTCTGCTCGGTCTTCGGGCCAAACCCCTTGATCTCCTGAATCCGTGCTGCTTCAGCAGCCTCCTCGAGGTCGTCGAGCGTTTCGACACCGAGTTCGCGATAGAGTTTGCCGACGGTCTTTGGGCCGACACCCTCGACGCGCGTGAGTGCAGCCATATCGACAGGCAGCGCTTCGCGCAATTCCTCGAGTTCCTCGATCGTGCCAGTGTCGACGTACTCGATGATCTTCGAGCCGATAGCGTCGCCAACGCCCTCGATGTTCTCGATGGCGTCCTCGTTGCCGGCAGCGACTTGCTCAGCGATTGGAACCGGATGAGCCAAGATATTCTCAGCGGCCCGGCGATACGCCCGTGGTTTGTACTCGACGTCGTCAGCCTCGAGTAAGTTGGCGAACTCCTCGAACCGGGCCGCGAGCTCGGCGTTAGTCGCCATCAGCGCCCCCTCCGTGTCGACGCCCCGGTTTCGTTGCCGAGGGCCTTCTGTAAGAACGACATCCAGCGCTTCTTATCCGCCGTCTGTTGGGCGTGTTCTTCGCGCTCGAGATCCGTTGGGCCGAGGTTCTCGAGTGCGTTCAGGGCCCGGTCGATGCCGATAATGGCCCGCACCAGGTCTTCGCCTTCATCGCGGCTGATGTCGCCCTCCTCGATCAGCTTGAGGCGCTGGAGGCGCTCACGCCGGAGATTGCGCTTTGCCTGATCGACACGCTCGCGCTCGCCAGCCGGAACCGTCTGCCTGCGCTTGATCTCGAACACGAACTCCTGGAGGTTGATCGATTCGCCCTGCACCTCGATCGCGTCGGGGATGTCCGCCCCGATCGTTGCCCCCTCGCGATTCACGCGCTCGAGCAGCTGTTTTCGCTCGTAGGCTTGCACACCTCTACTGAGGCGGGAGAGGCCAAAAATGCTGGTCTCTCGAGGGACGGCGAAAACCCCAAACCCCATACCATCACACCACATACGGGCGGACAATGGCAACGTGTGACGTGTGTGGGAAAAACGAAAGCTTGCCGTACAACTGTCGGCACTGCGGGGGGACCTATTGCAGCGAGCATCGGTTGCCCGAAAACCACGACTGCCGGGGGTTACACAACTGGAACGATCCGAAGGGCGTGTTCGACAGTGGATTCGACGAGAGCGTGAACACGGGCACGGGGGAATCCGCACGCGCCTCGAGTCTGCGCGAGAAACTCGGGATCGACACGGGCCCGGGTGGTCCGCTGGCGTACTTCCGTGGGAACATGACGTATACGTTTCTCGCGGTGATCTGGATCACCTATCTCGCACAGATTCTCGTTCTCGCGTTCGGTGGACAAGGAGCACACAATAGCCTCTTTACGCTGTCGACGGCGAATCCCGAATACGTCTGGACCTGGGTCACGTCTGTCTTCGCACACTCGCCGGGTAACTTCCTCCACATCGTCTTCAACAGCATCGTGATCTTCTTCTTTGGCCCGCTGGTCGAGCGCTACGTCGGCTCGAAGAAGTTCGCGCTCTTGTTCATTATCAGCGGCGTACTCGCCGGTCTCGGCCAAATCGGGATCTCGGCGTATCAGGGCGTTCCATCGAACGTGCTCGGTGCGAGTGGAGCCGCCCTCGCGATCATGGGCGTGCTCACCATCTTGAACCCCAATCTGAAGGTCTACCTCTATTTCATCCTCCCCGTGCCTATCTGGATTCTCGCGGCCGGGACGGCACTGCTCAGTGTCGCGTTCATCGGTGGCGGCGCTGCAGGCGGTGGTGGGATCGCCCACGCCGCTCACCTGGTCGGGCTCGTCGCTGGCCTCGCCTACGGCGAGTACGTCAAACGGACCCAGAACATCCGAACGCCGAATCAGTTCCAGCTCGGCGGTGGTGGCCCAGGCGGACCAGGTGGGCCTGGCGGACCTGGCGGCCCGGGTCGCGGCCGATTCTGACAGTCTATAAATTCTCGGTTTTGCTGACCGCACATCATCGAAAACCTACGAGACAGCCACCAGTACCCACACATGCCATCAATTGCCAACCCACAGTATCGTCCCGATCCATCGCTCACTCGAGCGGCAATGGAAACAGGCCAGGAGCAACTGGCAGCCGAGGCTCGGTTCGAGGATGCCGTCGAGTTTTCGGCAGCGTCGACGGCGATACCGACCCCGCTCGAGGCAGCCACGCAGTCCACCGAGGACCAGCCACTCGTCGCTGGTGTCGACCAGTCCTTTCTGCTCGACCGTGAGCCACACCGTGCGCTGAGTGCGATCGTCGTCATGCGTGGAAATGACGTCGTCGAACGGGTCCACGCCGTCACGCCCCTCGAGATTCCGTACCTCCCTGGCTTACTCGCCTTTCGAGAGGGTGGGCCAATTGTCGAAGCCATGCAACGACTCGAGTGTGAGCCGGATCTGTATCTGTTCGATGGAAGCGGGCGGATTCACTTCCGGCAGGCGGGAATCGCGACGCACATGGGGGTCCTCTTCGACGTGCCAGCAATCGGCGTGGCGAAGAGCCTCCTCTGTGGCGAGCCAGTCGGTGAGACGAGTGGCCTCGAGACTGGCGAAACGGTTGCCATCCAGGCTGGGTCCGGAGACCGGGTGAACGCCCCACCCGAGACGACCCTGGGTTACGCCGTGCAGACCAAACAGTACCACTCCTCGAGCAGGTACGTCAATCCGGTATACGTGAGTCCGGGCCACCGGATCAGTGCGGAGACGGCCGCCGATCTGGTGCTCGGGCTGACGGCTGGCTACAAACTACCGGAGCCGATTCGGCTGGCTGACGGGTACGCCACTGAGGCGAAGGCGGAGTTCGGGACTGAGTAGCACCGACAAGTTCCGCTCGGTGCTGCCGAGAAGACTGGCCCTAACCCCCGATCTGGTGGTCACTCGATTGTCCGATCGAGCGCATCAACGTGTCGGCGCGAACCCAAAATCGAAGCCACAGCTAACGTAAACAGAGAACTGGCTGACCACTGCAGGCTCGAGGACCGATTCAGGCAGCCGACTCGTCGCTCGAGCCCATTGGCTTTGCCGGGACACCGGCGACAGTTTCGCCCGCTGGCACGTCCCGCGTGACCAGTGAGTTCGCCGCCACACTGGCGCCCGGGCCGATTTCGACACCCGGAAGGATGATCGCTCCAGCGCCGATCATGGCTCGTTCGCCGATGACGACCTCACCGGTTCGGTACTCGTCCTGGAGAAACTCGTGACACAGGATGGTCGCGTCGTAGCCAACGATGACGTAATCCTCGACGGTGATGAGTTCGGGCCAGAACACGTCAGGCGTCGCCTCGAGGCCCCACGAGACCCCCGTTCCGACGGTGACGCCAATTCGGCGGAGCAGCCAGCGTTTCAGTCGGAGACTCGGTGAAATGCGAACGAGCCAGACGACGATGTAATTGATTGCGACCTGCAGCGGGTTGCGGGCCTTCGTCCAGTGGCCCAGTGAGTTTGCCCGGCCGGGCGTCGCATGGTTGGTGATCCGGTCGTGTCTCGAGTCGCCGTCAGTCACAACTCGGTGTTTGGGGTACGGCTACTAATCCATTGTGACACGATGCAACGGGCAAAATCAATTGTTATCTTATATTCACCATGTTTATGTAAATAATTCGCGCATAAAGCAATATTGCATGAATCGTAGAGCAGTCATTGTCGGGTCAGCCACACTCAGTCTGGTAGGCGTCTCAGGTTGTACCTTCGGCAGAAGTGAATACCGAGAAGTCTCGATTCAAAATCAGACGAGCGGACAGTACACGGGATTTGTGGAGGTTACAAGTTCATACGATAATGCGCCAGGGAACACCGAATATTTCGCAGAGGAATTCTCCGTAGATGAACACGAGCAACTGACGTACGAGGACGCGATCGCGGTTAGTGACGGTCCGCCACAGACTATTTACGTGAAAGTCTTCTCTGAGAATTCCGTGCTTCATATCGAAGGAAGCTACGAGTTCCCCGATGAGCGTCTCACCATTTCCTTTTTGGGAACCGATGACGTGACTGTTGACGTCGACAGGTGACTTCTATCGACTCAGGTGAATCGCTACCCGACGACAACCTCCGATGTGAACTTATATTGTTCGAGATGTCACACTGGAACGAATGTAACTGTGACCTCGAAGATTCCTGCAGTGGTGGGGCGGATGGACGCACTCACAACTTCTATCCAATCACTATAACTCGACGTTGTATGGTGATTCACCAGAGCCTGGTGGTTCCATACCAGGCTCACTGCAGGGTACTCGTTATCAATCCGTCTCTGATTCGGCGTCTTCGATGAACGCTGTCGCGTTCTGGGACTCACTCGAGGGATGCGCTGTTCCCTCTTCATCTGCGGTACTCGACTCGTGGCCTTCGCCCTCAACAGCATTTCCGTCCTTCCTCGAGTGGGTGGACTGGTCGCCGGTATCCACCTCTGACGATTCTGACGATTCTGACGCCTCTGGCCTCGTGTCACGTTCATCAGCCTGTGCAGCGTCGAAATCAGAACCTGCACTCGAGTCTCCACTCTCCCCGCAGTCGGGACAGGTAGTCGCTTCTGGGGGAATCTTTTGCTCACACGCTTCACAGACGAGGGCTGACTCCTTGCCTTCGGTGAACGACCGTTTCGTTTCGGCGTACTTCTCGCCGGCTTTCCGGAACCAACTCATTGGTTGATAGAGACTCCCAGGGTGAATAAACGTTGGGCACTGGGAGCCTGCTCGAGGGTGCAATCCCACTCGGCACCGAACGAAAGGGGATCCAACAGCCGACGAGAACCTATTTCAGGCTCACCCCCACAGAGACGAGTATGCACGAAGAGGCCGACGAGACGGTGTCGGAAACGTTCGATCCGGACCGGTGGGAACCGATCGAGGCGTTCGATTTTCGAGACATTACGTACCATCGCGCGATCGATTCGGGGACGGTTCGCATCGCCTTCGACCGTCCAGCCGTGAGAAACGCCTTTCGTCCAGGCACAGTGGACGAACTGTACGACGCCCTCGACCACGCGAAACGCCAAACAGACGTTGGCTGTGTACTGTTGACGGGGAATGGCCCCTCACCAAAAGATGGAGGCTGGGCGTTCTGTGCCGGTGGCGACCAGTCGATCCGTGGCGAGGCTGGTTACGAGTACGAAGGGGATGAAGAACGGGCCTCCGAAGCTGGGCGACTGCACATCCTCGAGGTGCAGCGCTTGATCCGGCACATTCCGAAAGTCGTGGTCTGCGTCGTGCCGGGATGGGCAGTCGGGGGTGGCCACTCGCTGCACGTCGTCTGTGATCTCACGCTCGCGAGTGAAGAACACGCGAAGTTCCTGCAAACGGACCCTGACGTCGGCAGCTACGATGCCGGTTTTGGCTCGGCGTATCTCGCCAGACAGATCGGTCAAAAGAAGGCTCGAGAGGTGTTCTTCCTCGGCAAGACCTACTCCGCGACGGAGGCGGCGGAGATGGGGATGGTGAACGAGGTCGTTCCCCACGACGAACTCGAAGACCGTGCCCTCGAGTGGGGGGCCGAAATCAATGCCAAGAGCCCGAACGCGATGCGGATGCTGAAATACGCGTTCAATATGGCCGACGATGGCTTCGTTGGGCAACAAGTGTTTGCGGGCGAGGCGACCCGGTTGGGGTACATGACCGATGAGGCTCAGGAGGGGCGGGATGCGTTCAACGAGAAGCGGGACCCCGACTTTTCTGCGTATCCCTGGCACTACTGACGCTCGAGCAGACGGGAACACGACCTCCACGCCCTATCACTCGAACTGCGGTGATAGCGCATCGATAACGCGGCAAGCGTTCTTCGAGAACGCGCGGGTCAACTTGTCTTCTGAGACGTCGAGCGTGAGGATCTCCATAATTGCCACGTCGGGGTGGCAGGCCGGTGCCCCACTCCCGAAGAACACGCGATCAGGGTGTTCGAGCAACGCCCGTTCGAGCACGTCACGATATCTGACGACGCTGGTATCGAGATAGCAGTTATCGAGGTGCTCGAGGCGGTCGATCATGTCGTGCATGAGGGTTCGATCGAGTGGGTAGCCGCCGAAGTGGGCGACGATCACTGGAAAGTCACGCTGGAGGATGGGTTCGACGAGTGATGCAGGTGGTGCATCAACGCCGCCGCTGACGATGAGCGGTAAGCCGACCGCCTCGAGTTGCTCGAGAACTGCATCGTCGGGGATGCCATCGGCGGCCGGTTCGAGGACGAACCCGTGAAACCTGTCGTCGTAGGCGTATTGCTCGATATCGGCTGGTGTCGTGTGGTAGGACTGTCTCCGAGTGACGACGTTTCGCAATCGGCTGGTGGAACTCGTTTCGAGCGTCCGGGAGCCGTTGATCCGCGCGAAGGCGACGAACGGGCGGTCGACGCTGCGTCGGGCGACACCGTTGTTCGCGGCAACGTACTTCTCACCGGGATTCACGTCGGGGAATACCACGGCCCGGACGATTCCCGCCTGGTGGAGCTCTCGCTCGAGCTGACCCGGGGTCGTGGTAGGTCCGCGTGCGGTGGTATCATGGTCTGGCTGCAGCTGCGTGTGGACGTCGACCACCCGGAACCCGTGCTCGAGTTCGAGCATTGCCCGGTCTTTCGGCTCCTGCCTCATTGACGTACCGGCCCACTCGCCCTGTTGATCATTGACACGCACAATCGCCAGACGTGAACGGGTTGTCACCGTAAGTATTTTATAGAAGTGCCGATCATACATGTAGTGAGGCATCATATATGGCACAACAGCGACGCATGGGCGGACAGCCCCTGTTTATTCTGAGCGAGGACAGCAAGCGAACCCAGGGCCGTGACGCACAGTCGTCCAACATCATGGCCGGGAAAGCCGTGTCGGAGTCGGTACGAACGACACTCGGCCCCCGCGGCATGGACAAGATGCTCGTCGACTCGAGCGGCAACGTCGTCATTACGAACGACGGGGCAACCATCCTGAACGAGATGGACATCGAGCACCCGGCTGCACAGATGATCGTCGAGGTCGCCGAGTCCCAGGAGGACGAAGTCGGTGACGGGACGACGACGGCAGCCGTCCTGGCCGGCAACTTGCTTGCCGAAGCCGAGGACCTCATCGAACAGGATGTCCACGCGACGACCATCGTCGAAGGCTACCACGAGGCCGCCCGGATCGCCCTCGAGGCCATCGACGAGCAGGTACTGGAGGCCGACGTCGACGACGACGTCCTGATCCAGGTCGCAACCTCGAGCATGACTGGCAAGGGTACCGGCGGCCTCACGCCAGCGGCTCTCGCCGAAACCGTCGTCGAAACCGTCCGACACGTCGAAACTGACGATGGCGTCGAGCGCGACAACATCAGCGTCCACACACAGGTTGGCGCGTCCTCGAGCGCGACGGAGCTCATCCCCGGCATCGTGCTGGACGAAGAACCAGCCCACGACGACATGCCGACGTCAGTGGAAGAGGCCGATATCGCCATCCTCGACGTCGAATTGGGCGTCCGGACGGGCGAGGTCGACGCCGAATATTCCATCGACTCCATCGACCAGCTGAACGCTGCCATCGACGCCGAAGAAAACGAACTCCGAGAGTACGCCGAAGAGATCGTCGACAGTGGCGTCGACGTCCTCTTCACGACCGACGACGTCGACGACCGCGTCGCGTCCCTCCTCGCCAGTGAAGGGATCCTCACCTTCGACGACATCAGCAACAAGAAAGCCCGCAAGGTGGCAACCGCAACGGGTGCCAGCCGGGTCGGCGCGCTCGAGGACCTCTCGAGTGATGACTTCGGGTACGCCGACACCGTCCGCACCGACTCCTACGGCGACGACGACCTGGCGTTCGTCGAGGGTGGTGCAGCAGCCGAAGCCGTGACCGTCTTCGTCCGTGGTGGCACCGACCACGTCGTCGACGAACTCGAGCGCACCATCGGTGACGCCCTCGACGTCGTCTCGACGGCACTCGATTCGGGCGAAGTCGTTCCCGGTGCCGGAGCGACCGAGATCGCGATCGCCGATCACGTCCGCTCTGCTGCCGCCGGCATCGAGGGCCGGAAACAGCTCGCTGTGACGGCCTTTGCAGATGCCCTGGACATCATCCCACGAACGCTCGCTGGAAACACGGGCCAGGACCCCATTGATTCCCTGGTCGACCTCCGTGCCGCCCACGAGGCCGAGGGCCGTGCCGGATTGATCACTGATGGTGAAACGGTCACTATCGGTGACCCCATCGAGTTCGGCGTCGTCGACCCAGCCGACGTGAAACGGGAGGCTGTCGAAAGCGCAACGGAAGCCGCGACGATGATCGTCCGCATCGACGACGTCATCGCCGCAGAGTAAGCGCCTTTCAGTCGGTTTTCGTCGTTTTTTCAACTCGAGTGAAATTGGCGATATGCTTATATGTTTGGGTGTGTTAGACATTAACTGTCATGTCCCACAATGATCCGACAGACCGGTTTATGCGGCTTGCGGACGCCGGTGACCGGCCAGTCTACTACGACGACTGTCGGGGGACGTACCACGTGTGGTACGACAAGGGGGAGTACGAACCGGTGAGCACCGCCGTCGTGTTTGGTGTTTCGTCGGTACTCGGGAAAGAGCCAACGAGATTGCAGGCACTCCGAGAGTGTATCGACCCAGAGGCGTTGGATGCACTCTTCGGAACGCAGCGGCCAAAGGAATCATCGTCCCAGGAGCGAGCCCTCTCGTTCACCTTTTCGGCGTGTGCGATCACTGTCCACCACGATGGTGAAATCGTGATCGATCCCATCCAATCCGAAGGGCAGGTAAGCTAGTCGGGTTCGTGCTCACCTGTCTCGCTCGAGCACTGACAGTTGAAATAGGGGTTAAGTACCGGTTTTCCACGCCTTTCCCAGTCACTGTACGAGGGTAGTGGTGACCAATGGGTAGCGATAGACTCCCCGCTCAGGTGCCGTTCGAATCGTCCTCAGCAACCATCTGAATCCGCTCGATGCCATTGATTTCAGTAATCACGTCCGACACTGCGTTGGGAACCAGTGATTTCCAATCTTCCCCATCGATCATTCGCTCGCGGACGGCCGTTCCCTCGAGTACCTCTCGATTGAACATGGGTGACTGACGAATCTCGACACCGGCCTCACGAAAGAGCTGCACGACCAGCGGATTGTTCGAATACGCAACGTCGAAGTGGGGACTCATACTCTGGACGTGGCTCACCCAGACGGAGTTGCGCTCTAAGTCCTCGATGGGGACGGCATAAGTCGTGATATCGAACGGCTGGACGGCTTTCGTGAGCATCATGATGCGCTCACCTGCGGTAAACGGGTTCCGAGGGGTATGAGAGTCACCAGCGCTCCCGATGCCGAGTACCAGTTCGTCGACCTCCTGTGCAATTCGTTCGACCATCGTGTGATGTCCGTTGTGATACGGCTGAAACCGGCCGATGTAGAACCCCCGCTTCATATGTTTAGTCTCGAGAGTTGGACTCTTAAGGGTGGCGAGGTTCGCTCGAGCTCGAAAGCGGCGATATCAGCCGTTTAACGCCTCCTACGAAGGTCCCGCAAATCGTGTGAAGGGAGAAAGTATATCAGTCGCAATCCCCTCGGTTGGCATACCAACAAACATTCTATGAGCAACGATACGAACGTTGACGGCTCTTCGCCGGACGACGAGGATGTCACCTCTCCAGCGTCGTCGTCCTCCGAAGCGCCCCCTTCCGATGAGGCGTCTGCAGAGCCAGACGCCGAGTCCGAGGCCAACTCGGATGGCAACTCCCCCACGGATGATCCAGCATCCGATAGCGAACAGTCCGTATCACAGTCAGCACCTGCGGACGAGGCAGACGACGTCGATCCATCGGACCCACTCGAGCAGTCACTGGCGAAACTCGACGATGGGGCCGACGCTGCCGCGGGGATACCAGAGGAACAACAGCCCGTCGACGGACACGAAACTGACGAAGACGAGATTGAAACTGTCGAAGACCTCGGGAGTACCGTCGAAGTCGATCCAGGTGTCGATATCGACGAGGAGATCGCCGAGGACGACTTACTGGGTGGACTGAAGATCGAGTCGACCGAAGACATCGAAGTCCCCGACCGACTCGTCGATCAGGTCATTGGGCAGGACGAGGCTCGAGACATCATTATCAAAGCGGCCAAACAGCGTCGCCACGTGATGATGATCGGCTCCCCCGGGACAGGGAAGTCGATGCTGGCAAAGGCGATGAGCCAACTGCTCCCCAAAGAGGACTTACAGGACGTTCTGGTTTACCATAACCCCGACGACGGCAACGAGCCAAAGGTCCGAACGGTTCCTGCAGGGAAAGGCGAACAAATCATCGAGGCCCACAAGGAGGAAGCCAGAAAGCGCAATCAAATGCGCTCGATCCTCATGTGGATCATCATCGCGATCATCATCGTTTACGCCCTGATCAGTCCAGCCAGTATCCTGCTCGGGATTCTCGCGGCGGGTATTATCTGGCTCATCTTCCGGTACACCTCCCGGGGGACAGACGCGATGGTGCCGAATATGATCGTCAACAACGGCGAACAGCGCACGGCCCCCTTCGAGGACGCAACGGGTGCCCACGCGGGTGCACTGCTCGGTGACGTTCGCCACGACCCGTTCCAGTCCGGTGGGATGGAGACGCCGTCTCACGACCGCGTCGAGCCCGGTTCGATTCACAAGTCGAACAAGGGTGTCCTGTTCGTCGACGAGATCAACACGCTCGACGTGCGTACCCAGCAAAAGCTCATGACAGCTATCCAGGAAGGCGAGTTCGCCATCACGGGCCAGTCCGAACGCTCCTCGGGGGCGATGGTCCAGACCGAACCGGTCCCCTGTGACTTCGTCATGATCGCTGCAGGGAACCTGGACGCGATGGAGAACATGCACCCTGCACTCCGCTCGCGGATCAAGGGGTACGGGTACGAGGTCTACATGGACGACACCATCGAGGACGATCCGGAAATGCGCCGGAAGTACGCCCGGTTCATCGCCCAGGAGGTCGAACGCGACGGTCGACTCCCCCACTTCAACCGGCCGGCGGTCGAGGAACTCATCCTCGAGGCCAAACGACGTGCGGGTCGGAAAGAGCACCTGACGCTTCACTTCCGGAACCTCGGTGGATTGGTTCGGGTTGCCGGCGACATCGCTCGAGCCGAAGACGCGGATTTCACGACCCGCGAACACGTCCTCCGAGCCAAGAGTCGCTCACGCTCGATCGAACAGCAACTCGCCGACGACTTCATCGAGCGCCGCAAGGACTACGAACTGCAGGTCACTGACACCGGCGTCGAAGGCCGCGTGAACGGCCTCGCAGTCATGGGCGAAGACAGCGGGATCATGCTGCCCGTCATGGCCGAGATCGCCCCTGCACAGGGTCAGGGCCAAGTCATCGCGACGGGGCAACTGAAAGAGATGGCCGAAGAGTCGGTCCAGAACGTTTCGGCGATCATCAAGAAATTCTCCGACGTGAACCTCTCGGAGAAGGACGTCCACATTCAGTTCGTCCAGGCCGGGCAACAGGGTGTCGACGGTGACTCCGCCTCCATTACGGTGGCGACCGCCGTGATCAGCGCCCTCGAGGACATCCCGGTCGACCAGTCTGTCGCGATGACCGGTTCGCTCTCGGTTCGCGGTGACGTGCTCCCTGTGGGTGGTGTCACCCACAAGATCGAGGCAGCAGCCAAAGCCGGCTGTAAGAAGGTCATCATCCCACGGACGAACGAACAGGACGTGATGATCGAAGACGAGTACAAGGAGATGATCGAGATCATCCCCTGTGATAACATCAGCGAAGTCCTCGAGGTTGCCCTTACTGGTCAACCAGAGAAGGACACGTTGCTCGACCGTCTCAAACAGATCACCGGTTCGGCCTTCGATGGGCAGGTCAACCCGGGCACGGGCTCGAATCCTAGCCCACAGTAGGCAATGACGCAGTGGGCGGCGTTCGTCGGGTTTTCTGGCGTCGTCCTGTGTTTGTTACTCGGCCTTTCGTATCTCACCCAGCAGGCGTTCGATGCCGACGACCTGACGGTCCAATCCGACAGCCAGCCTGCCTCGAGTGAGCGCGACCCTGATAGCGCGTTGGGATCGGAAGGGGATGCATCGGGCACAGACTCCCCTCCTGTGGGGCCAGAACACACTGAAGAGCGAGCAGTCGAACCGCCTCAGCAGGGAGCTGTCGGTGAGGATGAGGAACCCACCGGTGGAGCCGTCGAAACAGCACCGCAGCAGGAACGCCTCGATCCACAACAACCCCCTGAACCCTCCTCGAGCGACGGTCCGACCGCCAGACAGACGAGTGCAGAGCCGCAGTCGCTCTCGACGGGGGCGCTGTTGGCCAACGTCGCGTTCTCACAGGGGTTGTTTGCCGCGTTACTCGTGGGCGCAGCACTGTGGGCAGCGATTCCACTAGACGCACTTGGTATCGAGGTGTCGTGGTCGTATGTCACGACCGGGCTCGTGGTTGGTAGCCTCGCTGGCCTCGTCCTTTATATACTGAACGAAGTCGGTGCGACCCTCGCGAAACGATACGGCATCGACCACGACGAAGCACTCCGTCGAATGCTCGCACCCGAAAGCCCCGGTGGCTGGGTGGTTCTCCTCGGCGGCGTGTTACCGATCATCGCCTTTTTCGAGGAGTTGCTGTTCCGCGCCGCGTTGATCGGCGTCGTCGCGGCCGGATTCGAGATCAACATCTGGTTGTTGGCGATTCTCTCGTCGATCGCGTTCGGGATCGGTCACGGTATGCAAGGAACGGCGGGAATCGTCGTCACAGGGCTGTTGGGGTTCGTTCTCGCCACGTTATTCATCCTCACTGGGAGCCTGTTGGTCGTCGTGGTCGCTCACTACGTCATCAACGCCCTCGAGTTCATCGTCCACGAAGGCCTCGACATAGCGTGGCTCGAGTCTCCCCAAGAGACAATCACCGAAAGCTAAGGGTGTCGCCATCGTTCACTACTGTATGCAACCACTACAGGAGGTTCCGGACTGGGTCCATCGAGGAATCGTCTTTGGAATACTCCTTTATTTCGCCCTCTTTTTGTACGCCGAGTACGCAAACGATCCCCTTGCACAGCTGGCTGCAAACTTCGTTTTCGCGTTCGTCGCCCTCGGGGTCGGTATCGTGCTGTATACGTACGCGGATCGACCGTTATCGCCAGTGGGTGGGGCAGGTCTCTGTCTCCTCATCGGTGGTATAGTTCAACTATTGGCGGTTATCCTGGGTGATCTGTTGCTCAATGCGGTGGCAACCCTGGCCGTCTTCGCTGGCATTGGCCTCTACATCTTCGCGGTCTGGGTCGAGAGCTGAGGTTACAATCCCTCGAGTGACCGTAACTTCTGTTCGACCGCCGGCGGGGCCGCACTGGGCCCATCGCGAACGCGATGGTCCGGGATGACGATCGGAATCGGGTTTTCGTCGAGGGCTGTCCGCACCTGGATGGCCGCAGACTGTTCGTCGTCGTCGAGTTCAGGCGTCATGCTGACGATGGTCTTGACGTCGACGCTCTCGCCGTAGGGGATGGTCCGAACTTGCTCGAGGACAGCTCGCTCGACCGTTGGAACGGTGAGTGCGATTTCGATATCCGTGAAGGATACCTCTGAGACCCCGTCGAGGTACTCGAATAGTCGATCGATAACTGGATGGTCGGGAGTTTCATCGTCTGGGTCACCAACGCTGTCTCGCTCGAGTAGCTGTGCCGTCTCCGCTGGGTGATCGGGGAACGAAACCGACACGACACGGCCACTCGCGATGCCAAGCTGTACGTAGCGCTCGAGGTACGACGATTCAATTGCGTAAATACCGCCCTCGGCGAGGTCGTTCATGTCTCTCTGGAGGTACGGTATGGCCTTGAATATTCTCCCACAGAACCGAACTACCTTTGCTCTTGAACGGCCAATGAGGATCGATGACTGTTGTACAGCTTGGCACGGGAACTCCCGAAATCGCCATTGTTGGCGGCGTCCACGGTGATGAACCCTGTGGCGTCCGTGCTGTCGAACGCTTGCTCGAGGAAGAACCTGCCCTCAAACGGCCAGTGAAGTTCGTCATCGCCAACGAGCGTGCCCTCGAGAACGGTGTCAGATACATCGATGAGGATCTCAATCGTGCGTTTCCAGGAAATCCCGAAGCAGATACGCACGAGGGGCGTCTTGCGGCGACACTCCAGGAAGAACTCGAACACTGTCTCACGTTTTCGATGCACTCGACGCAGAGCCATGCCGAACCGTTTGCAATCGTCAACGAACTGAGCCAAACGGCGCGTGACATCTGTCCGCAGTTGCCGGTGACCTCCCTCGTCGAAACGGGACCATATGCCGAAGGGCGATTGTTCAGTGAGATCGAGACGATCGAAGTGGAGTGTGGTTTGCAAGGCTCAGAGGCCGCAGCGGAGAACGCCGACCGCCTCACGCGAGCATTTCTCACTGCTGTTGGGGCCTTACCGGGCGATACGGTTCGTCATGAGCTCCCGGTCTTCGAACTCGTGGACAAGATCAAGAAAGATGCGGCAGATCACTATGAGGTCTTCGTCGAAAACTTCGAGCGAGTCGAAGCCGGTGATCCGTTCGCGGCGGCTGATGGGACGCCACAGGTTGCCAACGACCCGTTCTACCCCGTGCTTATGTCTCCGTATGGCTATCGCGATGTCTTCGGCTACACCGCCCGGAAACTCGAGACCATCGCCGGTTCGACGGTAGCCGACTGACTGCCCGTCAGAGATACGGTCACATTTCTCCGATGGTGATGTATTCATAAGCGGGCCCTGCTTTGACTCTGCTATGACTCACGTTGTGAGCCTCGTATTTGGCCTCGAGGCACTGGCACTCCTTTCGGACCCGTTTCCAAACGGTATCGAACACTACCTGCTCGGTGGGCTGCTCGTCGGCCTCGGCACGGCCGTGATCTACCTCGGTACCGGTATCGCTGCCGGAGCGAGCACGTTCCTCGAGTCGACGCTTTCGTACGTCTCCTCGCTGAGCAGATTCGAGCAGTACCGGGCCTCTCGTGACTGGCGTGTTGTCTTTACCCTCGGTATCGTCGCCGGGGCGGCCATCTATGCTGTGACCTTTCAATCCGGGTTCCTCTCGAGTTCGCTCCACCAGACCGCGACGACGGGCGAACTGTACGATGTGGGCGGTTTCACGCTCTGGGTAACTGACGTACAGCCGTGGCGACTCCTGCTTGGCGGCGTCCTCATCGGAATCGGCACTCGCGTCGGGAAAGGCTGTACCTCTGGGCATGGCGTCTGTGGCGTTGGCTCGGCCTCGAGTGCGTCATTCGTCGGCGTCGCGACGTTCCTTCTGGTCGCCATCGGCGTCGCGCAACTCGTCGCGGCAGTAGGGGTGACCCCGTGATGGCTGATCACGATTCTCACCCGCTTTTCTTACCGCTAGTGTTCGTCGGCGGACTCATCTTCGGCTTTGGGCTCGGCTTTAGCCACATGGCCCAACCGGAGATCGTCCTCAATTTCCTCTTGCTCGAGGACCTCGGCTTGCTCTTCGTGATGTTCGGGGCCGCTGTCGTGACAGGGGTCGTCTTCTTCATTGCCCCGGCCGGCATCGGACGCGCGCCGTTGACGGGACGAGCGTACGGACGACGGCTGAAAACCCTCGACAGGAACGTCGTCATCGGCGGTGGGATTTTCGGCGTCGGCTGGGGACTCTCCGGCATCTGTCCGGGGGCCGCTTATGCCAGCCTCGGCGTCGGTAACTACGCTATCCTCTGGGGGATCGTCGGGATGTTCATCGGCGCGTACGTCCAGGGCTACTGGCGCTCGAGCGACCTCGAGACAGGGACGGCCACCGCTGGTGCGGATTGAGTGTCTCACTGGCGGCTCGGTTTTTGTGCGTCAGCAGCGTTCGAGTGCGGATATGAGTTTTAGCGTCTGGTCGTACCCTTAAGAAATGTGGTTACAACAAACGAACAACATATTCAAGACAGTATCCCTTGTGGTCTTCGTATGGTGTCTCGATTGAGGCGGCGTATTCCCACGCTCAGTATTCCGGTGGCTCGTCGTCGAATTCGAGCACTCGAGCTGGTGCTTGCCCTGGGAATTGTTCTCCCACTCGTGGGCCTTTTTGTGTCGATTCCCGCGCCCACGGTGGTTGTCGAACTCAGCCTCATTGTCGCCTTTCTCTCCCCGCCAGTACTCGCTGTCCTAACAGTGGTTGGGGCCCTCGACGACGGCCTGAGACTCGCTTCCGTGAGCGTGTCGATCCTTGCGGCCATCACCCTCGGTGTCGCCGCACTCAGCCTCTATACCCTGCTGTATCCACCCGAGGGCGGCGGTGTGTACGGTGGCCATTTGTTCACCTATGTAGCCGGACTCGCCCTCGCACTTGCCGTGCTGGCTCGGACCGGGGTGGCTCAGCTCTGGAGTATGCGATGCACCCGAGAGACCGGCCGGTGAGAGACACGCCAGTCAGAGAGACGAACTGTCCACATCGAGCCAGGCCACCCACACTCGAGCAGACACTTGGCAGACAGGCGTCAGACACTCCACAACGCTTATTCGCCAGCGAACAGGCTATGACTATATGGTAGATGTCGACGACATGTTCGGGGACCTCTTTGACGACGTAGAGGCTGTCGTGCTGTTTTCACCCAGTGGGTCATTGTTCGAACGGCTCTCCAGGCTCGAGGACCTCGAACTCATCGTCGCCGGGACGCAAAACAGCGTTGGCGCAGATACGTTCATCGAGCTTCCGATCGAGTTTCAGGACGTCTCCGAACGGGTCCGGTTCGGACTCGAGGGTGGCCTCGAGAAAGGCATCCTCGAGGATGGTGACACGTTGGCGTGTGCGACCAGCGTCTTCGGCGATGGAATCGACACCATCTCACGGGTCCGTGTCGATGGGAGCGGCGAATTAGGCCTCTACAACCTCTTTGCGAAATCGCGAGCGGATCCGGACGTCATCAAATCCGTGCTCGAACTGGCCATCGAACTCGGGAAGAAAGGACAGAAGGGCAAACCCGTCGGCGCACTGTTCGTCGTCGGGGACGCTGGCAAGGTAATGAACAAGTCACGGCCGTTGAGTTACAACCCGTTCGAAAAATCTCACGTTCACGTTGGCGACCCCATCGTGAACGTCATGCTCAAGGAGTTCTCCCGACTCGACGGCGCGTTCATCATCTCCGATTCCGGGAAACTGGTGTCGGCCTATCGGTACCTCGAGCCCTCCGCCGAGGGCGTCGATATTCCAAAGGGACTCGGGGCACGACACATGGCAGGTGGGGCGATTACACGTGACACGAACGCAATCGCCATCGCCCTCTCCGAAAGCGATGGCATGGTTCGGGCGTTCAAAGCCGGTGAAATTATTCTGGAGGTCGACCCGGAGGCGTACTGATGGTCCTCGAGTCGTTCCTCGACCAGCCAATCGTGGTTGCCCTGGCCGTGTTAGCGCTTGGACTCATCGTTGGCTTCATCGTCGGGCGGATCAACGAGGAACTCTTGCGGGCAGCGGGCGTTTCAGAGGCCGTCGAGGGAACGCCGTTCGAACGGTCGGCCCAATCATTGGGCACGTCGACGGTGAAAATCGTTGCCCGGTTGAGTTCGTGGTTCATTTACGGTATAGCGCTACTGACGGCGATTCACATCGCTGAACTGTTCCCGGCGGAGGCGTACTGGCAAACTATCGTCACGTTCGTCCCACAGCTTTTCGTTGCGGTGTTGGTGGTGTTGATCGGCTTCGTCGCCGCCGACAAGGCTGAACTCGCGACGAGTGAGTACCTGCGTGGGGTCAAACTCCCCGAAGTGTCGATTCTTCCCCGAATCGTCAAGTACTCCGTCCTCTACGTGGCGTTTCTCATCGCTCTCGCACAGGTCGGTGTCTACGTGATGCCGCTTTTAATCTTGCTCACGGTGTACACGCTCGGTCTCGTCATCGTCGGTGCGTTCGCGTTCAAGGACTTTCTGATCTCGAGTGCGGTTGGGATCTATCTCCTGCTCAACCAACCGTACAGTATCGGCGACGAAGTCGAAATTGGTGAGCGAACGGGGATCGTTCAGGAGGTGGATCTGTTCGTCACCAAGATCGAATCCGAGTCAGAAGAGCACGTGATCCCAAACCGCGTCGTCTTCGAGGATGGATTTGCTCGCGTGCGTCGATAGTATCGACGGCTAAACGTTCGTATTCGATGCCGTTCGTTTCGACACGATGCGTGTCGATCAGTCGGAGTTCACCACAGACAGCTGCCAGCAACGCGGTCATTTAT
>LFFM01000508.1_pt1 | contig 27402 bp, 27 predicted proteins | sample 643131 | NCBI WGS metagenome assembly LFFM01 (sample SAMN03777445, study PRJNA286221) | soda lake metagenome | biome: soda lake; feature: Kulunda steppe; material: water; isolation source: sample Tc-Br brine of Tanatar trona crystallizer | place: Russia: Kulunda steppe | collected 2011-07
ATCAACGTCGACGTGAACACCGCCGACGACTACGAGGAGGGGTCGATCTACCTCACCGTAACGGGGACCTCCGCCGAACAGGGTGACGACGGCTCGGTCGGCCGCGGCAACCGCGCGAACGGGCTCATCACGCCGAACCGTCCCATGTCGATGGAGGCGACCTCCGGCAAGAACCCCGTCAACCACATCGGGAAGATCTACAATCTGCTGTCGACACACATCGCCGAGTCGGTCACTGAAGAAGTCGACGGGATCCGCGACCTGCAGGTCCGGTTGCTCTCACAGATCGGTCGTCCGATCGACGAACCACACGTCGCCGACGCCCAGATCGTCACGGCCGACGGCGTCGACATCGCGGACATCGAGGATCAGGTCGTCGAGATCGTCGACGCCGAGCTCGCGGACGTGACGGGGGTCACCCGTCGCGTGATCGACGGCGACGTCTCGACGTTCTGACCGGCCCGCGAACGATTGGGAGACGGGTTCGATCGGATCCGTCACCCCGGCCGCCGCTGTTTTTTACTCGCAGAGAACTCTGATCGATCCCCCTGTCGAGTCACTCTGCCTCTCGAACCCACCGAGGTAATGGCGCGACCCGGGAGGCGGTTTATACGATTTGCAGGGCGAGAAAACCCACGACTTCAGTCGTGGGAGGATGTCACGATCTGCCGCCGGTAACGCCACTTCCTGTTTATAAGCGATAGCATCATTTTTGTAGTACTTATATATGGATACCGGGGCCCAACAGAGCTGCACTGGCCGATTTCGCGGTGGATAAAAGAGCGACTTTGGCCTAGAGTGCGTTTTTATTCGATCACGCCGTGTGATCCGATATGAACCGCCGAACGGTCCTCGTCGCGACTGGCTTCGCCCTCTCCACGTCGGTTGCCGGCTGTGTTGGCGGGAACGACGGGGGAGCATCGACGCCTGCTGCGGCTGTCGAGAACTACTTCCATGCCCTCGATGACGGGGACAGAGAAACCGCGAACCGGTACGCACACGAAGACGGTGCGTATCACCTTCGGGAGAGCCGCTCGAACCACGTTCAACGCGCCCTCCAAGACGCGGAGACCATCGACGTTCTCGAACTCGATCGCATCGACAGGGAAACCGCGGCGAGAAGGATGTGGTATCGAACGCTCTCTCAGGGCGATCCGGTTGCGACTCCTGACGGCCCGGACGACATCAGCGACGAACGGGTAAACAGTACAGTACAACGGGAACGAGCGGACGTCAACGGGCTCCGGCGAGAATACGGATTCGATGAGTACGCGTATGCGTGGTACGAAATCGAAATAAATGGGGACGGACACCACGACATGGCGGTTCTACTGTTTCAAACCGGCGGCCAGTGGCGTATCTGGTCGCCTCGACCGGAGATCGTCTGGTTCTGAACGATTCCGAACACGGTACACTCATGGAACACACTGGGGAACCGATGTCCTGGCCACGGTGATCGGTGGAGCTCCGCGCGCTACGTTCAGTACGACCACTGGAACGTATCACCCCGAGAACTCGGTCTCGCTCACGCGGACGACGAGCGTCTCGTCGACCTCCCGCAGGTCGTACTCCGGGGTTTGCCCCTGGATCCGCCGGACGAACATCGGCTCGACGGGCTCGCCGTCGACGAGGCCGAACACCTTCAGACGCTGGTCGGTCTCCTCGGGAGGAACCTCTCCGTCCCGGACATCGCGCGCGAGGTCACGCGAGAGCCACTCCTCGTCCGAGACGGACGGCTCCAACACTAATGCCTCGTCGACGAAGCGCACGAGGTACCAGTGGAGGTCGTTCAACAGCGACACCGCCGCGCCCAGACTCACCGTGTCGACGGCGACGCTGTTCGCGAACGGCTCCGTGATATCGTACGTCGCCAGCGCCTCGCGCGCCGTCTCCCGCGACAGCAGCTCGTAGGTCAGATTGACGTCCGGATCGCCGAGGAGACACACCCGCGTCACGAACGAACCGTCGCCGCGAGTCCGGAAATCGATTGCGGTCTACAGGCGGGGTCGGGTGTGACCGATGGACGCACCGAGCATCCCTACGGCGGATCGACCTGGACACCGGTTTATAACTCGATTCGGCGTGGAGACGCGGTATGGCACGCGTCACCGTCTGGAACGAGTATCGGCACGAACGCGAGAACGACGCGGTCGCGGCGGTGTATCCCGACGGGATCCACGCGGTCATCGCGGCGGCGCTACGGGAGCCGGGCCACGAGGTCCGGACGGCGACGCTCGACGAGGGGCCCGACCACGGGCTCTCAGAGTCGGTGCTCGCCGACACTGACGTGCTCGTCTGGTGGGGCCACGCCGCCCACGACGAGGTTCGTGACGACGTCGCGGCGCGCGTTCACGACCACGTCCTCGACGGGATGGGGTTTCTCGCGCTTCACTCCGCGCACTACGCGAAACCGTTCACGCGGCTGATGGGAACCAGCTGTTCGCTGAAATGGCGGGAAGCAGCCGAGACGGAACGTCTGTGGGTCGTCGAGCCCGGTCATCCGATCGCCGACGGCATCGGGGAGTACATCGAACTCGCCGAGACGGAGATGTACGGCGAGCGGTTCGACGTTCCACAGCCGGACACGCTCGTGTTTACCTCCTGGTTTGCGGGTGGCGAGGTGTTCCGCTCGGGATGCTGTTACCGACGCGGTAACGGCCGGGTGTTCTACTTCCGCCCCGGCCACGAGACGTACCCGATCTATCACGACGAGGACGTACAGCGAGTTCTCCGGAACGCGGTTGACTGGGCCGCCCCGACAGGCGGCCTCTCCCCGAACTTCGGGAACGTCGAGCCGACCGAACCGATCGATACCGACGACGACCGATCGGTTCACTGACCGTCGGTGGCGATCGGACCAGTCGGGAGCCACCCCGCCGAGGTCACTCCGGGCGATGGACCTCGCCGTCTCGCGTGTCGGCGTCCTTCCGACGAAGCGCGGCGGCCGCATTGCTGGCGTCGTAGCCGAAGAACACGTCCTTTGCGTACGTTTCTGCAACCTCCGTGGCGTGGATCAGCTCCTCGATGTCGACGTTCACGGCGTACAGTTCGATCGAGAAGGGGGTCTCGGGTGGCGCACCGTGGAGATGGTACTCTCCGCCGAGCCGTGACCGAAACCCGCGGGCGATCGATTCGAGCCAGTACGTCGTCGCGTACTGCAGGTCGTAGACGGGGACGACGAACTCGTCGACGTATTCCGTCAGGGCGTCCACGTCGAGTCCTGCCCGCTCGCGGAGATGGCCCGGGTATGGGTCCGGGTAGAGCGTCATGAGGGTCCGTCCCGGAATCCGGTCGACGGCCTCGGCGACGAACTCCGTGATCACATCGGCACGCCACTCGCTCCAGTCGTCGTGATCGCTCTCCGCAAAGAGCCGCTCACAGCGCTCACAGTGACAGAACCCCTCGCGGGGGAACCCGACGTCGTCGAGGCGGACGTCGTCGTTCTGGGCGACACAGTCATCGATTATCTCGAGTAGTCCCTCGCGATACTCCGGGTGAGTCGGGCAGATGTACGCCCAGTCGAAGTAATCGCGATCGCGGGTCGCGGGGTCGCCCCGTTCATCGACCGGGACGAGGTCCGGGTTCTCGCTCGCAGCCGCGTTATCCCCGAAACACGAGACCATGTTGACGGCGTTCGGGAGCGGCGCAGCCGCCCGTCCGGTGACGTCTTTGACCTCGTAAAATCCCAGATCGAACGGCTCCATATCGACCTCGTCGGCGTTCCGCGTGACGACCCCGTACATGCTGGTCGCTACGCGGGTGGCGGATAAAAACTGCGGGCTCTCGCCCGGGCGGTCACGTCCCCCGCTACTCGACTTCGACCGGCTCCTTATCGCCGGCGAAGAGGAAGTACGCGAGGACGACGAGCGACAGTACGAGGAGGAGTTTCGATTTCGTTCCCATGCCAACTACTGATTACTCCGGTACCCGCTAAAAACTATCGACGGCTCCCGTTCCCCGGAACTCCTGGTCGAACGTCCGTATACGACTCACGACGACTCACACGTCGATATGTGTCGCGAGCTCGGAACGGAGGACGGTTGCACAGTAGTCACACCGGACCCCAGCATCGATCACGTCGAACCGCGTCTCGACCGGCTCATCGGCGTTCGTGATACAGTTACGGTTCGGACACGAGAGGACACCGACCACGGTTTCCGGCCGCGTCACGCGGTTCTTCTCCACGACCTCGAACTCGCGAATGATGTTGATCGTTGCCTCGGGCGCGATCAACGAGAGAACGTCGACCTCCGACTGCGAGAGCTCACGATCCTCGACCTTGACGACGTCCTTGCGACCGAGTCGGTCCGAGGGGACGTTCATCCCGACCGAGACGCCGAGTCCCTCGGAGCCGTCGATACCGAGGATCGCGAGGACGTTGAGCGCTTGGCCACCCTCGACGTGGTCGATGACGGTACCGTTGCGGATCTTCGAAACGCGGAGTTCGTGTTCACTCATGATCGGCCTCTAAGAGGGTGTCCAGAAGCGCCATCCGTACCGGTATCCCGTTGTGCGCCTGTTCGAAGTACCGCGCGTGTTCGGTTTCGTCGACGTCGGGCGCGATCTCGTCGACGCGCGGCAGCGGGTGCATCACGGTCAGGTCATCACCCGCGTCGGCGAGCGTGTCGGCGTCGATCCGGTACTCGCCGGCGACGCGATGGTACTCGTTCTCGTCGGGGAACCGCTCCTTCTGGATCCGCGTGACGTACAGCACGTCGAGCTCGTCGAGGACGGCCTCCAGATCCTCGTGTTCACGCACCTGTGCGCCCGTCTCGTGGAGGTCGAACCGCACCGACCGCGGGAGTCGGAGCGACTCCGGGCTGATGAAATGCTGGCGGACGTCGAAGTTGGTGAGCGCGGCCGCCAGCGAGTGGACCGTCCGCCCGTATTTCAGATCACCCATGATCCCGACGGTGAGGTCATCGAGCCCGTGGTTCTCTCGAATGGTGTAGAGATCGAGCAGCGTCTGTGAGGGATGTTGACCCGCACCGTCGCCCGCGTTTATTACCGGGACGTCGATGAACTCGGCGGCAAGCGTGGCGGCCCCCTCGCTCGGGTGACGGAGGACGAGGGCATCCGCGTACCCCTCGATGACGCGAACGGTATCCGCGAGCGACTCGCCTTTCGACACCGACGAGGAGTCGACGTCTCCCATGTCGATCGTGTCGATCCCGAGCCGCTTGGCGGCGGCGTCGAAACTCATTCGTGTACGCGTGCTCGGCTCGAAGAAGCAAAGCGCGAGCACGGTCCCCGCGTGGCGGTTCGCGTACGCCGCCGGGTCGGAAGCGACCTCGCGCGCCCGATCGAGCACCGCCTCGATGTCACCCCGCGAGAGCTGTGTCGCGGTGATGAGGTGATCCTGACGCATCGTCGGAGAAGGGGAACGGCAGTATCTTGAATCCCTCGGCTCGGGGATCGGTTGCCCTGATCACGCCCGTGGATCGGTCGACGAGAACGATTTCGAGATCCGTAGCAACCAGGCCACCGAGTCCGTATCATGTCGCGAGTATATAAGTTATCGGCGCACCGAGTAGGACCCATGTCGACGAACGACCCGGCCGACCTGCTTCCGAACGATCGCGTGAAGCAGGCGGCCATAGCGGGTGACGTGACACAGCTCCATCGTGGGAACCGGTACGGCGAAGAGGGTGAGACCTTCGAGGTCGACGGCGTGACGTTCGAGCTGGTCGAGGTCACGGATCGAACGCTTGGCGACATGACCGACGCGGACGCGAATCGTGAAGGGTCGGCGTCGCTGGAGGCGTATAAGAAGCGGATGGTCCGTGCACACGGCGGGAACTTCGAGTGGGACGACGACGCCGACGTCGTGCGTCACCGGTTCGAGCGAGTGGACGGGTAGCACGCGGAGCGGAACTCGACGACGGAACACTCCGCGCCGAACACGACGCCTGAAACCCGAACTAATGGTCGACGGTACCACGTCGGAGACCGGCTTCGACCGAATATTAGGCCGTATTATGAGTATATATCCACTGATAGGAAGAGATACGCACCCGTCCGTATTATCGACGCATGGATGCAGAGACGCGACTACCTCGTAGCGGCGGGCAGCACAGTAGCGATAGGCGGCCTTTCGGGCTGTCTCGGAGACGAAGACGACGAAGAAGCGGTCGTTCGATTCGGTCTCACGGCAGTCGAGGGTGACGTCGACACACGGGAACAGTGGCAGCCACTCTTCGAGTTCATCGAGAACGAGACGGGGGTCACGATCGAGGTGAACGAGTCATCCGATTACTCCGCGATCTTACAGGCGTTTCGGAACGATCAGATCGACATCTCGGGGACCCCCCATACGATCGGCATCATCGGAGAACGAATGGAAGTTACTGACGTGGTCGGCCTCCGTCGTGCGTTCGGAACCGACCGTGAGTTCGCGTTCATTACGACCCATCCGGACGACGAGATCACCGACATAGCGGAGCTCGCCGACGGCGAGATCACGTTTGCGGACCCCCTGTCAACGCCGGGCGCGATGTTTCCGTTACACATGCTTTCAGAGGGCGGGTTAGACGTCGGCGATGCACCGGATGGCGACCCGGTGGATTTCGAAGCGAACTACGCCGATCACGCGATCGCTCGTGAGCAGTTGATCAATCGAGAGTCGGTGAAAGCAGCGGGAACGGGATCGTTTTCGGTCGTCGAACACGTTCCGGAGGACCAGCTTCCGGACCGCTTCGTGGAGAACGATCCTGCCGCGGATTCGGCTGGGAGCGCCGAACCGGCGCTTGACCTTCTCGCCGTGTCTCAACCGATCCCACGGCCACCGATCCTTTCCCGGCGTGAATGGGAATCCGACCGGCGTGAGTCCGTTGAACAGGCACTCCTCGATGCGCCTTCGGAGGCATTTATTTCGGAGGAGGCGGAGTTCCCGCTCTGGTTCGACGGCGTCGTCACCGGTGGAATAGAGGAGTACGAACCGGTTGCGGACGTGATGACCGACCTCGGGATCGACTTGGACGCGTACGAGTCGATGAGTTAACTCGGCGTTTCGCGGTCTTCCTCGATGGATTCGAGCCGTTCGCGGAGCCGCTCGACGCCCAGCTCCATGTACTCGAATTCGGTCGTAATAGCTTCCACAGTCATCGAACCGCTCCAGTCGCTCGGAAGTGCCCGAAACAACGATTCGAAACCGATTTCTCCCATTCCGATCGGGAGGTGATCGTCGCTCGGACCACGCGTGTCGTTTATGTGGAAGTGAGTGAACCGTTCGCCATGCGTTTCGAGCAGTCGTGATAGCTCCCCGTCACCGACTCGGTTTACCCGCGCGTGGCCGGTGTCGAGGGTGGCGTTGACCTCGGTCTCGGCGAACAGTTCCGGGAAGTCAGTGACGGTCATGAACGGGTTCGGGACGTTCTCCACGGTCAGTTCGACGGTACGTCCGGCCGCGACCTGGGTCAATCGACTGATGGAGTCGATCACGGCTTCGATCACCGTCGGCTTCTCCCAGATCTCGGGTCGGACGTACGTGTCTGCGTGGAACACCGCTTTTTCGGCGCCGAGCTCGTCGGCAGTGCGAACGCTCTCCTCGAGTTCACGCACCGCGCCCGCACGAACGTGTTCAAACGGCGATCCGACGTCTAATCCACCGAACGGTAGATGAATGACGAGTCCCGTCTCATCCGTTACGAGCGAGTCGAACTCCGACGCTCGATCGGCAAGTCGCTCCCGACGGTACGAACCCTCCATGACGACCTCCACGAAGTCAGCATCGATGTCGTTCGCCCGTTCGAACAGCTCCGACAGTGAGATGTCAGGGTACGACGCGACCCCGATAGCAACGTCCATCGGTCGTCGTTGTTCTCGCGGCATATTGTAGCTGGTGTATCTCTCATACCGAAACCAGTGGGCGTCTCACGACCGAGGAACGCCGAGGCATTCCTCGCACCGAAGCATCGACGATACGACGTGCTCGCTCCACTGCGTGCGACCTCCGTGCGGTTCGAATCGCCTTCGTCCGGTTTCTTCACCGCATCGCTGTCGCTCCGCGGTATGGAACGCGGGCCGGGCGCGTTCAGAAAACCCCGGCTCCGTTGAGATCCACAGAGAGTGATAGATATCTCGTATCGTGCCGAATAGAGGTGGTGAATGCAGCATGCTGTTTTTCGAACGACTTGCGATGGTTCATGTCGGTAAAATATTTGACCCACGTTGACAAACCACAGATATGCACACTCAAACGCTGATTTCGGAGAGCGATGTAGTCGCTCCCTCCGTTTGAACGGGTGGTACTAATGGTTGTGTGGAGACCGGCCGCAACGGGACCGCCACTTCAGTCCTTCACTTTTGAGGGTATTGCTGTAGCCTTCTTTACGGTTCTCGTCGTTGCGATCGGATCGCTATTACTGTATTGGGCTCTCAAGGAGTTCCATCGGGCGTTTGTACTCGGCTCGAATCAGCCGATATCAGCCGCAGAGGTAGCCACTGCCAGCGGGGCCGTCGAGCTGGAGGCCACTGCCAAACCACTTACCGAATCCGAGGAAGGAGAGCGGATTGCGTACAGGGAAGAACGCCAAAAGAAAGAGACCACGCGGGATTCCGACGGTAATAAAGAAGAGAACTGGAACACTGTGAGTACCTCCGAGTGGGCCGATCCGTTTCGGCTTGCCGACGAGACCGGTTCAGTCGTCGTCGATCCCGAGGAGGCGAATCTCTCGATCGATATGGAGCGCACAAAGAGTACTAGCAGGCGCCGAAAATACCAGGGCGGCATCACCCCCGGTGATACAGTACACGTCTACGGACACAAACGATCAGCGAGCGATGCGGAGAGTCCGCCGGATGACGCCGACGTTTTTATAGGGGACGGCGACAGTCAGTTCCTCATCTCGGATACGACGCAGTTTCGGACAGTCGTTCGGTATCTGCTCAGCGGGGTCAAGTATCTCTTTTTCGCGTTGATCGCGCTGGCGTTCGGAATCGTGTTAGTACTCCTAACGCTGGATATGCTCTTCGGGATCAATCCTCTCGGAATCTGATCTGCGGTTTGGACGGCACCGTGCGAGAGAGGTGTCCGAGTATTGATCACTAACGAGAACGGTCAGAGTCTGCATGCAAGACTCGTGTCCCGTATTCAGCACGCGTCGCGTATCAGATCTAATCGACCGGACAGTAAATTAACAAGTGTCTACCGCTTATTAACGGAGCGGGCCGGGGCGATTTGAACACACGGTCGATCGCTTCCTCGCTCACTCCGTTCGCGAGACTGCGCTCTCCCTGCGTTCAAATCGTGTCTGCCGGTTCACGAAACGGTTCGCGTTGCTCACCGTTTCGTAGCACGGGCCGGGCGCGATTTGAACACGCGACCGACGGATTAAGAGTCCGTCGCTCTCCCTAACTGAGCTACCGGCCCTCGAATAGTCGTACCCCAGTCACGGTAAAAGACCTTTTCATTCGGTGATCGTCACGGACACCGAGAGCGCACTCGTTAAGTGTCGTCCCGCGATGATCGAAGGTAATGAGTAACGCATCCGGGTCGGCACGTACGCGATACGCGATCCTCGGCTGCGGGAGCGTCGGGCACGCGGTCGCGGAATCACTGTCGGACCGTGGCAAGGACGTGCTTATCCTGGACCGTGACGAGAGTCGTGTCGAAGCGCTCCGTGATCAGGACCTCAACGCCAGAGTCCAGGACATCGCGGACCCCGACGTCGTTGACGCGGTCGCCGACCGGGATATCGTGTTGATCCTCGCGTCCGACGTCGAGGCGAACAAGGCGGCCGTCTCCGCGATCCGCGAGGTCGACGGCGACCAGTACGTCGTCGTCCGTGCCTCCGACCCCGTCAGCGAGGACGAACTCCGCGAGCGTGGCGCGGACGTCGTTATCAACCCGTCGACCGTGATAGCCGACAGTGCGCTCCAATCGCTCGAAACCGGCGAGCTGGAGTACATGGCTCGCCAGCTGGCTGAGATCATCGAGAGTGGTGGTCGGATGGCGATCCTCACCCACGATAACCCGGAACCCGATTCCATCGCCTCGGCCACGGCGCTCCAAGCGATCGCGGAGGCGTTCGGTGCTGAGGCCGACATCCTCTACAGCGGGGACGTCGGCCATCAGGAGAACCGAGCGTTCGTCAACCTCCTCGGGATCGACCTGCTCGCACGATCTGACGCCCCACGTCTCGACGAGTACGAGACGGTCGCCGCCGTCGATCTCGCGAAATCCGCCGAAAGCGACGTGGACTTCGAGACGGGGATCGATATCTACATCGACCACCTCGAGTCCGACGCGCCGCCGGAGGCTCGGTTCGTCGACGTGCGGACGAACGTCTCATCGACGTCGACGATCCTCACGAAGTATCTTCAGGAGTTCGATCAGTCACCGACCGAGGCGGTCGCGACGGCGCTTCTGTACGGCATCCGTGCCGAGACGTTGGATTTCAAACGTGATACTACACCGGCGGATCTCACTGCTGCCGCGTACCTTCACCCGTTCGCCAACCACGACACGCTCGAACAGGTGGAGTCGCCGTCGATGAGTCCGGAGACGCTAGACGTGCTCGCGGAAGCGATCCAGAACCGGCAGGTTCAGGGGAGCCACCTGTTCTCGACGGCGGGGTTCATTCGTGACCGAGAGGCGCTCGCGCAGGCGGCGCAACACCTGCTCAACCTCGAAGGGATCACGACGACGGCCGTGCTTGGCATCGCTGACGACCACATCTACCTCGCGACCCGCTCGAAGGACATCCGACTCAACATCGGCAACGTCCTTCAAGAGGCGTTCGCGGAGATGGGTGACGCCGCGGGCCACTCCACGCAGGGCTCCGTCGAGATCCCGCTCGGCATCTTCACCGGGATCGAGGCAAACGAAGGGAACCGCGACACGCTACTCCATCTCACCGAGGAGGCGGTCCGTCGGAAGCTGTTCGACGCGCTCGGCGTCGAGGGCGGCACCGAGGGTGGAAACGGGTCCTCGTAGCGCCCTGTCGGCCGGGAGAGCGCCGGCGCGCCGGAGTCACACGACGGGCGTGTCTTTTTGTAATCACTCGACAACGAGACGGGCATGAACGATCCGTTCGTCGTCGTCGGTGCGGACGCGGCCGGTCTGAGCGCTGCAAGCAAGTTCCGTCGTGAAACCTCCGCCCGCGACGTCGTCGTCTTCGAGAAGGGGCAGTGGATCTCCTATGCGTACTGCGGAATGCCGTATTTCATCGAGGGGCGCGTCGAGCGGATGTCCGACCTCCTCTCACTATCACCGAGCGAGGTCGATGAGCGCGGGATCGATCTCCGACGCGGACGAGAGGTCGTCGCCGTCGACGCCGAGACGAACCAGGTCACCGTCGAGACACCTGATGGCGACACGTGGACTCAACCGTACTCCGATCTCCTCGTCGCGACCGGCGGCCGCGCGGTCACGGGTCCGCTCGATCCCCGGGGGATCGACGGCGCGTTCACCCTTCACGACATGGACGCAGCCGCGGCCATCGACGCCTATATCACGGATCCCGCCGCGTACGACCCTGATCGAGCCGACGTGTCCGCAGTCGACCGCGATCGCGTCGATCACAACGCGAGCCAGCCCGCTCCGGAGACGGCCGCGATCGTCGGTGGGGGGTACGTCGGCGTCGAGATGGCCGAGGCCCTTCGCGGCCGTGGTCTCGACGTCCACCTCTTTCACCGGCCCGACCACCTTCTCCCGCCCTTCGGTGAGGTAGTCGGTGACCGTATCGAGACGGAGTTGGCGGAGAAGGGCGTGACCGTTCATACGGGGACGCCCGTCGAGGAGCTCGTGAGCGGAACCGGTGGCGACGGCCACGAGGCGCGGATCCGAGCGGTGTCGACCGCCGATGGACGGACTCCGGTCGATCTCGCGATAGTCGGCGTCGGGATCCGGCCGAACACCGCGCTGCTCGAGGGAACCGGCGTCGAGACAGGGCCAGGCGACGCGATCCTGACCGACGAGTACGGACGGACGAATCTCCCGAACGTGTACGCTGCGGGCGACTGCGCGACGGCGATCCACGCGGTCACCGGCGAGAACGCGTGGAGTCCGCTCGGACTCACGGCGAACCGTGCCGGACGCGCCATCGGAGCGACCGTCGCCGGGACCCCGACGCCAGTCGGTGAGATCGCCGGGACGGCGGTCGTCAAGGCGTTCGAGATGGAGTGTGGTCGGGTCGGACTGCTCGACGAGACGGCGGCGAAGGAGGCAGGATTCGATCCCGTGACCGAGACGGTCACTGCCGGCTCACGGTCGGGATACTATCCGGGAGCGGCCGAGACCGACGTAACCCTCGTCGCTGACCGGGATACCGGCCGATTGCTCGGCGGAAGCATCGTCGGCGCGGACCGTGCCGCCGTTCGCATAAACACTCTCGCGACCGCGCTGGAGTCGGGGCTGACCGTGGGGGCGTTCGAGCGTCTCGATCTGGCCTATGCCCCGCCTTTCAGTCCGGTGTGGGACCCGCTTCTCGTCGCTGCCAAAGTGTTGAACGGGTCGGTGAACGATCCGTAACGGGCCAGTAGTCACCCCGGCCGTCGAGGCCGGGTCACGTCGCGTCGGACCGGGGGTCACTCTCAGCGTCACGCTCCGGATCAGCCTCGCGTCCTGTGTTCGTCTCGTCCGGCTCCGTAAGGGCAGTGAGTGCCCGCCCGACGACGAAGCCGGCACCGCCGACCGCGACGGCAGCGGCGACCGCGACTGCGAAGGGTTCCGCGACGGACATCGCGGCGGTACCGGTTCCGTCCTCGATGCCGGTCCTGATACCACTGCCCGCTTCGAGTGAGACGTCCGGACCGACGGTCTCGAACAACACGGCAGCGAGGGGTCCGTATGCGAGGAGCGCGGAGGGAAGTACTCCGCCGCCGAAGCGGGTGAATCCGATCGTTCCGAGCGCGACGATCACGGTACAGCCGGCGGCAACCCAGCTCGCCGCGGGCGAACCGAGGGCCTCGGCGGTGCGGAACGCGGCGAGCGTGAGAGCGAAGCCGGCGGCGCTCCAGGCGGCGGCCCGCTCGAATCCGTGTTCACCGACGATCGCATCCGTGAGACCAGTCATTTCGGTCGTGTTGCTCCCCTGCCCTCCCGGTCCGGGGTGAGGTTCCCGTGCTCGTCGATCTCGCCGGCGACGATCCGCGTCGAGGAGATACGGTCCCCATCCGCCGCAGGGACGTGATCGACGACGACGATCTCGAGAGGGTCGTGGCCGCGCTGTTCGCGGATCTCGTTGATTCGCTTGCCACCGTCCCTCGTTTCCGGGGAAACGATCAACGCGTCGAACTGGGGTTCGACGGCGATCCCCGTCGGCTCGTCCAGCTTCCGGATGGTGTATTCTCGGTCGTGTGCTGCCGCGATAGGGGCGAGCTCGTCCGCTAAGTCACGCTTCCGTTGCCCGAAGGACCTGACGTATCGTTCGACGTGGCGGGTCTCCGGGGCGAGCTCGTCGGACGTGAGCCCGACGGTCACGTCACCCAGCTCGAAGGCTCGTTCGAACAGCGCACGGTGGCCGTCGTGAACGGGGTCGAACGTGCCGCCAAGCGCGACGTCCATGAGCGTTCGTTGCGTGGCCGGAACTTAAATCATCCCGAACCGCTCTCGTTCCCGCCCCCGCTCCGAGTTTCAGTGTCTTCGTCATCGGTAGCGGTCTCGTCGGAGTCGATGGAGATCTGCACGGGTTCGTCGTCGCCGTCGGTCGACTCGCCACCGAGCCGCCGATCGAGGTTGAACACGGTGTTCAGCTCCGCCTGGACGTCGCCGACGACGCCGCGAACCAGCTCGCTCGGTGCGATGGCTCGGTACTCGTAGGGATTGTTGCCCGCACCATCCGCCTCGCGTTTCCCTCGGGAGACCGTCCCCTCGTCGTGAAGCTCTGCGAGCGCCTCCCGAACGGTGCTCGGATAGAGTCCGGTCCCGTCAGCAACCTCGTCGCTGGTACTTTCGGGGTTCTCGCGGAGGTACACGTAGATCCGTGCGCGCGTCTCGGTGTCGAGCAGCCACGCCAAGAGGTCGACGACGTTGTCGTCGAATCCCTTGACGGCCCTGTCCGCGCCCTCACCGAGCCGTTCACGCGTCCTTTTGAGTTCCTCCTTGGTCCGTTCCGTCGGAGAGTCGGCGTCGTCGGCCCCCTCCGGGGCGTCGTCCGTCGTCATGTCGCACCGTCGGTACCCCGTGGAGAAAAGGGTTTCTCGTCGCCTCGGTTCCGATGAAAAGCGTCGTCTCGGCTCATCGCGCTGGTCCGGCTCTCACGGCCTCGTACCCGTACCGGCTGGACCGAACGCTCACGTGGTTAGGGGCCGATGAGCAGGTCGTAACACACTGCGTCGAACCCGGAGTCGGCATGGATCCGACGCTGCCGGTCGCTACCGCTCTCGGCGTCGTACACTCGCCTGATCCCGTCGATCCCCAGCCGATCACACTCCCGGTGGACGAGGTCGCCGAGTCCGATGGTTCCCCGCTCCCCCCGCCTGAGAAACGATGCGTCGTGACCGTGCCGGAGCGCACGCCACTTGTTCTCGTCGAGCAGCTCGCGTCTCGGAAGGGGTGGTGACTCCCCGTCCTCGTATCGCGCCGCGAGATCGACGACGAGCGCGTGGACGTACTCCGCGAACGCGACGACGTACTCTGGGTCGCGTTGAGCGTCGGGCGCGCGTATTTCGACCGTTCCGTGACCGGTGTGGGGTCTGACGTCGAACCAGATCTCGCCACGATCGTCGATGGAGCCGTGCTCGACCATCCGGCGCTCGAACCGATCGAACGCCGCGAAGTCCTCGAACGTCGAGGGGATCCCGGTGTTCGGGAGGTTCTCGAAGACGACGGCACGAGCGGAGGCCAATCCCGTGTCGTAGCCGTTCCAGAACGGCGAGTTAGCCGACAACGCCAACAGCACCGGACAGTACCACCGGAGGTGGTTCGCGATCCACACCGCCTTGTCCGCGTCATCGACGCCGACGTGAACGTGTAACCCTGCGGTCGTGTTCCGGTGTTGCGGATACTGGATCCGCTCCAGCTGTGAACGGTAACGGGGTTTCTCTGCATGGTCCAGTTCGCGCCATCGCGCCCCCGGATGCAGCCCTGCCGCGGCGATTCGATACCCGCTCTCCGCGGCGTGTTCGACGAGGGCCTCGCGGACCGACCGGAGCTCCGTCGACGCCCGGTTCGGATCCTCGATGAGCGGCGTCTGTGCCTCGATCGTACACTTAAATAACTCGTGGTCGAAGCCGTCGGGGACCGCCGGCGGTGCGGGCCGCCCGTACACGAGGTCGTCCGTGCCGGACGTCGGACGACCGTCGGCGTCCACGATGAAGAACTCCTCCTCGATCCCGAGGGTCCCCGTCCGGGTGAACGCCTCCCGCGATCCGAGTTCCATTACGCTCCGTTCACTCCGGGCGTTCTTATATGAATTGGAACGGGAAACCGCACGAGCGGATGTCACGGTCCGTTGACTCGTCGGTCGTATGGTCGATCAGGAAACGGTCCGAAAACGAGACCGGTCGGGATGGTCGGTGCGTCCGAACTCAACCGCCCGCGTTCCCGGCTTAGCCGAGGAGGTAGCGGACGATCGGGAACCGCTCGACGAGGGGCTCGCCACCGACCTCGATGTTCTCGATGTAGCCGTCGACCCCGAGGATGCGACCCGCGCCGAACGCCGCGACCGTGAGGAACACGAACGCGTAGATGAGCGTCGAGTCGAAGAGGGCGAGCCACTCACCCTCCCAGCCGCCGAGGTAGAACATGATCATCTGCATGGCGCCGCCGAGCGCTGCCAGCCGAACGAACGCGCCGGCGATGAGCGCCACGCCGATGAGGACCTGCGTGACCGGAACGATCACGTTGACGATCTCGACGAACCAGGCCGTTTGGCCCATCGCGGCGTACAGGCCGCTCACAGGGCTCGCCGCGTCGGGCGCGTGAACCAGGTATCCGCTGGCATCGAACGCCTCACCGCCCGGCACGGCTGCGAACTTTCCGAGGCCCGCGAACAGGATCATCCCGCCGATGAGTCCCCGCAGCATGACGATGAACAGCGCCGACAGCGAGTGTGCCTTCCCCAGTAGCGTTACTCCACCGAACTCCCCGCCGAACTCGTTGCGTGTTTTCGTGGACATAGTGTCTCTCTCCAGTTACGGATACGCCGTATACCCCCATAAGAACCCTCGTAGGTTCCAAGATCCGTAGAAGCGACCCGCACGATCCCCCGATCGTTGGGGGTTTTATATACTCTCAGCCGTAATGACCAACAACATAAATAGTCATATACCTTTATAAAGGCTGTAATTCTTGAAAACTGTAGTATAATACGACGATCGATCGGTTATCTACATCCCGTCACCATGGGTCGCCGCTCGCGAGGTCGACGTCCGCGTCGGGCTTTGCGGAGGGACAGACGTCCGCCAACACGCAGTCGGCACAGTCGGGGTTGATCGCGGTACACGTCGCTCGACCGTGGTCGATCATCAGGTGTGTGAACTGCTGCCAGTCATCCTCGGGAACGACCTCGAGGAGGTCCGCTTCGATCCGCTCCGGGCGTTCCTCCTCCGTGACCCCCACTCGACGAGTGATCCGCTGGACGTGGGTGTCAACGACGATCCCCTCGACGATGTCGTGGCCGTGCTGGAGCACGACGTTCGCGGTTTTCCGCCCGACACCAGCCAGATCAGTCAGTTCGGACATCGTGTCCGGGACCGCACCGTCGTGTTTCTCGACGATATCCGCACACGCCGAGCGGATGTACTTCGCCTTGTTGTTGTAGTACGTGATCGAGTTGATCGCCTCCGCGAGCTCCTCTTGTGGGGCGTTCGCGTACTCCTCCGGCGTTCGGTACGTCTCGAACAGATCGGCACACACCGAGTTCACCCGTTCGTCGGTACACTGCGCCGAGAGTATCACGGCGATCAACAGTTCGAGTCGATTCGAGTAGGTGAGCGAGATCGTGGAGTCCGGATACTCCTCATACAATCTCTCGATAACCTCGGCAACCTGCGCCTCCCGCGGTTCCAACGGCGTTCCCATACGTGATCCATCGGACGCGATATATAAAGCGATACGGAAGCGGCGACCGGACCGGAGCCGGTGTTCGGGTCGGAATCGGCGACCCGGCGCATGCGGGAGCGTTCTCCGCGTCTCGCCGGATCGAGACAGTGCTCCGCGTCTCTCCCGACCGATACATTGAGAAGCCGCGGAACACGACTCCGAGTCGTGTCCCGCTCTCGTGACCGACGCCGCCGTCATCCAGCATACCTCCGTCGTCCGCGCGAGTTCTACACGCTGTGGATCGCGGCGACGACGACGTACGGCGTCGGAGACGTCGTCTCCACGATCGCGTTTTTGAACTACGTTCCGGAGATCGAGGAGGGAAACCCGGTCGTCGTCGCCGCGCTCGACGCGTTCGGGCTGGCCGGGCTCGTCGGCCTGAAGATCGCCGTGTATCTCGTCATGCTGTGGATAAGCGTACACGGCGCACGCGAGGGCGACGGACTCCTCTACTACTTCCCGCCGGTGTTGTTGACCCTCGTCGGCGTCTTCTTGACGACGAACAACGTCTGGCTGATGTGGACCGCCACCTAATCGACGTACTCGTCGATGACGCTCGTGACCCGCGTTATCGCGGCGTCGACGTCGTCGCCATCGACGTCGAGGTGAGTCGTGAACCGCGTCGTGTACTCGTCGAACTCGACACAGCCGACGCCGACCGACGCACAGTCCGCCACCAGCTCCGACGCCGGGAGCCCCATCTCGTCAGTGTGTGCTACGACGATGTTGGTGTCGGGTTCGGGGGCGTCGATGCCCGGGAGGTCGTCGAGTGCGGCCGCGATCCGCACCGCGTTCGCGTGGTCCTCGGCGAGGCGGTCGACGTTCTCCAACGCGAGCAGTCCCGGGGCGGCGACCATCCCCGCCTGGCGCATCCCGCCTCCGAACAGTTTGCGGACGCGTCTCGCGTCCTCGACGAACGCCTCGTCGCCCGCGAGGATCGAGCCGACCGGCGCGCCTAATCCCTTCGAGAGACAGAACGTGACGCTGTCGACCGGACCGACGATCTCGGCGGCGTCGACGCCGAGCGCGACGGCAGCGTTGAACACGCGTGCACCGTCGAGATGGACCGGGACGTCGGCGTCCCCCGCGACCGCGGCCGCCTCCGCGACGCGGTCCACGGGAACCGCGGTGCCCCCGCGGTAGTTGTGGGTATTCTCCAGCGCGAGCAGGCCCGTTCCGGGGCGGTGGAGGTCCTCGACGACGAGTCCCTCTCGGACCGCTTCTGGCGTCGGGATACAGCGGTTCCCGGCGTCGATCGTCCGGGTCTGGACGCCGGAGAGCTTCGCCGCGCCCGCGAGCTCCCACCGATAGATGTGTGACTCGCGCTCGAGCAGGAGCTCCTGGCCAGGGTCGGTATGGACGTGGATCGCGATCTGGTTTGCCATCGTTCCCGACGGAACGTACAGTGCGTCCTCCGTACCGACTGCCGCCGCCGCCGTTCGCTCGAGCTCGTTGACGGACGGGTCGTCACCGTACACGTCGTCGCCGACGTCGGCGGTGCTGGCGGCGTCGCGCATCGCGTCGGACGGGGTCGTGACGGTGTCGGAACGCAGATCGATGAACTCCTCGTCGGCTTCGGACATTCGATACCCGCGGGTTCGACCGCCGACCGGAAATAGGTCGCGTTCGCCGCGGGTCGCGACCGGTGCGGCTCCGTCGCCTCGCTTGTGACGCGCATTTTAACCGGTTCGGGCATCGACGGGAGCGTATGTTCGAAGACCGGCCGGACCGCGACGCGGAGGTCGTCCTCGTCGGACGGTCGAACGTCGGCAAGTCCACGGTGATGCGCGAGCTGACGGGCCACGAGTTCTCCACCGGCGGGAAGCCGGGCGTCACTCGCGAACCGAACCACTACGACTGGGCGAGTGAATCGTTCATGTTCACCGATCTTCCGGGGTTCGGGTTCATGTCCGGCGTCGAGAGCGATCGTCGCGAGGAGATCAAGACCGATGTCGTCCGCTACGTCGAGGACAACGCCGATCGGATCCTCGCGGGCGTCGTCGTCCTCGACGGCAAGAGCGCGGTTGACATCATCGATCGACACACGGAACGGGGGAACATCCCGCACGACGTCGAGATGTTCGGGTTCCTCGAGGAGGTCGGCGTCGATCCGATAGTCGCGGTGAACAAGACCGACAAGATCGACGACCTCGACGAGCGCCTCGATGCGATCTGTGACCGGCTCGGGTTGTTCCCACCCTGGCAGCAGTGGTCGGACACGGTCGCGCCGATCTGTGCGAAGCGTGGCGACATCGACGCGCTCGAGGACTGTCTTCGTGAACGGTTCCATGCGCACAACCGCGACGACCTACTGAAGTTCGTCTCCTGACAGCCTCTCACGGCTACAGCCGTGGGATCTCGCCTCGAACCGGATAAACGGTTGCCGGACCGACGAGACGAACCCTCAGAACTCGAAGCCGACGGCATCATCGCGGGGTGCGATCGGACTCCGCGGATACGGCGGCGACGCGTTCGGATCGTTGAACGCGCGCGGAGCCACGTCGTTCGGGGCGTCGGGATAGAACAGCGCGGCGAGCGTCTGGATCGCGGTGCGTCCGCTTGCTAGCTCGAACTGCCCGCCGCCGTACATGGCGATCCCCTCGTCACGACAGTACGCGATCGTCTCGAACACCGATTCGAGCGTCCCGAACCGGGACGGCTTGACGTTACACCATCCCGGCTCGACGGGAAGCGACTCGATCGCCTCGACTCCGTCGATCGGATAATCGAAGGCAAGACGGTCGGCCTGTGGCTCCAGGATCGGTGTCGTCTCCGGTGTGAACGCCGCGTCCTCGACGATCGACGCCGGGAACGCGGCGAGTACGTCTCGATACAGCTCCGGGTCGGCCTCGACGTCCACGTCCGTCCCTTCGTACCAGCCTTTCAGATCGAGAACGCGTACCGCGTCGGTCTCCCGGAGCTCGACGAACGCCGTTTCCGGCCAGTCGGGCGTCGGATCGAGTTTGAACTCCAGCCCGCCGTCACGCTCGAGCAGCTCCGTGACCCGATCGGCCGTCGGCGGGTCACCGAGTCGCGTCGAGACCAGGAACCGAACCGGTTCTGGTTCGATCCCGAGAAACTCGCCGAGGGACGTCTCGGCTTGTCGTAATCCGAGGTCGAGCGCGGCGCTCTCGACGGCCCACCGGCGATAGTTCCGGGACGCGGACTGCTCTGGAGGTTTTGCGGCGAACAGATCGACGTCCGCAAGCGCGGTGGACAGCTCGTCGAGCGTCCATTCGCCCTCGATGTCGAGCGGCTCAGTTTCCGCGAGGGCGTCGTGGTCGGCGGTCTCGTACGTGACGTCCTCACCTCGTCCGACCACGCCGTCGCCGGACAGCCGGAACTCCGTGGTCGTCCGCTCGAACCCGCTCGTCGTGTCGGCGGCGTATCGTCGTCGATCGATCGACTCGATCGTGACCGAGAGATCGGCGATCCGCTCATAGATGCTCATAGGGACTCGTCATTCCGTGTAAACTTAAATAGGACCACGAAAGGGGACGCCGGTCTCCAACCAGCACTCGCTATCCGACTCGCACCTGCAGTTTGGCGATCCGGGTACCGAGCGCGAAGAACAGCGGAACGATCGTGAACGTCACCGCACCAGCGGCTGCGACCTGTAGGACGGTCGTTGTGAACCACGGCGTACTCCCGACGTACGGCACCGACGTGTGCGTGACCTCGCCGACGAGTGGAACGAAATAATCCATCAACAGGTCGACGGTGTACCACGTCGTGGCGATGGCGACCGCCTTGATCGGGAAATCCGTCATTCGGTGGAGAACGAACGCCTGTACGACCATCGCGAGATGGCTCACGAGCAGGAACGAGTACATCACGGGTCCGGAGTTCGCGAGGAACCCGGGATGAAAGACGACGAGCACGTACGGGGTCCACAGCCCGAGCTTGATGTTGCCGAAAAAGGCGAGTGCGGCGAGCGTATCGCTCGACCGACCGAGCGCCCACGACGCGAGCGCGAGCGCGATGAACAGCGTTGCCAGCGGGCTGTCCGGGATGAACGCCCACATCTCCACGGGATGGCGGCCGAACTGAAATCGATAGTACCAGAAGCCGAACGCGGTGCCGAGGAGGTTAATAGCGACGATGACCCAGACGAACCGATAGGCCACGTTCTCCAGCGCCGTTGGCAGGGGAGCGGCCCACCGCGGTAGCGACTCGCGTTCGGGGGGCTCACGACCGAGCGCGCCGACGAGGTCCATACCCTCGGCTGGGACCGGCGCGACAAAGCGGTGGCGGTCGCGAACGGTAGCCCCGGACTCGGAGCCGATCCCCGCCCGGACCTCGTCCGCGACGAAAAGGGCTATGGGTCCCGGGAGAGAACGCCGTGGTATGCGCCCGCGAACGTTGCTCGCGCTGCTCCTCGTGATCCCCCTCGTGGACGCGTTGTTTCTCGTCTACGTCGCGACATGGCTCGGGGCGGTGATGACCGTCGGGCTGGTCGTGTTGACGGCGATACTGGGTATGCTGCTGTTGCGCGCCGAGGGGCGCGCGACGCTCGCGCGCGTCCAGCGGAAGCTCGCGCAAGGGCGTCCACCGACCGACGAACTACTCGACGGTGGGCTGCTCATCGCCGCGGGCGCGTTCCTGCTCACGCCGGGATTGGTGACTGACGCGTTGGGGTTTCTGCTCGCGCTCCCGCTTACACGGGTCCCGATCCGAATGGGCCTCAAGAAGTACGTCGTCGTCCCGTACATCGACCGCGAAACCGGCGGGTTCGCCTCCGGAAACGTGTACATCGGTGGGTTCCCGAGCGGTGGGGGTGACACGAACGGTTTCGGGAACGTCGACTTCGGCGGTGAGGGGTTCCCGGGAGACGACGAGTTCTCCGGCGGAGGGACCCCCGGTGGGTTCCCGGACGATGGCGGCGGCAGCGGGGACGACGATGCCGGGTTCTCCGGTGGGACCGGACACGAGGCTGCCGGCGACGACGTCGTCGACGTGGAGTACACCGTCGAGAGTCCGGATGAGAACTCCTCGAAACGAGACGAGTGACTGCTGGAACTCACCACTGCGGACGTTCCCCGTCCGGTCCCACGATCCGTACGAGAAACCGCCGGACGGCGACCCGCTTTTGAAAGGAAACCCTTAAAATCCTACCCACGAAACGACCTAACGCGCTCGCCTGGGCCAATAGCTCAGTCAGGTTGAGCGCTCGGCTGATAACCGGGAGGTCCACGGTTCAAATCCGTGTTGGCCCACCTACAACGTCCACGGTCTTTGGCCGTGACGCATTAGGGGCCGGGAACTCCCCAGCCACCTAATCTCGTTCCACTATCACCCGTCAGCAGCGCTGTTCCCGTATCAGTTACCGACGGGTCCCAGGCACGGAAGCCGTAGGACCTCCCCTGAGACGCGGCGACGAACGGCAGCAAGGAGACGGGGAGTGAATCGGAGTGTTCCGGTGCCAACGGTGTTCTCGCGGTGTCCCAAGTCACGATCCGACGTCCGTTCCTCCCGAAGGGGTAGCCTCCAGTCGTCGATGAGTAGATATTTCATATTCAACATATATAACTAATAGTATCAGAATCATGTGTTTTATTGAGATCGTCGATCCGGTCTCGTCGATCACCGAGATCGTCGCAGTGATAACGGCGGCCCGGGTGGATGAGCGGTGCTTCGTGTACACTCCGTCGAGATCTTCTTAGTTACCACGAATCGTCGTCACGGTATCCAAGAGACCCCTCGATGGGTCCGGAGTAGTCGAACGGAACGCAGTGAGCAGTCGTTCGATCGGAGCGCACGGTGAGCCATTCGAATCCGGTGGACAACCACGTACGAAAATCGCGTATCGACTCCATGTAGAATTACAAGCACAAATTAAATGGAGTACTACTGATCGAAAACTCGGAAATAAGTAAAAAATAGCGGTTTATACGGCTAAATAATAAATACGAACAGGTTTATTCGATTCCGTGTCGTTCCATCGACACACATGTCCTTGAAGCAAACTATAGTTTTTGTATAATACATATCTAAATGAATGTTTCGCTTAATCAATGGTTATGGTGGTACGCGTCCCGTGACATGGGTGAACACGCCGAGAGTATCCCCTGTCGGACGCCCCCTCGCCTCTGTAGAACGAGAGCGACGAGAGTTATTACAGATGTACTTCTGTAATGCTATGCGATCGGTTCAGATCGCGAACCGGCGTTTCTCGGACCAGTGAACACTCGATATTCATAATATGAAAATTAACACGTGTTCGTGACACGGGATCCGTCGGTACGGACGCCGTCGATGTCCGGTAGGCGTTCGAACCGATGTCCGCGGACGGGTCAAGGGAGCGTCGAGCACCCGCCATCGACCACTTCTATGGCGAAACGTACCCGCTCGCAGCTGCTCGATCCGATCGTTTTCGGACGATCTCGAACGTGACCCTACATCAACAACCAACAACCGACACGGCTGAACGGATCGTTCCATCGGATACGGCGTCGCATCGTGGTATCGTATCTCATGAAACACCGGGTCGTCACGTTCACGGGGGGACTAACCGGTACGTCGGAATCTACAGGGGTTTCACAGGGTGTTACGCGCTCTGATCGAATTTGTATGTAACATATGTTTCACTATCTTGATTCATATTATGAAATCAATTTGGGGGTCGGACCACGTTCATATCGGAACGGGAATACAAAGATATATTTAACCTGCTGCGATATCGTACCATGTCACCATGAGTGATAAGCACTCTCACAGCCGAAGTGGGTACTCCCGAAGTCAACGCCGTGAGTTCCTGTCGATCCTCGGTGCGACCGGGGCGGCGGGCCTTGCAGGTTGTATCGGCGGTTCACCGGACGACTCGGACGACGACGACGACTCCGGCGACGACTCGGTGTTCAACTTCGCGCTCGCGACGGAGATCGACACTCTCGACGCACACGCATCGGGACGGGTCCCGGAACAGATAGTCAACAACGCGATCCACGATCACCTCTTCAAGTTGAATCACGACTTGGAACCGGTTCCACACCTCGTCGAGGAGTACGAGGTGTCCGACGACGCCTCACAGTACGTGTTCCAGATCCAGGAGGGCGTCACGTTCCACGACGGCACCGAACTCGACGGCGAGAGCGTCGCGTGGAACCTCGAACGCTTCGCCGGCGCCGGCGGGCGCCTCTCGTTTATGATCGATATGGAGGCGATCGACGTGCTCGAAGCGACGGGCGACTACGAGGTCACCATCGAGTATGACGACCCGAACCCCAGGTTGTTGTTCAACCTCACGGAGTTCCCCTTGGGAATGATCTCGCGCGACGCGGTCGAGGACGCTGGCGACGAATACGGCGTCGAGACCGCGGTCGGTACCGGACCGTTCGAACTCGATGAGTGGGCGGACGCCGAGTACATCCGTGTCACCCGAAACGAGGACTACGACTGGGGCCCGGAGTTCCTCGCGAACTCGGGTCCGGCAAATCTCGAAACGATCGAGTTCAACGTCATTCCCGAGCAGGCGACGTTGAACTCGGAACTGCTGGACGGATACATCGATGGAACGAGCTACGTCGAGCTCACTGACGCCGGCCGCGTCGAGGACAACGAGGGAACGACGCTTCACGAGAACCCGTATCCGTACGCCGCGTGGCATCCGTTCAACATGGACCGTGAACCGACTGACGACATTCGGGTCCGGAGAGCGCTCATTCACGGCCTCAACAGCGAGAACACGATCACCGCCGCACTCGACGGCCGCGGAACGAACGTCAATGCGCTCGCACCACACACGTCCGTCGGCGGGATCCCGGAGGACAGAGCTGCCGAGATCGGATACGAGTTCGATCAGGACCGGGCACGCGAACTCCTCGATGAGGCCGGCTGGACGAACTCCAGTGAAGGAGAGACCCGCGAGAAGGACGGAGAGCCGCTCGAGATCGAGATGCTCGCGTTCGACCTCCCGCAGTGGGCTCCACAGGGCGAGGTCGCACAGGGGATGTGGGGACAGATCGGTGTCGACGTGGAGCTGTTCGTCGTCGAGGGCGGGACGTTCTACGACCGACTCGAGAACCAGGAATACCATACGGTCACCGCCGGCACCGGTGCCGAGTACGCGGCCGACTTCATGAACCGAGTGCTTCATTCGCGTAACTTCCCGGAGGACGGCGGGTTCAACAACTCCCGATACGCCGACGACGAGGTCGACGACCTGATCGACCGTGGCAACGATCATCCGGACGTGGAAGAACGGCACGCCGCCCTACGTGAAGCCGGTGAGATCGCGATGGAGGAGGCCGTTTGGGCGCCCGTCATGACGACGAACCGGACGTACGCCCACAAATCCTCCGTGTCGGGGGTCGACGACTTCACCGAGCATCAGTGGTGGCCCACCCAGTACTGGAGCCATCACATGAACGTTGATCTGTAACGAGACGCTCGATACGGACGTTCGAAGTGGACGTCGAACGGATCGGTCTTCGACCCCATCGATGGTGTGGGATCGCTCGACCGTGTCCGCGGAAGCCACAGCGTTGACGATGTCGTCACGTCCTGACGGCGCACAATACGCCCAGAAAACATGATAAAATACACGATACGGCGGCTCTTCGTGATGATTCCGGTACTGTTCGGGGTGACGGTCGTCATCTCGAGTCTGATCTACTTCTCGCCCGGTAACCCGGCCCAGCTCGCGCTCGGACAGGGTGCGACCGCGGAGGCAGTCCAACAGCTCGAACGGGAGATGGGACTGCACCAGCCCGCGTACGTTCGCTACTTCGAATGGGTTCAGAGCGCTGTTCGCGGTGATTTCGGACAATCGCTGCAGACCGGGCGGTCGGTTACCGACCTGATGCTCAGCCGACTCCCCGCAACCCTCGAGCTCGTACTCGCCTCGATGGTGATCATGCTCGTTATTGCGCTTCCGTTGGGCGTCTACAGCGCGGTGAAACAGTACACGTGGGCCGACAACGCCTCCATGCTGTTCGCGCTATTCTGGATCTCGATGCCGTCCTTCTGGCTCGGTTTGGTGTTGATCATGCTCCTCTCCGTCAGATGGGGGATATTCCCGATATCCGGACGATCGGGTGGCGTATTGTCCCTCACAGCGTTATCGTTCCTCGTGCTTCCCGCGTTCGCGAACGGAGCGAGACGCGCCGGGCTCTTGACACGAATGACCCGAGGTGCGATGTTGGAGGTACTCAACGAGGACTACATACGAACGGCACGGGGGAAAGGGATCGGCGAGCGAACCGTGATCTATACCCATGCGATGAAAAACGCGATGATCCCCGTGATCACGTTGATAGGACTGCAGGTGCCAACGCTCGTCTCGGCGTCCGTCATCATCGAGATCGTTTTCGCCTGGCCCGGGATGGGGCGGCTACTCGTCGATGCCGTCTTCCAGCGGGATTACCCCGTCGTCCAGGGAACCGTCTTCATGTACGCGATCATGGTGATGGTCGCGAATCTCGCCGTCGACCTGCTTTACAGCTACTTCGATCCACGGATCCAGTATGATTGAGAACGAACACACGCGACGGCAAGAGCGCGGACTCGAAGCGATCACGGAGGGACCACGATGTCGATAGACAACGTCAGCGGGGAGCGCGACGGAGACGCCCCTCCACCGACTACCGGCCGGGGAAGAAAGATCCTTCGTCGGATGCTCCGGAACCGTCTCGCAGCGATCGGTTTCGTCATCGTCGTTGGTATCGTCTTACTGGCGATCTTCGCCCCGTACGTCGCGCCACACGACCCCACGGAACAGCAGTACGATACGATCGAGGAACCGCCGAGCGTGGAGCATCCGTTCGGCACGGACAACCTCGGTCGTGACGTCTTCTCCCGGACCATCCACGGGACCCAGTACGCGCTCTTCTTGGGCATCGTCGTCGTCACGTTACAGATGCTCATTGGCGTTTCGCTCGGGCTGATCGCCGGGTACTACGGCGGGTTCACGGAGTCAGCCATCATGCGGGTCGTCGACATCGCGTTGTCGATACCGGGGGTCGTCCTCGCGCTCGCGATCGCGGGGATGTTAGGCGGTGGACTCTGGCCGCTGATCATCGCCCTCACGCTCGTGGGCTGGCGTGGGTTCGCCAGACTCGTCCGGGGAGACGTAAAAAGCGTGATGGAAGAGGAGTACATCGAGGCCGCCCGTGCGTCGGGTGCATCCGACTTCCACATTATCACGCGATACGTCCTCCCGAACGCGTCCTCGAGCATCATCGTGTACGCGACGCTGACGATGCCCACGATCGTGTTGTGGAGTGCCGGGCTTTCCTTCCTCGGCATGGGGGTACAGCCGCCCACACCCGAGTGGGGGGCGCTGATCGCGGACGGCCGTGGACGGATCGATACGGCATGGTGGATCGCGACCTTCCCTGGGTTCGCCATCATGGCGACAGTGATCGGATTCAACGTGGTCGGTGACGCGCTCAGGGACGCGCTCGACCCGAAACAGG
>LFFM01000510.1_pt1 | contig 27299 bp, 25 predicted proteins | sample 643131 | NCBI WGS metagenome assembly LFFM01 (sample SAMN03777445, study PRJNA286221) | soda lake metagenome | biome: soda lake; feature: Kulunda steppe; material: water; isolation source: sample Tc-Br brine of Tanatar trona crystallizer | place: Russia: Kulunda steppe | collected 2011-07
CGCCGAGCGGTTTCCGGCGCAGCCTGCCGACGAGGCTGGGGAGGCGTGAGGCTGCCGTGCCGTGCGGTCGGGTGGGACTCAAAGGGGCAGCCGCGAGGGCGAAGCACGCCGCAGCAAGCACCGGTCGCCGGGCGGTGCGGAGAGGCGACCGGCGCGCAGCAAGGCGCGCGAGCCGTCGCGGCTGGGGCTTTGCAGGCGGTCGTGTCGATCGTAGCAGGGACGACCCACCATGCAACCATTTATAAACGGAGCGGCTGGGGCTTTGCAGGCGGTCGAGTCGATCCCAGCGGAAGCGACTCATCGAACAACCACTTATAAACCGACGTCGATACCGCCGACGTACCCCGTATAAACGCCATGAGCCCGCTCGACGCCATACACACCCGAGATCACACGGCTGGAGCGATATTGCCGTCGTCGGACGCTCGGATCGGATCGCAACCGAGCGGAGCGATCCCGCGCGTGGCGGGTCAGTTTCCGGTCCACCGGAGGATCGCGAGCGTTCCCTCGTAGAGGACGATCATCGTGAGCGTGACGATGATCGGGGCCATGCCGGTCGGATCCGGGCTGAAGATGAACGCGATGCCGAGGAACGCGCCCCAGAAGATCAGCCGTTTGTCCTCCAGCCACTGGCGGGTGACGAGGTTCATCATGATCGCGAGCATGATGAAAAGCGGGATCTGGAACACGATCGCCATGAACGCGAGCATCACGACGATGAGGTTGAACGTCTCCGCGAGTCCGAACGCGATGACGGCGGCGTCGGCGGTGTAGGTGGTGAAGTACGCGAAGATCGCGGGCAACACGAGGAAATGCGCGAACGCGATCCCGATCGACCCGAGCACGAGACTCGTCGGCACCGCCGCGAGGTAGTAGCGTCGCTCGTTCGCGTACAGCCCCGGCTTCATGAACCGGTACGTCTGATAGACGAACGCCGGGAGCCCGACGATGACGCCCGCGATCCCCGCCACCTTCAGACGCGTCAGGGGTAGTTCGAGGGGCCCGTACAGCCGCGGCCGGTTCTCGGTCGGCGCGGGGATGTGATACTCCCAGAAATAGTTGATCATCCCCGTCGACTCCGTCAGCGCGACGAGCGTCGCGAGCCCGCCGAAGAGGAACACGATAGCCAGCCGGCGCATCATCTCCTCGATGTGGTCCGCCAGCGGCATTTCCTCGTCCGACTCCGGACCCTCTATCCCGCCGAACGCGCCTTCGTCCCCGTCTACTGACTCGTCCGCATCCGCCGGCTCGTCCGCACCCACATCCTCCTCCGAATCGTCTACAGCCGCATCATCACTCTCGTCGCTCTCACCTTCCGTCTCCACCGAGTCGTCGACCCCGTCGCTCTCTCCGGTCTCGTCGAACTCGTCTCTCTCTTCACTCTCTGCCTTCGTCTCCGCCGAGTCGTCGCTCTCTTCGACCTCGTCGCTATTCGGCGTGGATACGCCGCCGTCTCCGTCGGTCGATCCGTCCTCAAGGGGCGTCTCGGGCTGGGTATCGGGGTCCGACGGCTCGTCGCGCGACCGGTCGGAGTCGTCCATTCACTTCATCTACGCAACCGGGTGATTATAGGCCTTTTCGGATGTCGCCGACGACACCTGCGGCGCGCAAGCGCGGTCGAAAAGGTTGATAACGGGGACGACCCTCCGACTCGATATGGCGAGCGCCCTTGACGAGGACACCCAGCAGTCGCTCGCGGCCGGTCGTGAGTCGGTGAAGGCCGTGTTGCGGTCGATCCAGAAGGACCTCCAGAAGGTGTTTATCGTCTTTCTGCTCGGCTTTCTGGGGACGTTCTGGGCGCTCCGGATCTACGTGTGGGACTTCCTGAAGGGAGTCACCGAAGCGAACATGACTCCCGAGGTGGCCGAAAGCACGGAGATCATCGCACAGACCCCCTTCGAGGTGATCCTGCTACAGGCGAAGATCGGGCTGGTCATCGGTGGCATCGTCGCGATCCCGCCGCTGATCTACTTCGCCCGCGACGAGCTTCGCGACCGAAACGCGTGGCCCCAGTCGCCCGTGCCGCGCTGGAAGCTCGCGGCCATCGGCCTCCTCGGCACCGCCCTGTTCGCGGTAGGCGTCGCGTACGGCATCTACGCGTTCTTCCCGATCATGTTCTCGTTTCTGGCCGGGTTCGGGCTCGAAGCGGGACTCCAGCCGACCTACTCGATCGTGATGTGGACGGAGTTCATCGTCTTTCTGTCCCTGTCGTTCGGCCTGGCAGGCCAGATGCCGCTTCTCGTCACCGGCCTGTCGTACACGGGCATCGTCCAGTACGAGACGTTCCGCGACAAGTGGAAGTACGCCGTCGTCGCCATCTTCGTCTTCGGGGCGCTGTTCTCCCCGCCGGACCCGTTCACCCAGTTGATGTGGGCGTTCCCGCTGATCCTCCTGTACGGCTTTAGCCTCTATCTCGCGAAGCTCGTCGTCACCGCGAAGCGGAGTTCGGACCGTATCGACGTCGCCGACGCGGTCCGAAACCACTGGAACGTCGTCGCCGGGGCGGGCGTGCTCGGCGGCGGGCTCGTGTACGTCTTCTACGAGTACGGCGGTCGTGTCGCCGCCAACGATCTGCTCCGCCGGGCGGGCAGCGACTGGCGATTCCTGCCCCCGGGCGGGGGACTCGGACTCGACCCGGTGACCGCCGCGGGAGTGTACGCAGTCGGCTGGTTCGCCGCGTTCGCGTTCGTGGCGACGCTGTGGGCGGTGTACGTGGACCTGGACACGACGAGTGCGGGCTACCAGTACGGCGACCCGACGGCGATCGACCTGTCGGAGCTGGACGCCGCCGGCGTCCGCGCCGCGCCCGACGAGCGATTCGCGGAGCTGACCGAGTCCGAGGCGACCGAGCTCGCGTACGCCGCCATCGAGGCGGACGACACCGACAAGGGACGGGCGATCCTCGACCGGTTCGACGCCGTCAACGAGGACGGGGTCGACGACGCGAGCGGGGGTGCGGGCGGAACCGCGGACGACGGCGGGGCTGCGGGCGGTGACGCCTCCGGCGGGCTCGCCGGATCGGTCGGCGACAGAACCTCGCGGGCGAGCTCGACGTTCCTCGCCGAACTCACCGACGGCGACGACGCCGAGGACGACATCGGCGGGTACTACAAGGACCTCCGGTTCATCGTCGACTCGCTGCGCTCGCGGTCGTTCCGGCTCCTTGCGGTGTTCGGCGGGGTGATGGCGCTCGCGTTCACCTGGCTGTACCTCGGCGGGCTGCGATCGGTCGTTGCCGACCTCGAGCGCCGCGTGCCGGCGGAGGTCGAGGGAGGAATCAGCGTAATCACGCTTCACCCCGTCGAGGCGCTGATCTTCATGGTGAAGGTGTCGGTGCTGGCTGGGCTCATCGCCGTCTTCCCGCTGCTGCTCTACTACGCCTGGCCCGCGCTTCGCGAGCGCGGCTTCGTCGCCGGCCGTGTCCGGCAGGTGTACGTCTGGGTCGGCGCGCTGTTCGCCGGGCTCGTCGGCGGCTTCGCGCTGGGATACACGTACATCGCGCCCGGGATCATCGGGTGGCTGATCACCGACGCCGCCGGCGCGAACATGATCATCACCTATCAGGTGAGCGATTTCCTCTGGCTCGTGATCTTCACCACGATCGGGATCGGCTTTCTTGCGGACGTCCCCGTTACGATGGTGCTTTTGAACAAGGCCGGCGTGCCGTACGACGCGTTCCGCGGACGATGGCGCGAGGTGACCGTCGGGGTGCTGCTGTTCGCCGCGGTGTTCACCCCCGCGGACGTGATCACGATGTTCCTGATGACGGTGCCGCTGATGGCGGCGTACGGCGTCGGTATCGGGGTGCTGTACCTCGTCACCTTCGGCGGCAGGCGGAACCTCGCGCCGCCGGCGGAGATCGTCGGTCGGTAGCGAACCGTCAGTCGTCGGCGGTCACTCGCGCTCGTCGGAGTCGACGTCGCCGTCGCGGTCGAGGAGTTCGTTCAGCACCGAGTCGACGTCCGTTCGCGTCTCGCCGACGAACGCGCCGACGAGCGCGCCGATCCCCGCCGCGGTGCTCGCCGCGTTGCGGCTCACGAGACCGCCGAGCGCGCCGCCGACCGCACCGCCGATCGCCGCGTACCGTGCGCGACCGAGCGCGCGAGCCGTTCGTCCACGAAGCGTCGTCCGAACCGTATCGATCGTTTTCTCTCCCATATCATCATGTCCGATCCGAAAGGACATAAAACCGATCGCCGCCGATCCGCGGTGGTCGCCCCACACCGGTTCGATCCAGGGCGCGCGTGCACGGCCGACGGACGGAATCGAGTCGCGCCGTGCGAGTCCTCCGCACAATGCGGGTCATAGCCGGACGACGCTCACAGCCCGATGACGCTCATAGCTCGGCTCCGCTTACAGCTCAACGACGCCACCACGCGCAGCGGCCTCGCGGTTCGGCATCGGTCCCCCGGGTGCGGCCCCCCCTACCAGGGCTCGTTTTTCAGACCCAGTTTGTAGGCGGCGACGTTGGTCGTCACGTGGAGGACTGGCGTCATCACGACGACGACGGCGAGCACCGGGAGCGTGAACACGTCAAGCGCCCAGCCGGGGGCGAGAACGAACGCCGCGAACAGCGCGCCCGCGACGAAGTCGAGCTGATCGAGTCCGGGGAACGCGGCGCCGCGCTCGCGACCCGACCGGCGCTTGATGAAGGAGGCGCCGATGTCGCCGAGCATCGCACCGAACGCAAGCGCGAACGCAGCGCGCAGCTCGAACGTCGGCAGCGAACTCCCGACGAGCGCGCTCACGGGGTCGGCGAGCGCGTTGAGCGCGAGCGCGAGCGCGAGTCCCGCGGCGGTACCGATCGCGGTACCGCGCCACGTCTTCCCGTCGCCGAGCACGCGGCGTCCGTTCCACTCTCGACCGCCGTCGATAGGACGTCCGCCGCCGGCGAGCACCGCGAAGTTGTTGGGCACGTACGCGGGCAACATCGCCCAGAACGCCGTCGCCACGAGCGAACCGACCATACCGGCCCGACGGCCGTCGCCGGTATATAAACGATGGATCCGGAGACGTCACCGGCGACGACCGCTCCAAGATCCCTCCGACAGTCCCCGACATCCCTCCAGCAGTCCGGCGTTCACCGTCGCTTCGACGTCTCGGTCGGCGGAGAAGCGACCGACTGGGCGTCTCTCCGGAGCCGCCCGGCAACCCTCAAGGTCGTCGCCCGCCTATCGCGGGCATGCTTCCACCGATCGCGCGACGGTTCGTGGCCGGCGAGACGATACCGACGGCGATCGACCACGTCCGTGCCCGGAACGACGAGGGGATCGGCGTCATGCTGAATCTCCTCGGGGAACATCACGACGCCCCCGACGAGGTCCGTTCGGACGTCGAGGCGTATCGCCAACTGATCGACGATCTGTCGGGGAGCGGCCTCGACGCGTCGATATCGGTGAAGCCGTCGGCGATCGGACTGGACGTCTCTCCGGAGCTGTTCGCGGACAACTACCGGGAGATCGTCGCGCACGCTGCCGACCGGGGGGTGTTCGTCTGGTGTGACATGGAGGACGCGTCGACGACCGACGCGACGATCGACGCGTTCGAGACGGTCGCGGCCGAGTACCCGTGGCGCGTCGGTCAGTGTCTCCAGTCGAACCTCACGCGTACCCACGACGATCTCGCGCGACTTGTCGACGTCCCGGGCGCGATCCGGCTCGTGAAGGGCGCGTACGACGAGCCGTCGTCGATCGCGTACACGGACGCGACGAGAGTCGACGAGGCGTTTCGGGCCGACATCGAGTACCTGTTCGAACGTCGTCGCCGGGGGATCGCGGTCGGCAGCCACGATCCCGCGATGGTGTCGCTCGCGAACCGACTCGGAGCGGCGTCGGGCGCCGACTACGAGATCCAGATGCTGATGGGCGTTCGCGAGGACGCACAGCGCGACCTGGCCCGACAGGGAGTCGACGTCGTCCAGTACGCGCCGTACGGCCGCAAGTGGCTCTCGTACTTCTACCGTCGCGTTCGTGAGCGCCGCCGGAACCTGACGTTCGCCGCGCGAGCGATCGTCGGCCGGTAGAGCGCTGGAGATCAGTCAAGAGGCGGACGGTCAAGCGGACACGATCGAGAGCACGACGAGCGGCTCGTCGACACGTGGAAGCCCTCTTAAGGGTCGCCGCCGCATACGTAATCCATAGATGTCTACGTGGAAGCGCGACTTTGCGAGCGGCCTCATCGTGTTGGCGCCGCTGCTCGTTCTCCTGTTGGTGCTTCGGTGGATCTACCGGCACATCGCGTCGATTCCGCTCATCGGCGCGCTGCAGCCGGCGATCATCCCCGAGCCACTACTCCCGCTGTCACGCGTCATCATCGCGATCGCCGTGCTCACGACGATCGTCCTCGCCGTCGGCTACTTCATGCGCACGACCCTCGGCCGTCTGGCCGAATCGAAGATGGACGATACGATCAACCGCATTCCGGCGCTTCGCGTGGTGTACAACGCCTCCAAGCTCGCCGTCGAGACGGCTCTCTCGGGGACCGACGAGCTGCAGAGTCCCGTCTATCTCGAAACGTGGGCCGGCATTCGCATGACCGCGTTCAAGACCGGAAAGAAGACGCGGGACGGGAAGATCGTCCTGTTCATGCCGACCGCACCGAACATCACGTCCGGGTTCGTCATCGAGGTCGAACCCGAACGCATCGAGGAGACCGGCGAGACCGTCGAGGAGGGGATGACCCGCATCCTCTCGGCCGGATTCGCCGACTCGGCCCACCAGATCCCCGTCGAGGAGGAGCGGGCAGGCGACGTGACGCGGACGGACCAGCGCTCGCGGGACGAGTCCCGATCACACGATCCCCGGCCGTGAGGAGCCACGGTCGCGTGCTCCACACGAGCTCCGGCCGTGGGTCCGGCCGCCCGGGCGACCGTCGACCGGATCGCGGCACGAACGTTTATATACCGAACCGGGCGGATCGGGATCCATGAGCGCTCTCGAATCGACGACGACGGCGGCGGCCGGTGATCCCGGCCCCGCCCGCCGATCCGCCGTGAAATCCCGGCAAGGACAACGCTTATGCGCGGGCTCGCCAACTCACGAGGTACGATTATGGGAGTGATCGAGGACGTCTACGAGGACCTCGACACCGACGTGGAGTTCGAGGAGTTCGAGGCGGCGGTCGAGGATAAAGTCGAGCAGATGGGTGGGCTCGCGGACGAGGAGACGGCCGCGATGCTCATCGCCCACGAGCTTCGCGACGAGGAGGCCGACACCATCGCCGACATCGAGCCCGGCATGAACGAGGTAAAGTTCCTCGGCAAGGTGACCTCGATCGGAGAGGTGCGGACGTTCGAGCGCGACGGGGCGGACGCCGGCGAGGGACGCGTCTGCAACGTCGACGTCGCGGACGCCTCCGGTTCCGTACGGGTCGCAATGTGGGACGAGATGGCCGACGCCGCCGCCGACGAACTCGAGGTCGGGCAGGTGCTCCGCGTGATGGGTCGTCCGAAGGAGGGGTACAGCGGCCTCGAGGTGAGCGCCGACAAGGTCGAACCGGACGAGGACGCCGAGGTCGACGTCCAGGTGCTCGACACCTACCGCGTCGAGGACCTCTCGCTGGGCGCTTCCGACGTCGACCTCGTCGGACAGGTGCTCGACACCGACGCAGTCAGGACGTTCTCGCGCGATGACGGCTCCGAGGGGCGGGTCGCGAACCTCACGATCGGCGACGAGACGGGCCGCGTCCGGGTCACGCTGTGGGACGACAAGGCCGACCTCGCAGAGGAGTTCTCCTCGGGCGAGGTCGTCGAGGTCGGCGACGGCTACGTGCGCGAACGCGACGGCGACCTCGAGCTCCACGTCGGCGACCGCGGCACCGTCGACCGAGTCGACGAGGACGTCGCGTACGTGCCCGACACGACCGACGTCGCCGACCTGGAGATCGGACAGCGGGTCGATCTCGCCGGAGGCGTCATCGAGACCGACCCGAAGCGGACCTTCGATCGCGACGACGGCTCCGAGGGGCAGGTGCGGAACGTTCGAATCAAAGACGACACGGGCGAGATCCGCGTGGCGCTGTGGGGCGAGAAGGCGGACGCGGCGATCGACCTGGCCGATCGCGTCGTCATCACCGACGCCGAGATCCAAGACGGCTGGCAGGACGATCTCGAGGCGTCGGCGAACTGGCGATCGACCGTGTCCGTGCTCGACGACGACGCCGACACGAGCGCGTCTCAGGCGGCCGACGACGGATCCGGCGGGTCCGCGACCGACACTGGACTGGGTGCGTTCGGCGACGACGCGGATGCGGGGACCGCGGACACGGGGGCGACGCCCGCGAGCGACGGCGCGGCGGCCGACGAGACGTCGGCGGGAAGCGGCGGCGGAAACGGCGGCTCGGCGGGCGGGACGACGGCGGCGGCCTCCGCAGTCGCCGCCGACGACGACGTCGAGTTCACCGGGACCGTCGTACAGGTCGGCGACCCGGTCGTGCTCGACGACGGGAAACGAACGCGAAGCGTCGAAACGGATGCGAACCTCCGACTCGGCGAGGAGATCACGGTCCGCGGCCCCGAGCGCGACGGGACGATCCACGCCGAGGACGTGTTCTGATCGGCGGTCGTTCCACCCCAGACAGACGCCTTCGATCGCTGCATACCGCCCGGCCCGGCGACCGGAACGAACCGCTTCCTGATCCCATCGATCGGCTGAGTGCACTCGACGCCGCCGCTCGCGGACGGAAACGGCGGCTAACGGAAAGCGTTATACCATGGACGGTCACGAGTGTGTGTATGAGTGTCGAGTTGCCGTTCGCGCCGGTCGACCAGATAATCCGGCGGAACGCCGGCGAACTCCGGGTGAGCGCGGGTGCGGCCGAGGAACTCGCACGACGGATCCAGTCGCACGGTGCGACGCTGGCGATCGACGCCGCCGAGCGCGCGACCGCGGATGGCAGGAAGACGCTGATGGCGTCGGACTTCGGCGTCGAACAGGTGATCGACCGCGATCAGCTCACGCTCCCGGTCGCGCCGGTCGACCGGATCGCGCGCCTCCGGATCGACGACCGGTACCGAGTCGGCGTCGACGCCCGAATCGCGCTGGCCGACGTTCTCGAGGATTACGCGGACAACGTCGCCGCCGCCGCGGCGACGCTGGCCCGACACGCGGACCGTCGCACCGTACAGGCCGAGGACATCGAGACGTACTTCGCGCTGTTCGAGTAGATGCGATTCGGCTACAGCGAGGCGTGCCTCGCACACGACACGGGCGAGCGCCATCCCGAGAGCCCGGACCGGATCCGCGCGATCCGGCGTGGACTGGCAAAGCGTCACGGGGTCGAGTACGTCGACGCCGACCCGGCGAGCCGCCCGGCCGTGACCGCCGTCCACGACGACGACTACGTCGACGAGTTCGAGACGTTCTGTGCCGACGGCGGCGGGAGCTGGGATCCGGACACCATCGCCGTCGAGGAGACGTGGGACGCCGCGCTCGCCTCCGCCGGCCTCTCACAGTGGGCTGCACGCGAGGCGCTCGCCGGATCGGACGGCCGCGAGACGCCGTTCGCGCTCGGTCGCCCGCCGGGTCACCACGCGGTGCCCGACGACGCGATGGGGTTCTGCTTTTTCAACAACGCCGCGGTCGCTGCCCAGACGGTACTCGACGAGGGAACGGTCGATCGGGTCGCGATCTTCGACTGGGACGTCCATCACGGCAACGGTACCCAGGACGTGTTCTACGACCGCGGCGACGTGTTCTACGCGTCGATCCACGAGGATGGCCTGTATCCTGACACCGGCGACGTCGACGAGACGGGCACCGGAGGCGGGGAGCTGTCGACGCTGAACGCGCCGATCGCCGCCGGCGCCGGTGACGCCGACTACCTGTATTTCATCGAGGAGGCGCTCGCACCGGCACTTGAGCGGTTCGATCCCGGACTAGTGATCGTCTCCGCCGGCTTCGACGCCCACCGTCACGACCCGATATCCCGGATGCGAGTGTCCTCCGAGGGGTACGCGCTGATGACCGACCGGGTCCGTGCGCTCGGCGCGGACGTCGACGCGGGCGTGGCGTACGTGCTTGAGGGGGGATACGGGTTGGAGACGCTCGCGGAGGGCATCTCGATGGTCCACGAGACGTACGACGGGCGCGAACCGGTCGCACCCGACGACGACGCCGACGAGACGACGGAGACGGTGATCGGGACCCTGCGGGAGCTGTACGGGTTGTGAGACGCCACGCAACTACGGCGCTGCGTCGACGCGCTCCCACTCCCGCAGCGTGAACCCATCGTACCGCGTCTCGGCGACGATGTCCCACGCACCGTCGTCCCACGCCGGATAGCGAGTGTCTCCCTCGTAGCGACCGTCGACGTGGCTGAGCACCATCCGGTCGACGTGCGGGAAGAACAGGTCGTAGATCGCGCCGCCGCCGAGCACGTACGCGGGACCGTCGCCCGCGAATCGCGCCGCGTACGCCAGCGCCGTTTCGACGTCGGCCGCGACGACGCCGTCCGGATCGTCAACCGTCTTCAGGCTCCGACTCACGACGATCCGTCGCGTTCCCGGGAGGTCACCGCGCATCGCCTCAAACGTCCGGCGACCAAGTATCACCGGCGCGTCCGCGACGCGTGTCCGATACTGCTCGACGTCCTCCGGGAGGGACGGCCACGGGACGTCGCCGTCGTCCCCGATGGTCCGGTTCTCCGCGAGCGCCGCCACGCTGACGAGATGCACGCGTCCCGATCCGCGCTCCGGTCCCAAGTAGCTTCGCGGCGAACGCAACGAGCGTCACCGTCGACCGTACCCGCGGACGATCGGGGGCGGAGCGCCGCCGATCTACGGCCGATTGAACCGCGGTATCGTCGGGACGGGTCGCGGGATCGCTTCGATACGGTCGCGGGCGGAGGGTCCCGCGGTGCCGACCGAGGTTTATAAACGCCTCCCCCACTGACGATCTATCGATGACGGACGACGAGGGAGCGACGGACGCGAGCGCGACTGGGTCGCCGTCCGACGGGAGGATGACGGACGCGAGCGCGACTGGGTCGCCGTCCGATGCGACGGACGGGACGGACGACGCCTCCCTCCTGCCCGACGGCGCGTCGATCGACCGGGTTCGTTCCGCGCTCGTCGACTGGTACGAGGCGGACCATCGCTCGTTCCCGTGGCGACGCACCGAGGACCCGTACGCGATCCTCGTCAGCGAGGTGATGAGCCAGCAGACCCAGCTCGAGCGCGTCGTGCCCGCCTGGGAGGCGTTTCTCGACCGCTGGCCGACGACCGCGTCCCTCGCGGCCGCCGATCGTCGCGACGTCGTCGCCTTCTGGTCGAGCCACTCGCTCGGCTACAACAACCGCGCGAAATATCTCCACGAGGCGGCGACGCAGATCGAAACGGGGTACGACGGCTCGTTTCCCGACGATCCCGACGAGCTACGGGAGCTGATGGGCGTCGGTCCGTACACGGCCAACGCCGTCGCGTCGTTCGCGTTCAACGCGGGCGACGCGGTCGTCGACACCAACGTGAAACGCGTCCTCCACCGGGTCTTTCCGGAACTCCGCACCGCCGACGACCCGGACTACGAAACCGTTGCGAACGCCCTCATACCGCCCGGACGGTCCCGGATCTGGAACAACGCGGTGATGGAACTCGGCGGCGTGGCGTGTGGCAAGAAACCGCGGTGTGACGAGGAGGGGTGCCCGTGGCGCGAGTGGTGTCACGCCTACCGGACCGGCGACTTTACCGCACCTGACGTGCCCACGCAGCCGAGCTTCGAGGGGAGCCGTCGGCAGTTCCGGGGCCGGATCGTCCGCGTTCTCAGTAACCACGACGAGCTGGAGCTTGATACGCTCGGCCACCGAATCCGCGTGGACTACGCGCCGGACGGTGCGAACGGACGCGAATGGCTTCGCGACCTGCTGTCGGATCTGGCTGCCGATGGACTGATCGAGATCGAGGAGTCGGACGGTGAGACGATCGCCCGTCTGCGATGAACCGTCGGGGAGTCACGTCGGCGAGAAGCGACGCCTCCCGTGACAGCGTTCGGGATTCCCCTTCGTTCACGCAGGGGAAGAGATCAAGTATGAATGCACCCTATTCTCGGCGAACGGGCGAGAGATGAACGCACAGCCGGACGCGATCCGCGTTCTCCACGTCGATGACGAGCCCGATCTCGCGGAGCTGGCTGCGACCTATCTCGAGCGCGAGGACGACAGGTTCGACGTCGAGACGGCGACGAACGCGGACGACGGACTCGACCGCATCGCCGACGAGGAGTTCGACTGTGTCGTCTCGGATTACGACATGCCCGGACGAACCGGCATCGAGTTCCTCGAGGCCGTCCGTGAGACCCATCCGGACCTTCCGTTCATCCTCTATACGGGCAAGGGAAGCGAGGCGGTCGCCGGTGACGCGATCGCCGCCGGCGTCACGGACTATCTCCAGAAGGAAAGCGGTACGAGCCAGTACGCCGTCCTCGCGAACCGGATCGTCAACGCGGTCACGCAGTACCGGACCAGCCGGCGGGCTGCGGAACTCGACCGGCTCCGGACGCTCGCCAGCGAGATCAATCGGGCGATCGTGCGCGCGGAATCGCCGACGGCAGTCAAAACCCGTGTCTGTGAGGTCATCAGCGAGTCGGATCCCTATCGGTTCGCGTGGATCGGCGAGGTCGATTCGGAAACGGACCACGTCGAGCCGCAGATAGCCGCAGGTGTCGACCGCGGATATCTCGACGAGATCACGATCACCGCGGACGAGGGCGCCACCGGACTGGGTCCCGGTGGCACGGCGATCCGTGAACGGGAGGTCGCAGTCGCACAGAACGTCGCAGAGGATCCCGAGTTCGAACCGTGGCGGGCGGAGGCGCTCGACCGGGGCTTTCGGTCGGTCGCCGCGATCCCGCTCGAATATCGGGACACCCTGTACGGCGTCCTCGCAGTGTACGCCGACCGTCCACACGCGTTCGATGCGAACGAACGCGACCTCCTTGCCGAACTCGGCGGCGACGTCGCCCACGTCCTCCATTCGTTCGCCGTGCGAGCGAGTCTTCGCGAGGAGCGGGAGTTCATCGACCAGGCGCTCGATTCGCTCGACGACGTTTTTTACGTCGTCAACGCCGACGGGACGCTCCGCCGGTGGAACGAGCAGCTCGCGGCGGTGACGGGCTACACGGACGAGGCGATCGCGGAGATGCGGGTGACCCAGCTGTTCCCCGAGGACGAACGGGAACGGGTCGCCGACGCCGTCGAGGAGACGCTCGCGACGGGTGAAACGACCTTCGAGTCCGCGTTGCTGGCGGCTGACGGGTCCCGTCTTCCCTACGAACTCACCGGCTCACGACTCACCGACGTCGACGGGCAACCAACCGGGTTCATCGGCATCGGTCGGGACCTCACGGAGCGCAAACGCCGTGAACGGCAGCTGCAACGGCTCATCGATAATCTCCCGGGGATGGTGTACCGATGCGCGAACGAACCCGGGTGGCCGATGGAAGAGGTCAGCGGGGAGGTACGGGAGCTGACCGGCTATCCGGCGTCCGAACTGGAGACCACCGACGGACTGTACGGCGAGCGGATCACCCATCCCGACGATCAGGAGGCGGTGTGGGCCGCCGTTCAGGACGCGCTCGAGAGCCACGGCGCCTTCGAGATCACCTACCGGATCCGCACCAGGAACGGAACGACCAGGTGGGTCTGGGAGCGCGGCCGGGCCATTCGTTCGGACGCCGGTGACGTCGTGGCGCTCGAGGGGTTCATTACGGACGTCACCGACCGGGAACGCCACAGACGAACCATCGACGCCCTCCACGAAACCGCACGGTCGGTCATGCGAGCCGAAACGCCCGAGGCGGCCGCAGATATTGCCGTCGAGGCCGTGTCCGACGTGCTCGACATGCCCGCAAGCGGCCTCCACCTGTACGACGAGGATGTCGGCGGATTGGTGCCGGCCGCGTGGACGGAGCTGACGGCGGAGCTGGTCGGCGAACCGCCGACGTTCGCGCCCGGCGAGGGTCTCGCAGGAACGGCGTTCGAGACGGGTGAGCCGATCGTCCACGACGACCTTTCGACGGTTCCCGAGCGGTACAACCCGGACACGCCGATTCGGAGCCAGATCATCTTTCCGCTCGCCGATCACGGCATCCTCGTCATCGGATCGCCCGAACCCGATGCGTTCGACGACGTGGACGCCTCGCTCGCGAAGGTCCTCGCGACGCACACGACGACCGCGCTCGACCGCCTCGAGCACGAACGGGAACTCGAGCGACAGAACGAACGGCTGGAGGAGTTCGCCAGCATCGCCTCCCACGACCTCCGGAACCCGCTGAACGTGGCTGAGGGGCGACTCGAACTAGCTCGGTCGGCGTGTGACAGCGAGCACCTCGACAGGGTGGCGGCGGCACACGACCGAATGAACGCGTTGATCGGCGATCTGCTGGCGCTGGCACGCGAACGCGAGGACGTGACCGATACGACCCCGGTGGATCTGGCCGGTCTCGTCGACAGTTGCTGGCGGAACGTCGACACCGACGAGGCCGCGCTCGTCGGTGAGACGAAAGGTACGCTCCGGGCCGATCGGAGCCGGCTCGCACAGCTGTTGGAGAATCTGTTTCGGAACGCGGTCGAACACGGCGGTAGCGACGTGACGATCACGGTCGGCGATCTGGACGCCGGATTCCACGTCTCGGACGACGGTCCCGGTATCCCGGAGGCCGAACGCGAGCGGATCTTCGAGTCCGGCTACTCGACGCGGACGGAGGGGACCGGCTTCGGGCTCGCGATCGTTCGGGAGGTCGCCGAGGCGCACGGGTGGAACGTTATAGTCACCGACAGCGAGGCCGGCGGGGCACGCTTCGAGATCACCGGCGTCGAACGCGGCGACGCGTGAACGCTCTCCCCGCACGATCGGGCCGGGAGTCCGACCGTTTATAAGCGAAACCGGGACCAACGTCCCCAATGCAGTGACGACGAGTCCGTGACGGTCGAGGCGGTCGCGTGGCGCGCCGTCACGGAACCGATCCACGCGCCACCTGTTCGCCATCGAATCCACGCGCGCCGTTCGCTGGCGGATCACCGCTCCGACTCGGTCGGCTTTTAGGGCTCACCGCCGTGTCGACGCCATGAGCAAACTCGAGGCGTTCCTCACGGGCGACCGACTCGACGACGTCGTCCTGTTCATCAGCGACGCGTATCTCGACACCGACTCCCGACTGCGAAGTGTCGGTGAGGAGACCGACGGCGGAGTGCGGCTCGTGCTCGACGGGGAGACCGGTCGCTCCGCGTTCCAGGCCGGAACCGGCATGGGCGCGATGGAGTTCGCACAGACGGCGGCCCGAACCGAGGGGACGATCGCGCGGTCGCTGGACGACGGGGAGTGTCCGTTCGCCGACGACGGGTCCGACGGCGACGGAGACGCCGACGATCCCCGCGACGAGGAGCACGCGATCCGGTTCGTGTTCGCGTTCGCCGAGGGGCAAAACGAGGACGTCGGCGGCATCTACGCCGAGGGTGACGTGGTCCACGCGTACGCTCACTGCACCTGCGGGGAGAGCTACTCCCACAAGTGGATCGTCGGGGAGCGCGTCGCCGAGTAGCGTCAGGGGCGCGTCGCCGAGTGGCATCGGCCGGTCGCCCGTCACGACCGCGAACGCCCCCGCCACTTAATCCGTCGGAGCCCCCTACCATGGTATGTCACGACGATACATGATCCGACCGCTGTCGGTGCTCGCCTCGACCGCGGTCGGAGTCGCTCTCGCATCCGACATCGTCGCGGGGCACGTCCGGTACGTGACGACGCGAGAGGAGGCGTGCGACTGGCTCGCGTTTCTCGCGAGCGCGCTCACGGAGCCACTGCACCTGCTCGCGCTCGGTGCGGGCGGGGTCGCAGTCGTCGTCGGGATCGTCGGGTATCTCCACGTTCGCGCGTTCGACTGCGCCGTCACCGGGCCCGGCCTGACGAGGAACGTCGCGGGCGACTGAGTCGGGACGGGACGTAACGCCCTTCCCCGCCGACTGCGAAGCGTTCCGCATGACCACGCGCGAGTTCGGCGGGATCCGACTGGAGAAGGTGCGCGAGCACGTCTGGGAGATCCCCCGCGAGGGAGCGATGCGGGTTCCAGCTCGGGTGTTCGCCAGCGAGGAGTTGCTGGAGGCGATCGGCGACGACGACACCCTCACACAGCTACGGAACGCGACGCAGCTCCCGGGGATCGTCGAACCGGCCATCTGTATGCCGGACGGGCATCAGGGGTACGGCTTCCCCGTCGGAGGCGTCGGCGCAACGGACGCCGAGGTCGGCTGTATCTCGCCCGGCGCGACCGGCTACGACATCAACTGCGGGGTTCGGTTGGTACGGACCGACCTGACCTACGACGATGTCCGCGGGCGTGAGAAGGAGCTTGTCGACGCGCTGTTCGAGGCGATTCCCTCGGGTCTCGGCGGCGGTGGCGTCATCGACGGCGACGCCGACGCGATCGAGGGGGCGCTCGAACGCGGCGTCGAGTGGGCGGTCGACGCCGGGTACGGGGTCGAGAGCGACATCGCCCACTGCGAGGACGAGGGACGACGCCCGGACGCACGCCCGGAGTACGTTTCACAGAAGGCGATGGACCGCGGCCGCAACCAGATGGGATCGCTTGGATCGGGCAACCACTTCCTCGAAGTGCAGCGGGTGACCGACGTCTTCGACGACCGGATCGCGGAGGCGTACGGGCTGTTCGACGACGGGATCGTGGTCATGATCCACTGCGGAAGTCGTGGACTCGGTCACCAGACGTGTAACGACTACCTGCGACGGATCGAGAAGCAGCACGGCGATCTCCTCGAGTCGCTCCCGGACAAGGAACTCGCCGCTGCACCGGCCGGATCGGATCTCGCGGCGGAATACTACGGGGCGATGGGTGCGTGTATCAACTTCGCGTGGGTGAACCGTCAGCTCATCACCCATCGGACTCGGGAGGTGTTCGGCGACGTGTTCGATGCCGACCCGATCGACGACCTCGGGATGGCGCTGCTGTACGACGTCGCACACAACATCGCAAAGAAGGAGCACCACGCGGTCGGCGTCGGTCCGGAGGGGCTGCCCGCCGTTGGCGACGATGTCGTCGACCGCGCGGAGCGCGAGCTGTTCGTCCATCGGAAGGGCGCAACGCGGGCGTTTCCGGCCGGTCACGGGGACGTACCGATCGCCTATCGCGACGTCGGTCAACCGGTGATCATCCCCGGAAGCATGGGTGCCGGATCGTACGTGCTCGCGGGCGGCGACCGGTCGATGGAGCTGTCGTTCGGCTCGACCGCTCACGGTGCCGGGCGGCTGATGAGCCGGACGCAGGCGAAACAGGAGTTCTGGGGCGGCGACGTCAGGGACGACCTCGCGGAGCGCCAGCAGATCTACGTGAAAGCCCAGTCCGGCGCGACGATCGCCGAGGAGGCACCCGGCGTGTACAAGGACGTCGACGAGGTCGTCCGCGTCAGCGACGAGCTGGGGATCGGCGACACGGTCGCACGGACGTTCCCGGTGTGTAACATCAAGGGCTAGTCCAGATCCCGCCGAACTCGTCCGTTTCGATCCGAGCTATCGGTAGAATGGGCCCACGGCGACCATTTTTAAAAGGTAGCCGAACGCAACACACGTATGGCACCTGACGACGCCGACGAGACGTCCTCCGAGTTCAGTACGCGAAGCGTCCACGCCGGCTCGAATCCGGATCCGACGACCGGCGCGCGCGCGACGCCGATATATCAGACGACCTCCTACGAGTTCGAAGACGCCGACCACGCGGCGCGGCTGTTCGGACTCGAGGAGGCTGGCAACATCTACTCGCGGATCATGAACCCGACGAACGCCGCCTTGGAGGAGCGGATCGCCTCGCTGGAGGGCGGCGTCGGCTCGATCGCCACCTCCTCCGGGATGGCCGCGCTGGATCTGGCGACGTTCATTCTCGCGTCGGCTGGCGACAACGTCGTGAGTTCCTCGGCGCTGTACGGCGGGACGTACACGTACCTCACCCACTCGGTCGAGCGGCGTGGTATCTCGACGCGGTTCGTCGATCCGCTCGATTACGAGGGGTACGCGGACGCCGTCGACGAGGACACGGCGTACGTCCACATCGAGACGATCGGCAACCCCGCCCTGGTGACGCCCGACATCGAGCGGATCGCCGACATCGCCCACGACCACGGCGTCCCGCTGTTCGTCGACAACACGTTTGCGACGCCGTACCTCTGCCGGCCGTTCGAGCACGGTGCGGACCTGATCTGGGAGTCGACGACCAAGTGGCTCACCGGCAACGGCACGACGATCGGTGGGATGCTCGTCGACGGCGGGTCGTTCCCGTGGGGCGAGTATCCGGAGAAGTTCCCGGAAGTCGCAACGGACAACCCGGCGTACCACGGGATCAACTTCGTCGAGGCGTTCGGCGACGCGGCGTTCCTCTACACTGCGATCACCCGTGGGCTCCGCGACCTGGGCAACCAGCAGTCGCCGTTCGACGCGTGGAACACGCTCCAGCAGACCGAATCGCTCCCGTTGCGTATGGACCGGCACTGCGAGAACGCGGCGATCGTCGCCGAGTATCTCGACGATCACGACGACGTCGCGTGGGTGAACTACCCCGGACTCGAGAGCCACGAGACGCACGCGGAGGCGACCGAATACCTCGACGGGGGGTACGGGGGAATGATCACGTTCGGCGTCGAGGGCGGATTCGAGGCCGCGAAGGCGACCGTCGAGAACGCGGAGCTGGCCTCCCTGCTCGCGAACGTCGGCGACGCCAAGACGCTCATCATTCACCCGGCGTCGACCACCCACCAGCAGCTCACCGACGAGGAGCTCGAAACCGCCGGAGTCACCGCCGACATGGTCCGCGTCTCCGTCGGCATCGAGGACCCGGCGGACATCGTCGCCGACCTGGAGGCGGCGATCGAGACGGCGACGACGTAAGCCAGTCGATCCCTTCCCGGCTCACTCCTCCAGCGACTCCTCGACGTGAGTGTGCTCCGCCGCGGGGAACGTCCCGTCCTCGACGGCCTTCCTGTACGCACGGACCGCCGACGCCATCTCGCCGCGGACGTCGCCGAACTGCTCGGCGAACGGCGGTGTCCACTCGCCGAGCCCGACGACGTCGTTAATGACGAGTACCTGTCCATCACACGCCGGTCCTGCACCGATCCCGATCGTCGGGATGTCGAGTTCGTCGGTGACCCGTTCCGCCAGGTTTGCCGGCACGTGCTCGATGATGAGCGCGAACGCACCCGCCGACTCGTGTTCCCGCGCGAGTTCGATGATCTCTTCGGCGGCGTCCCCGTCGGTGCCCTGCCGCTCGTAGCCGCCGAGCCGGTTGACGTGTTGTGGCGTCAGTCCGAGATGCGCCATCACCGGAATGCCCACGTCGGCCATGCGGCGCGTGGTTTCGACGGTGTGAGGGCCGCTCTCGATCTTCACCGCGTCGGCGTCCGACTCCTTCAGCAGCGTGCCCGCGTTCCGGACGGACTCGGCCTCGTCGACGCCGAACGAGAGGAACGGCATGTCGGCGACAACGAGCGCGTCGTCGACCGCGCGCGTAACCGCCGCGGTGCGGCTCTCGACGTCGCTCATCGTCACCGGGAGCGTGGAGTCGTATCCCAACACCGCGTTGCCCATGCTGTCCCCGACGAGGACGACGTCGACCCCCGCCTCGTCGACGATTTCGGCCGTCGGAGCGTCGTAGGCGGTCAACATCGTGATCGGCTCCTCGCGATCCCGGAGCGCCCGCGTCGTGGTCATACGCGGAGTCACCCACGCGTGCGGTTAAAATCGACGGGTCGTCGGAACACGACGCGGGTCGTCGGAACACGGGGAGTTCGGTCGGGGGCGTTGGCCTCGTTTCCCGATCGGTGACGCGATCGATCCCGTCACCGTCGACCCGCTCCTGCCGGTCTCGAATATCAACGGTAGCGGCTCTCTGACACCCGACACACCGACTCACACGCGGCCCCTCGTCGGAACACGTTTAAAAGCCTTCGTCGGGTATCCCGGTGTATGCAACACGTGACGGTTCCGCAGGACCGGATCGGCGTCGTCATCGGCGCCGGCGGCGAGACCCTCCGGGAGATCGAGGAGCGGGCGGACGTGCGGCTCGACGTCGATTCGGAGACGGGTAGCGTTGCCATCGAGGAGGCGGGCGATCCCGTCGCCGCGATGGTCGCACCGGACGTGATCAAGGCGATCGGCCGGGGATTCAAGCCCGAGACCGCACTGTCGATCCTCGATCACGACCTTCGGACGCTCGAACTGATCGATCTGACCGAACACACCCGCAACGACAACGACCTCCAGCGGAAGAAGGGCCGTATCATCGGTGAAAACGGCCGTACTCGCGAGCTGCTGGAGGAACTCACCGGCGCCAGCGTCGTCGTGTACGGGACGACCGTCGGCGCCGTCGGCGGTCCCGAGGAACTGCAGGTCGTCCGCCGGGCGGTGGGCATGTTGCTCGACGGCGCTCCACACGGCGCCGTGTACTCGTACCTCGAACGCAAGTCGAACGAACTGAACGACGACGTCTCGTTCAACGCGCCACGGTGATCCGCCCCGGTCCTGAGACCGGCGCGACGCGATCCTTTATGTACCATACCGGGACCAACCGTCCACATGACGGAGCCGAACTCCGGGCGATCCGACCGCGGACTGGCGGCGTTTCGTGACGACGACCGAGCGATCGAGGGCCTTCCGGTCAGACTCGTTATCGCGCTCGTCGTCGGCGTCGCGAGCCTCAGCGTGATGATGGGAATGGTCGGCAGCATCGACGGATTGGCGGCGACGGAACTCGACGCACAGCCGCAACCGGAGGTGACGACGCCGGGCGACCAGTCGATCGACGTCGCCGTCGTCGATCCCGACGGGAGTCGCGTCGCTGACGCCACCGTGATCCTCCGCGGCGGATCCGCACGGATCGACGGCGTCGCGACGGCGACGACCGACGAGGACGGGGTCGCGACCGTCGACGTCGACCCCGAACTGGGTCCCAATCAGCCGGACGGGACGCTCACGATCGAGGTCAAGCCGCCCGCCGGAAGCGACTACGTCGACGAGCGGGAGAACACGTCGGTGCTCGTCGTCGCGGAGTGACGGGACGATGGGGGGGCGGGGCGACGGGGCGGACCCCCTCACAGCCGCTCGTCCCAGTCGATCCACTCCTGCTCCCAGCCGCGCTTCGCGAAGTACCCCTGCTCGGCGAACTCCGCATCCTCCCTGCGGGTGCGGTTGCGTTCGATCCCCGACTGTTCGCCGTCGACGAGCATCGGATCGAGCCGCGCCGGGCCGACCGTCTCGACGACCCGGTAGCCGTCCGGGGCGGCAGGGGCGTCACGGTCGCCCGCGGGCGGGTGCTCCGTCGATCGGGGGGTGCTCGGGTCGGCGGGCTCGCTGCTCGGGTCGGCGGGCTCGATCGCGGTGATCGTCTGGACGGCGGTTCCGCTCGGATACACCAGCCGTCCGTCGGCGGTGAGCTGGTCGCCGAGCACCCGGGGCGGCTCGACGACTGCGGCCTCCAGCAGGATCCGATCGTAGGGGGCGTACTCCGGGAAGCCGTGTGCGCCGTCGCGTCGGTCGACGAGGACGGCGTCGTAGCCGGCGTCCGCGAGATTCGAGCGCGCGAGGTGGACCGCACGACGGTCGATATCGACCGCGTGGACGCGTTTCGCGCCGGCGATCTCCGCGAGCGCTGCAGCGGTGTAGCCGATCCCCGCACCGACGACGAGCACCTCGTCACCCTCGGCCGCGTCGAGTGCAGCCAGCATGCGCGCGACCGTCGCCGGCGCGAGCGCTCGCGTCCCGCCCTCGTCGCTGGCGCGGTTTGCGTACGGCGCGTCGTCGACGAACGTCTCGCGGGGCACGCGTTGGAGCGCCGTCAACACCGACGCCCCGAGCGGCTCGCCGAGCTGGTGTTCGAGCCCCTCGATCATGTCCGCACGCAGCGCCGCGTCGTCCATACCCGTGCTCGGCGCTCGGTCCTTTAAAACTGCACGCTCGGCACGCGCGTGAGAGCACGGCGGTCGGGACGGTGAAACGCCGACCTACTGGAGCGGGACGAACCGCACCCCGCCGTGGTCCTCGCGGTCGACGTCCCCGTCCGCCAGAACGGTGAGCCGGACGAGTCGCTGTCCGGACCGTCCGCCGAGGATGCCGTCGGTCCGCTCGTCGACCGGAGCGACCACGCGGCCGCCGACACGCGTGCCAGCAACGATGGAGTCCGGAACGCCGTCGGCAGCCGCACAGGTGAGGTACGACGCGTCGAACGGCGCCGCCTCGGGGAGCCCGTCCCGGCCGTCGCCCACGTGGACGTGTACCTCGTAGCCGAGCCGGTCGAGTCGCTCGCGGGCCGCCTCGGCAAGCGCCGGGACGTACTCCACGCTGTACACGTTTCCGGGACCGACGATCTCGGTTACGACGGCGGCGTGGTAGCCGCAGCCGGTGCCGATCTCCAGCACGCGGTCGCCCGCCGAGACGTCGAGAAGGTCGGTCATGATCGCGACCATGTGCGGGGCGCTTATCGTCTGGTCGTGGCCGATCGGGAGCGGACGGTCGGCGTACGCCGCAGACCGACGCTCCGCCGGGACGAACTCGTGGCGCGGCACCGCCGCGATCGCCGTCAGCGTCCGCTCGCCGACGTCGAGCCGGTCACGGAGCCGGTCGACGAGGCGCCGTCGGGCCGTCTCGTGGTCCGCGTCGTCCATGCGGAACGGTAGCATCCGACGACGGGTGAATCCTCCGGCGACGGATCCCCGAGTGATCGGCGACGTTCCGGGTGATCGCCCGACGATCGGTCGCTCCGGGCCGTCGCGATCGTGCGACCGCTCCACACGAAAACGACGTCGATAGCCGGTGAGCTGGGAGTTCGCGCCGACGAGAAACACTACCCTTTTGACCCTGCTGTCGGTAACAAGCGGTATAATGGGCCGACGCAAGAAGATCGTCCAAGAGTGTGAGCGGTTGATGGACAACCCGGAGCACATCCGGAACATCGCCATCGCCGCCCACGTCGACCATGGCAAGACGACGCTCTCCGACAACCTGCTTGCGGGTGCGGGGATGATCTCGGAGGACACGGCGGGCGAGCAGCTCGCGATGGACACGAAGGAGGACGAACAGGAGCGCGGGATCACCATCGACGCGGCGAACGTGTCGATGACCCACGCGTACGAGGACACCAACCACCTCATCAACCTCATCGACACCCCCGGCCACGTCGACTTCGGCGGCGACGTCACCCGCGCGATGCGCGCGGTCGACGGCGCGCTCGTCGTCGTGGACGCCGTCGAGGGCGCGATGCCCCAGACGGAGACGGTGCTTCGGCAGGCGCTGCGCGAGGGCGTCAAGCCGACGCTGTTCATCAACAAGGTCGACCGCCTCATCTCCGAACTCCAGGAGGGCCCCCAGGAGATGCAGGAGCGGCTGATGGCCGTCATCGCCGACGTCAACGAGCTCATCCGCGGGATGGCCGAGAACATGGACGACATCCCGGAGGACTGGACCGTTTCCGTCGAGGACGGGACGGTCGGCTTCGGCTCCGCGCTGTACAAGTGGGGCGTCTCGATGCCGTCGATGCAGCGCACCGGCATGGACTTCGGCGAGATTATCGATCTGGAGCAGGCCGACAAGCGCCAGGAGCTCCACGAGAAGACGCCGCTGTCCGACGTAGTTCTGGACATGGTGTGTGAACACTTCCCGAATCCGGTCGACGCGCAGCCCCGTCGTGTGCCGCGCATCTGGCGTGGCGACCCGGACTCGTCGCTGGCCGAGGGGATGCAGTTCGTCGACGAGGACGGCGAGGTCGTGTTCATGGTGACGGACATTTCGATGGACCCGCACGCGGGCGAGATCGCGACCGGCCGCGTCTTCTCCGGAACGCTGGAGAAGGGCCAGGAGCTGTACGTTTCCGGCACCGCCGGGAAGAACCGCATCCAGAGCGTCGGTCTGTTCATGGGGAGCGAACGCGAGGAGGTGGAGCGCGTCCCGGCCGGGAACATCGCGTCGGTCACCGGTCTGCGCGACGCCATCGCGGGTTCGACGGTGTCGTCGGTGGAGATGACGCCGTTCGAGTCGATCGAGCACATCTCCGAGCCGGTCATCACGAAGTCCGTCGAGGCGCAGAACATGGACGACCTGCCGAAGCTCATCGAGACGCTCCAGCAGGTCGCCAAGGAGGATCCGACGATCCAGATCGAGATCAACGAGGACACCGGCGAGCACCTGATCAGCGGCCAAGGGGAGCTACACCTCGAAGTGATCACCCAGCGCATCCGGGACAACCAGGGCATTCCGGTCATCACCGGCGAGCCGATCGTCGTCTTCCGCGAGCAGCCGCAGGAGGCGTCCCGGGAGGTCGAGGGACAGTCCCCGAACCGTCACAACAAGTTCTACATCACCGTCGAGCCGCTCTCGGAGGAGATCGTCGAGGCGATCCAGCTCGGCGAGGTCTCGATGGACATGCCCGAACTGGAGCGCCGCGAGGCGCTTCAGGAGGCCGGTATGGACAAGGACACCTCCCAGAACGTCGAGGACATTCACCGCACCAACATCCTCATCGACGACACGAAGGGTATCCAGCATCTCAACGAGACGATGGAGCTCGTCTTGGAGGGCCTCCAGGAGGCGCTCGACGACGGGCCGCTGGCGGCCGAGCCGGTGCAGGGTGCGCTGTTCCGTCTGCACGACGCGAAGCTCCACGAGGACACGATCCACCGCGGCCCCGCACAGGTCATTCCCGCAGTGCGCGACGCGGTTCACCGCGCGCTGATCGACGGCGAGGTCCGCCTGCTGGAGCCGATCCAGGACGTCCGGATCGACGTGCCCAGCGAACACATGGGTGCGGCCTCCGGCGAGATCCAGGGTCGTCGCGGCCGCGTCGACGACATGTATCAGGAGGGTGACCTCATGGTCGTCGAGGGGATCGCCCCCGTCGAGGAGATGATCGGATTCTCCTCCGACATCCGGTCGGCCACCGAGGGTCGTGCGTCGTGGAACACCGAGAACGCCGGCTTCCGCGTGCTCGTTGACAATCTCCAGCGCGAGAAGATCATGGAGATCCGCGAGCGGAAGGGCATGAAGCTCGAACTGCCCGCCTCGATCGACTACATCTAGAGACCCCCGGACGACGCCCGCTCTTTTCAATCCCGGGTCGATCGGCCATCGGTGACCGGTCGTGTCGGGGCAACGACTGCCAACGCCGAAGGCTTATACACGCCGCCCCGACTTGCTTCGAGCATGCAGACGGGTACGATCCCCGATCGGTACGGCGGCATGGAGCGGACAAGCGGCGGCGCCGTGCCGGCGGCGGGAACGACCCGAACGGGGGACACGTCGGCCGGGACGACGGCGACGCCGACACGGACGGGAGCGACGGGTCGGACGGCGTCTCCCGGTCGTCTCCCGACCGGTTCCGCGACGGCGGCACGAGGGGACCGATGAGCGAGGAGTCGACGTCGGCGCTCGACGAGGGCGGTACGGGGGCCGCGGACGCCGCCTCGGTCGGGGGCCGCTCGCCGTCGACGCACACCGTACGGCTGGAGCTGGTCGACGAGCCCGGACGGTTGCTTGCGGCGCTCGAGCCGATCGGGGACAACGGCGGGAACCTCCTGTCCGTGCACCACGAGCGGGGCGCCGAGACGCCGCGCGGTCGGGTCCCGGTCGAGGTCGACGTCGCGGCGACCGACGACCGGTTCGAGGCGATCGTCGACGCGCTTCGTGCGGCGGGCGTGAACGTGATGCAGGCCGGCACCGAGGAGTACGCCGAGCGGCTGACGATCCTGCTTTTCGGCCGCCTCGTCGAGACGGATCTCTCGGACACGCTCACACGGATCGACGGCTGTCCCGCGGCGTCAGTCGCGGACGTGTCGCTCGCGGCACCTCGGGGGACCGAGGACGTCTCGAGCGCACGCCTTCGGCTGGAGACGCGCACCGGCGAGGCGGCGACGGCGCTGAACGCGGTGCGGTCGATCGCCGAGGAGAAGCGGCTTCGCGTGGTCGAACCGCTCGGCGGGGTGACCGCGTGAGACTCGCCGTGATCGGCGCGGGCGCCGTGGGGCGATCGGTCGTCGACCTCGCCGCGGAGTACGACCACGACGTCGTCGCGGTGGCGGACTCCGAAAGCGCGGTCGTCGATCCCGACGGGGTCGATTCGGCGTCGGTTCTCACCCGAAAGACGGAGCGTGGCGTCGTCGGCGACGACGATCCGGCGGACGCGCTTGCAGCCGAGTACGACGTCCTGGTGGAGGCGACGCCGACGACGCTCGGGGATGCCGAGCCCGGCTTCTCACACGTCCGGACCGCTCTGGAGCGGGACCGGCACGCCGTGTTGGCGAACAAGGGTCCCGTCGCCGAACGGTTCCGCGAGGTGCGGGCGCTTGCGGCCGACAGCGAGGGCGACGTGCGGTTCGAGGCGACGGTCGGCGGGGCGATTCCGGCGGTCTCGACGGTCGAGGACGTCGAGCCGGGACACGTCACCGCGGTCCGGGGCGTGCTCAACGGCACCGCGAACTTCATCCTCAGTCGGATGGCCGCCGAGGGACTGGATTACGAGCACGTGCTCGCGGAGGCGCAGGACCTGGGCGTCGCGGAGGCGGATCCCGCCTTCGACGTCGACGGCACCGACGCGGCGCTGAAATGCGTTATCCTCTCGAACGTGCTGTCGTTCGGGGCGGCCGACGACGTCGAGTCGGCACGGGAGTTCACGCTCGACGACGCGAGCGTCGAGGGGATTCGCGACGTGCCCGGGTCGACGCTCCGGCTCGCCGCGGAGGACGGGCGGACGGTGCGACTGATCGGCGAGGCGACCGGGGAGACGGTGCGAGTCGCACCGCGATTGATTCCCGAGAACGGCACGCTCGCGGTGTCGGGCACCCGGAACATCGTCCAGATCGAGACGTCACACGCGGGGCGGCTCAACATCTCCGGACGCGGTGCCGGCGGCCCGGAGACGGCGAGCGCCGTGCTCGGCGACGTCGGCCGTCTGGAGTGACGACTCCCGGGACGGAACTCGTCGGCGTTCTCCATGGAGTGCCGTATCGTCGACCACACCGACGCTCGCACGACTCGTGGTTCCGACCGTCGATCGATCGTCTCCCCACGAGTCGTGCGGGCGTTGGTCGCAGCACACCCGCTCGCCTCCTCCCACGGAATATCACCGAATCCGGGAGCGGATCGCCAGTCGACGTCCCGCACTCCGCTTATAAACCCGTGCGAACGGTGGGATGAGCCTCTTATAAACCGGAAGCGACACGCCCAGGGTCTTCTGCAGTCGGCGCGCGCCGCGAGCGGGCCTCTGGCCCGCGAGCGACCGCGCGAGGGAGTCGGCGGGCCGCCGCGATGCGGTGCGGTATTCCGCGGC
>LFFM01000511.1_pt1 | contig 27284 bp, 27 predicted proteins | sample 643131 | NCBI WGS metagenome assembly LFFM01 (sample SAMN03777445, study PRJNA286221) | soda lake metagenome | biome: soda lake; feature: Kulunda steppe; material: water; isolation source: sample Tc-Br brine of Tanatar trona crystallizer | place: Russia: Kulunda steppe | collected 2011-07
ATATCAGTGCGTGGGACACCAGCAATGTCGAATTTATGGGATGGATGTTCAGGAATGCTTTCTCGTTTGATCAGGATATCAGTGCGTGGGACACCAGCAATGTCAAACAGATGTGGGGGACGTTCAGGGATGCTTCCTCGTTTGATCAGGATATCAGTGCGTGGGACACCAGCAATGTCCAATATATGGGCCATATGTTCGATCGTGCCGAATCGTTCGATCAGGATATCAGTGCGTGGGACACCAGTAATGTCGAACATATGGGTACGATGTTCGGTCGTGCTGAGTCGTTTGATCAGGATATCGGTGAATGGGACACCAGTAATGTCGAAACTATGGCCTGGATGTTCACTGATGCTGAGTCGTTTGATCAGGATATCGGTGGGTGGGACACCAGCAATGTCGGAGATATGAGTATGATGTTCAATGGCGCTTCCTCGTTCGATCAGGATATCAGTGCGTGGTGTGTTGGCCAAATCACTGACAAACCTTCCGGATTTGATTCAAACGCAGGATTTGAGGGCAATGAGGCAAGGCAACCAAACTGGAGAGAACCGTGCTGAATAAGCGCCCTGTATTCAGTATGCCCTTTGAGAATTGTCACTGATTGTGGATTTTAACAGGGCTGACTATTTATTTGTGAGTGCTGGCAGATTCTGCTTCTGTTGAGCAAGCTCTGCATTAGCGGTCTCAACCGCGGATTTGATTTCGATTTCTTCTTTCGCAAATCCCTCCGCATCCTCAACTGAAACCCTTAACGTGCCGTCCACGGTTAGCGTGAACTCAACTGAGAACTCAACGTCTCCGGCAGGACGCTCTGGAACCGGCCCAAATCTGAATGTGTCAAGTTCGTCTGCATCTTCAAGAGTCGAGGTCTTCGATTGCAGGACTGGGATCTCGATGTACCGTTGGAAATCATGTCGTGTCGCATAACTATCTCGTTTGTTATGTGCTGGGATTGAAGCATTTCGTGAAATAATAGTGGAAAAGAACAGCTCATCTGAACTATGTTCATACACCTCAACACCTAGTGCTTTTGGCGTGGAATCAATCAAGACGATATTATCGTTTCCCTTGCCTGGAACCGCAGGTTGATCTGTTGAGTTCCCGCCGATATTGAGAAGATTCTTTTCGGCAAGTACACTTGCCTGAACCGCTGCCCCACGTGCGACCGCTTCGTCAGCTCGCACGCCAGCAAGTGGCTTCATCTCGAAAGCGCATTCCAGCGCATCACGAATCATCGGCATTCGTGTTGAACCGCCAACAAGAATGATTTCATTGAGAGACGGTGAAGCGACATCTGCCCATAGCGAGGTTGCGATATCTATCGTCCTGTTCACTTTCTGGGTGTTCATTGACGTAAATTCTTCGCGAGACAGCGTTTCATCGAAAGTGAGCATCTCTGACCCAACCTCCAGGAAGGGAATGGAGACATCAACTCTCGTTTGATTCGATAAGTCGTGTTTTGTTCTCTGCGCCACATCAAAGAGTCGCTGCTCGAGTTGTAGTGAAATCGGATCTGGAATCGAGACATCATACTCCACTTCAAGTGTCTCAAGCAACCAATCGACAATCGCGCCGTCCCAGTCGTCACCACCCAACTGGTCGTCGCCATCCGTCCCAAGCACATCGAAGATCCCATCCGAAATGTTGACAATGGAAATGTCGAATGTTCCTCCACCGAGATCGTATACAAGGACCGTCGTGTTGTTTCCGCGTTCTTTCAGTCCATACGGTAGGCACGCAGCGGTGGGTTCGTTGAGAATTTGAAGGACATAGAGATCGGCTAATTGAGCCGCTTCTTTCGTGGCAATGCGCTGTTGATGATCAAAATAAGCTGGTACGGTAATGACTGCTCCAGTCACGTCGACCCCGAGGGCATCTTCTGCAGAGTGTTTGAGGTATTCCAAAATTGCACTGGTGAGTTCTGTTGGCGTGAATGATCTCTCGCCGAGGGGAATTGGCTCGTCAGTTCCCATGTAGCGCTTGATCGAACTGATCGTTTGATTGGGGCGTGAGACCAATTGATTCTGTGCCTGCTGCCCGACAACGAATCCATCATCATTCAAAGAAACGACTGATGGTGTGGTTCGGTTGCCATCTAAATTCTCAAGGATGTCTGGACTTCCACCCCGGAACCGGGCAATAACGCTGTTTGTTGTGCCTAAGTCGATACCGATTACAACCATTACTGGCCTATTTGGACCGCTATTACATAAAACATGAACTATCTGTTTAAGTTATATTTCAAACCAGTTGATAATAATTATGTGCAAGATTCAAAGGTCGTATTTTTCACGTGCTGGTCTGCTCAGAAGTTGATAAATGCTGGATCGGTAGTAAATTTTGTATGGGCGGATTCGGATTACTCGTTGTCATCATCTATCCCATAGTACCGCAAGCACAAATCGACCTGAGATGGGATATCATGACGCTCTTGTTCAACCTCGTAAGCTACGAATTCGGCGAATTCTTCAGGATCATCTTCCGGGGCGGGCGCTTCCGACCGTACTGTAAGACCGGCTGCCGCTATTTTGGGTATGAGATCATCGACTGTGACTATCCCCTCGCGGATCTGTTCTACCGTTTTCTCGATGTCGTCAAGGCGCTGGCGCTGTTGGATGGGAACATCCCACTTCTCATTTGAGATCATCACTCCGTCCGGTTGTGGCACATTGAACGCGTGTATCCAGTCGCGGCCGATTCGGTGATAATACTGAAAGTCCTCGAGCGTCTCACAGTCGTAGGCATCACGTCGGGTAACCCAGCCACCAAAGCGGTACCGCCGCCAGCACTTCACACCGGCTATGAACACAGGGTTCTCACCGGCATCCGGTGGCGAGTAGATGACGCCATCTTCGGTTTCGGGCCATTGTCCCGGTGGATGCCCCTCCCACGGATTAGTCCCATCAGCACTAATTGCCAACTCATCACAGCGCTGACAAACTGGGTTTGAGTATCCGGTGGGGAGACTGACTGCCTCGTCTGCAGGCGTGCCACAAACAGCACACCGCAGATCCGTCTCTTTATCAACCGATTCCGACCCGACGAGCACCTCCGAGGGTGGAACTGCCTCCGGAATCAAATTGTCAGTATCGAGTGTATCCCGAGTGTCCATACTTATACAGATCTTCTCAACCTACTTCATATATTCTACGAAGCCATTGAGATTGCTCAAGCGAACGTTGGCTTCAGTAGCTGTAACCGTTCGGGTGGGCCTTTTTTACATTTTGAACCGGGACAATGGAAAATCGTAATAAGGACAACAGAGATCACTCAACCGTCGTAAGCGAGTAATAGACCCAAAATATTCCAATAAGGACTACCAGTGCAAGCATCCCAAGGAATTGTCCCTCCACAAGGAAGTTGAGAGCCAACAGACTGAGAAGAGCAATGCCACCGACTGTCAGAAACAACATTGCCACAATGAAGATAATCTCAGGGATTGCACTTCCAGAAATGATAAAAAGGATAATAATGAGAGAGACTATTTGGAGATACCAGGGTATGAAACTGTTCGCGACAACGCCGGGAAAAAGCAACGCTGCCAAACCAGTAGTTGCAATCTTTGAGCCCGCGGATCTCATCCGAGAAACGATCCAATGTTTCGAATCAGAGTTAGAGGATGGTGAAGATTGCTTATTGCCCGTTGGCGACGAGTGCTGGGTACCGTCATCATGTGTAGTATTAGTTTGCTGTCGTCTTGTTCTGCGGTTCTGCGTATATGATCGCTCATGGTGAGATTTGTTTTGTGTGCTAGTTGAATCGGATGTCCGTCCGGCTGTTCCAGCAGTGGTTCGTTTATTGGTGCGTGTGGTTCTCTGATTATCTTCAAGGAGCGATTTTTTTGCCTCGTGAATTCGCATCCATCGTTTACGCGTATCACCGTTACTTACATCTGGGTGATATTTTTTTGTGAGTTCACGATAGGCGCTAATGACTTCGTCGTCACTCACCGGTGGCGTTAGCTGCAAAACCTCATATGCATCATCGGTATCCATACGTTATGGCGACGTTCTAGTTATTATGATATTGACGCTACTAGATAAACATACGTCTCGTCAGAAATTTTGTATCCTCTACGACCTCCCAGCAATCTGTTGCCGCTCGGAGCGGCTCGGCCGGTGCCTCCGAGTGTATTACCTCAATTGCCAGCAGGCCAACTTCATTTTCGCTAATTATGTGCTCGTTGGAGAGCCATCTGATAAAAATACTCTCCCGAGCGGTGACTGCGAAATTAGTGGTTGCAGGTGGTTGGCTATCATTCGGAAGATTGCCGAATAAAGCGAGAGACAGCAATCGTCTCATTCCGATATATCGGAGGGATATTTAAATAAACGAAGTCGCAATACGGTCCGTTGAGTTGCCCCCACCGAGAATATTAATAACTTCCAACTGGTAGATTTTTTATAATGGTGACAGACGGGGAACAAAAAAATAAGACCCTACTATTACGTGAGGAGGAGTTATCTGATCTTGATGAAGATGAGTTTGATCATGCAGCATATGTTGACACGATCGAACGAATTCTGGGGGAAGAGGGCCCACCTTGGCACATTGGTCTGTTTGGCACTTGGGGGTCTGGGAAATCCTCAATCATCAGTATACTCTACGATCGGATCGAGAAGGCTAACCCGACCAGTAAAAAAAAGAACGCTCCAAAGTATGATTTTCGCAATACAGTTGCTGTTCGTACTAATGCTTGGGAGCATACTGGTGACTCGGTCAAAACAGCTCTATTATTGGATCTCAATCGGGAGCTTGATCTGAAGATCCCACCAATCTCTGACGATACTGATGTCGGTCTGTTGGATTCAGAAGAGATCTTGGAAACGCTGTACGATGTCGAAGAAAAAGAACGAGAGAAGGTGAGCGGCCTTGCTTCGAAATTAAAGGAATTTGCCCCACGCGGTGCTGCACTCATCGTTGGATTCGCCCTCGCCATTGCAGTCATCTTTACCCTTGTTCAGTTCACTCGTTTCCAGACATCTGAGGTTATTTTGACGTTGGTCGGGAGTGGCTTCATTGTAGGTGTCATTCAGCTATTGCTGATGGAATACCGTCAAAAAGAAGATGAATTGAGCCAGCGGACGATGGTAAATCCACGCAACGAATGGAGTGGCGCTTACAAAGATATTTATCAGGATATTCTCGACGCGGCGAGCACCAAATTCAGTGAGTCAAACGATGTCCCCGGTGACAAGCTCGAACATATCGTAATTACGGTTGATGATCTTGATCGCTGTGAAAGCCAGTCCGTCTACGAAACACTAATTTCGCTGAAATCATTTATGAACCACGACCGCTGTAGCTACATTATTCCATGCGAAGAGGATGCTCTCTATCGGCATATCATGGCTGCTGACACCGGTACGTATCTTGATCAGCGAGAAAATCAACATAATTTCTTAGCCAAATTCTTCCAGACGCAGCTCCGAATCCCCGAACTCGAGATGGGCCAACTTGAATCGTTTATCAAAGGGAAGCAGGAGCAACTTACAGAATCACTTCCAGATGATATAGTTGAGGAAGTGTTGAGCGAATCCTATATTAACACGCCACGGAGGGTCATTCAATTACTCAACCGGATTACTGTGATGCGGATCCTCGCCGAACAGCGAGCAGATTTCGAAGCGATTGATACTGAAAATGATGACCATCTAATGTTCTTAGCGAAAGTTGCCATTTTACAAGAGGATCATCCAGAGTTTTATCGTGCACTTGAGCGCGGTGAAATTGCGCTCCAATCTATCTATAATGAATGGGACCGCTCATCCGGTACAGCGGGACAGGCCGCGACGTCCGAGCTATTCGAGGGGCTTGGAATCCCCCGTGACAGACACATGGATCTCCTTCGATTTTTGATCGCAACCAGGAATATCGATCAGGACTTGGGACCATACCTTCGCCTTGCTGGATCAGAACTCTCTGAATTAGAGCGGTTTGTGAACGCTCTCGAGCAGAATCGGGTGCTTGATTGTGGTCGAATAATCACTGACACCGATTCGACTCTCCAAGCAGACTGCATAGACGAGATTCAACCCCGACTGTTTGATGACGAGTTACAATACGATGTTTTTCGGCTTTCGCTGCAGATCTTGGAAAAATTTAATGATTCGAAACCAGACCACCGAGCAACAGTCGCCAAAGCACTATTTGAGGTTCTTGAGCAGGGCGATCATAAAGTACTGCTGACTAATATTGATCTAACACAACTTCGACCGTGTATCGAACGGCTTGAAGAGAAGCAACGAATCCAAATTCTACGTTGGTATGTTGAAGCTGCAGTGTCTAAAGATCGGATCCAAGATGAAAATCTCCAATCAGTTCTCCGAACGTCGCCGCAAGAACTCGAATTATTATATGAAGTTCGCGATGAGTTCGCCGAGAATATGGCCGCTGCACTGAATGCGGGAACAATCTCAAAGCCAAGATATGATGAAATTGTTGATGAAATTAACCGCGGGTGCCGACAATTGTACTCACACCAATTAGTCGATAGGGGGCGGATTTGATGACTGACCAAACGATCTTTTTAGCGCCGACAAGTAACGAAACAGCGATTAAACATCTTCAGCAAAGCGTCGAGGAGGGTATAACACCCTCTGAATATGAGCGACATCTTGACACTGAGAAGATTCCAGCGGATGACTCACCAATTTCGATATGGGGGACGAAACGAGCTTTTGCTGACCGGCATGAGTTCAAATATGGCGATATCATGCTCTTTTATACAGGTGATGGAAAGTATACAAAGGCAGGCGTAATCCAGGATTCGGAAATCAACGAAGAGCTAGCAGAATTAATCTGGGGGGTTGACGAGAGCAATGCAACAGAAAGTGAAGATCCCTGGAGCCATATCCTCTATCTTGATGATCCGATTGCGGTTGATATCGATGGGAGTGAGATTGCAAACTATGCCGATTATAATATTGATTATGTGCTTGGTCTGCAGCCACTCAACGACCAAGGTCACCGTGAGATTCGAGATGCATATAGCGATATTCCGTCGTTTATTATTGAAAAGAGCCCACAGTCCGCCGAAGAGATCTATCAAAACTCGCCAATTCTTAAGGAAATCGCAGGACAGTGCACTGCGCCTGAGGTCCCAAACGAAGATACTGCGATCGAAAAAGGACTGAAAACAGCAAATCGGTGGCAGGGACGATACGACATACTTGCCGACGTTCTCAATCGCTCACATCAAGTTTTGGTACGAGGGACAACTGCTGCAGTGAGTCGAGCCCAAATGCAGTACTTTGCTGCACAGTGGCTTGATGAGTCCAATGGCGACATACAGAATCGTATTATTGAGTTCTCCATTGATAGCCATACGACGTATGAAGATGCTGTCGAGCAAATTCGCACGAATTCAGAAACGAATACTGGTATTACAACGACGGATGGTATATTTAAACAGGCTTGTCGGTTCGCGGATGCACTCAAGAACGAAGCTGAATATGAGGGTGAACCGATACCAAGATACGTCTTACTCCTGGATTTGCATGACAATGCGACATTAAGCGATTCCCTCGGACCTATCTCATATCTTCTTGATCCGGATAGCCGCCGACGCGAAGCAATGGTGCAGCTACCACATACTGGTAAAACACTGCGTATTCCAGACAACCTGTATATTATCGCGGTGGATTCTGGGCTGAATCTGCAGGAGATTCCTGCGGAGACAAGACGTCGCTTTCGGCTCATAGAATACGACCCCGATATCGACCTACTTAGTGAGATTTATACGGGACAGTCGATTGCTCAATTACGGCAAGACGGACCACCCACAGAGGGAGATAGTGAAGTCGTCGAGCAAATGATTTTTGCTATTCAAAAACTTAATCAACGGCTACAAGATCATAACGAAACGATCTCCAGCATAGGCCAAGATCGTTTTATTGCATACGATGATACCGCTGAGACTGGTGGGCAATACGATCCTGCAGTAATAATGGATATCTGGAACTACGAGCTGTTACCGTATCTTCACAACGAACTTGAGAATCCGAGCCAAATACTGCAGGATATCCCCGAAATGGATGTCTTGTTGATCTAATTGGACTCAAACTCAACGCAAGGAGCCCCCAACTCGAAGCAATGCTCACAAAAGACCTCTCAATCGTTAAATCATACAAAGAATTGACTGGGTAATAACAATCCAACACCTATAATGCACATTCGTTAACGTACGTACACTGTTAGGTAATCCCTCACAGTAAACAAAGTTTTTATATCCAGAACAAGAATATTAGAATGCAAATACCCTAACGACTGTCAGCCTCTGCAAACGCCGGTCGGCGTATCATAATGGTGTGTTACACCAGGCCACCAGTTGTGGTGAACCGACTTCCGAAACTCACAACACCGGCGTTTGAGTTGCAACTCTATACGTTGCCTGTCGCAACCTGCTGGGGAACTGTCACAGTGTGGAGGGGACGATGAGTACGTTTCTTCAGACGGTACTGAAGAGTGCAGTAAATTTCTCTAAATTTATTAACAGGCTCTCTTCTGTCCCCGGAGCCGTGGAACTCGCTAGCGTCATGTGGCTGCCGTTCATCGGAATATTCCCTGCATTGATTACCTCCGGAGCGATTGGTACGGCAGGTGATGCTGTTGGGTTGGGTTCTGTTATTTTCGGTGGAGGAGCGACACTCGCTATCGTCGCAGCTGAGTTTGATTTCAGTCGTTCGAAAGGCCTGCTAATTGTCGGTGTTATAGGGATTGGATTGGTGATCGGAACAACCATTTCGGCGATTATTGCACCAGTCATTGAGCCAGTGCTGTGGATGACCGTTCTACAAACGCTCACTGCCTTGGTTATCGGTTTCATTACATTGAAGATCGTCTACCCGAATACACCGTCGTGGGTCCCCAGTATTGTAGCGATTGGGAAGTTGCTTCTGGTGGTGATGAGCCTGAACATTTTGTTCGGATTTTTGACTGGTGGTTTGTCGCCCATGTCAGTATTCTCGCAAGTCACGGAGTTATCCTCGGCTGATTATCGGCTCATTGGCCATTCTATACTCGCTGGACTGTCGGGTCTGACCATAGCGGTCTTAGCAGTCGTGTTCAGACCATATGTGGTCTCACTGGTCGTGATTCGACGATTCAAATTCGGTTGTGCACTCGCACTGTGTACAGTCGGTGCGGAGCTGATAGCCCTCATTGAGAGTGCTCCAGTCTTCTTTCTCCTTGTCTGTTCGTTCTTTCTCGCACTTGATCCAGCGGAGACCAATATGGAGGCGGCTCACTGATGGAAGTAGTTGTAAACGCTAAGTACGGCGTAGTGCTCAAAGGGAACTCAACAGTCTACTATGTTCCAACGAAGACACCACCGTGGCAAACCCGGGCACCAGCAGAAAGTGAACGTATTCCAGCACTTCGTCGAACCAAGATAGCCACGATAACGGAAACCGAAGGAGAGTATGTCTCTCTGTCTCCGGGGCGATTGATCTATACGGATGGTGTTGTCACATTCGATGAAAAGTCGAAACGAGCCGTTTCACGGGCGGAAGACTGGGCGCAGATTGAGGAGTTGGTCGGACCACTACAGTACCGATATGATGTTGAGGCAGCGGCAATGTATCTCTCAAAAGGGACCTGTCGACCCCGAATTCCACTCCGTGTCGCACGCCACGGACCGGGAGCGATTGCCATCTATTTATACGCACATGACCACGGCCCGATGATGGTGAAAAAAGCCCTTGGATTAACATATCATGAACTGACAGAACATATATATACAGACGTGGTGAGTGAAACACCGTCGTTTCAGTGGGATAATGAGTGGTTTGAGTAGCAACCGCCCGCCGTTTTACGAACTATTGGAGATCGACACAACGGCAAGTGAAGATGAGATCACCCAGCAGTTCAAGCAGTTAGTAAAAAAGCACCATCCTGATCAGGGTGGCACACAAGACTCGTTTATACGTCTGAAAATAGCGTACGATACGCTCAGTTCCGCGACAGAGCGTCGGCGGTACGATCGACTGGGCCACGCCGAATACGTTCAGCAAACGAACGCGAAACGATGGATGACGGAGGAACAACAGAATTCAGAGGATGAACACGACAAGCGGCAGGACGCACAGCGGACGCAGAACACAGGGACGAACCAACAGTCACGTTCGCACCAACAACGACAGACTGAGTCGCAATCGAAGACCGAGAAGAAGCGGCGATCGGACTCAACACAACAACAGACTACATCTAGCAGCACCACCGAAAGGGGTTACCGTAGATCCAAAAGGTCGTCAAACCGTTCTCGGGGATCATCGGGGTTCGAACGGGAGAATCACAATTCTTACCAGCGATATCAAACACGCTACTCAGATCCTGATGAGAGCTCGTCTACAGACAATAATAACTCACAGTCGCAGTACACAGAGACACAAACGGGGCGGTGGAAGACTCAACAATCAGAAGCAGATTCGTCTTTCACACTGCCATGGATTCTCATCGGTTTCATACTCACGTATCTGCTGTCAGTCCCTATTCAAATAGTTTCGAGTCTTTCAGCCGAAATAACTGCAGCCCTTGCGGTTGTACTCGGGTTCGGGAGTGTCTCTGTGGTTACAGTATACTCCGCTATCAATGCTGAGACACCGCTGAATCCTCAGTTATTACCTCAAACTGCGCTGTCTTATGCAGGAGTCTGTGCGGTTGGAACAGTTCTTATAACAGTTGCAGTCGCGCAAGGGAGTCTCAATGGAGGATTGGTATTAGCTAGATTTACAACAATATTAATGTCAATCCCACTCCTCATACTTGCAGCCGTGCTATTTGGGTTCCTTACCGGGGTTCTACAGGCTGGACCGCTACTCGGTGGCGGACTCACACTCGTACTCGTCGGCAGCATCTACGCGTCCCAATTTACGCCCTACGGGAATTCGTTCTTGGTGGACGCAATCGTCAACGAACCCAGTACGACGATTGCACCGTGGGTATCAGTCGGTGCTATCTCCAGTGACATGCTAATTTTAGCAGTAAACGTTACGTTGAGTATTATATTAGGCATCAGCGTCACTTTCGGTGTACTGTTTCTCTTGATCGGATTTTCAGGGGCAATGAGAGGAAGTAAAAATTGTAAAGCTAGTTTACAAGTTGTCGGCTGGGAGGTCATCGCTGGAGTTCCCTTTGTGATTCTTGCATGGTGGCATCTTTCAGGAAACAACCTCTGGATGCTTTATGGTGCAGAACCACCCTCACAATTAGCGGCAGCTGTACTGCTGAGTGTCTGCATCTGGCCGACAGTAATTTTTAGTCAATACGCATTATTCAAAAGGTGAAAGAATGAGTTTGATTATTTACGAACTCACCGACGACACGGAGTATGAAATCGCAGGGATAATCAAGGACGGGGTATTTCGAGGTGATTTGAATACTGCTCACTTGGCAGCAACCTACGGCTTACACAATGAACAGAAACTAACACAAGCACTGGACAATCACTACGTGAACGCCCGGATTGCTGATGCTCAAACCATAGCTGAACTCTGGGACAAAGACTGGGAAGGCGAGTATTCGATGGACGATTTAAACGTTGACGAGTAGCCACTTGACTCGCCAATTGATAATGTACATCCACCATGGTGAACATTCCAGGTCAATTCATATGTTTGAGAGGCACTGTTGAAATCTTCAACTGATGATCGGTTTTAGATAATGTGTTTGTATTGGCGAACTCAGAGAGGTGGTTCTAATAGCGATATCCGAGTTCGACTCATGCTTTCTGATCGCTGTACGCTCTCAACTCGTAGTACGTCAGTTCAATTTGTTCGTACTCAGGTGGCTCATCACCCGCCTCAACGTGTGCTTCGGCGATCTCGAAGCCATACAACGCCATTGCCCGCTCGATGTAGGATTTGACCGTCCCTGATGTTGTATCGAGGTGGCTGGTGGGTTAAGACTGGCATCTGGGCGCGGCTCCTACGACCATTGCGATCTTCACCGAACAGCCGAGGATGCTGCTGCGGCCATATATGTCGAGTAGATCAAGAAATTAAACGTAGACGCGTTCCCCACCCAGATGGCCTCCTCACTTCTGAGTAGAGGTGGAGACCGGACTACTCCACCGAACTGACTGTATCGCCTTCTTGGTGTACTCGGCCAAATTCCACAAGATACGCGACCCTGTCCCGGACTTCATCGATGTCTCTTCCAAGATCGGCGGCCAGTTTGTCGACGGTCATCGGTTCATCGAGTGTCTGGAGGATTTCGAGCCCACGGTAGTATCGGTTCGTCAGCTTTTGGATGCGATCCTGGATCGGTGTTATCACCCCGTATTGCTCGTCGAGTTGGATCAGAGCCTCGTTCGCGAAGGTGGCAAACTGGTCGTCGCCGAGCCGGTCGATTTGTGCTTCGAGTTCATCTCGGACGACGTTGTATTTGAGGCCATTCTGCACGAGCACATTCATGTCCTCAATGTCGTCGTCACGACCTGCGATCATCTGTCTCCCCTCGATCTGTCTATCCGATATTCGCACGGTGGTTCTGACACCGAAGTCGAACGCGAATTCAACAAAATCAACGAACGAGCGCACGAATACGAAAATAAACGACGTGAAAACTAAGCAGTTCTTCTGACCAGTCTGCTCACTTAAAATCGGCCGTGGACCGCGTCCGGGAGATCCTGCAAATAGGCAATAAGCTATCAAACAACGATATTAATAGGGGTATTATCTTTTCTTATCATTATTTTCGCAACAAAAGTCGTGATACCGATCGAACAAGTAATTCAACAGTTATCGACACTACGTCAAAGAAATATCATAGCAATACCCATTAACATCATTATAATAACATATAAATAAAATAGTTACGGTGTGTACATGTGAATAAAAATACGAAGCTTGTACTTGCAGTACTGGTGGTTGGTCTCATATCAGTTGGAGTAGCGAATTTACTAATCGATGATTCTCCTGAAGTAGAGCAGTCAGAAGAAGACATTAGTGATATTAACATGGCAATACATAATTCGCACTCAAATAGCACGGCAAACTCAGTAACGATTTCAGAAGATGAAGTCATTGATTTTGAAATTTTGCATGAAGAAACAGACGTTGATCTACACTACCGGTGGAGTATCAACGACGGATACGACACAATACTCACTGATACACATGGGAAAGAATTACAGCATGAATTCGAAACAGGTGTGCTTATAGACGGGAGTTTTTACAGAGATACGTACTACGTATTTGGTTATATCGAACACGCTGACGGTAGCAGTGATTACACTGACGAAAGTACATTTAAGTACACACACATGGTCGTGCACGTAGAAAATTAAATTCAATCCGCACTACTTTTTAATTTCGTAGACGTGATTTCATCAACAGTATTTGTTTGTTGTAGCACTCGGCGGAGGTGTTCAGAAACATGGGACACTAACAATGGAGGGACTGCATTCCCAACTTGTCTAAATTGATCAAGGCGATTTATATCAATGTAGGTTTCAATACATCAATAAAGACATCCTTATTGTGATTCGGCGTAGGGATATTATAATAGTCTACTGATAACAATACTCTATGTGTGAACTCTGCCTGAACGAACACAATGACCACAAAGGCGACTCAATCGAGGAGAATCGTCGAGCGGCCGTTAAATCAATCGTTCGGCGACATCCCGAACTGGGTCTCGAGCCGGATGATATTACACTGCGATTTGCACCGCAAACCGAACTGACCTGTGTCCGGGTCAATATTGAGGCTCCAGAAAGCGTCCCAACGTACGAAATACACAAACCAATGAGCTTGAGTCGTGCGATGTCCGATTCCCCACCGATACCCGGCATCGCGAAGGCGGCTTGGGTAGCTTCTCAACATTCTTATTCTGAAATCTGTAAAATACTGGGAATCAGCCACTCCACACGCTACGCTGCGTTGTTTGTTTCTTCAGATCCACCTGTTGACCCAATTCGATCCGAAGCAGGCACCGGGGTATACCAATACGAACAAAGTATTCAAGAAAATCTTGATATAGATGGCAGATAGTCAATCGCGGCCTACAGTGGATTCTACCGGCATTTCAGCTCCAGTGTAGAGATTGAAGATACTATCGAGGAACTTGTAGACCATTTCTCGATGTTCGGAGATAGGTTCACAGTTGAGTGAGTAATCGAGTTCTGGATTTGAGTATTCAGCAAGGATTGACGATCAGGTATCTCTATTTAATCAATCTACTGTTGATAGGAACCGTGTGGTGAATACAGAGCTTGGATCGGTCACTGGACGCCCACACTCCCATAGAAACAGAATATACGAAGAGCCGTATAATTCGCTAGCTGATAGCTGGGAAAGTGTATTCGACGCCTGTGATCAATACTTTAGAACGTTGTTCCATCGCCAAGGGCATGAAATGAACGCCAGCCTACGTGTTGGATACAACCTCTGTACTTTGCACTTCATTTCTATATAATTCTGAGGGGTTTAACAGAGCCTTACATGCCAAATTTTTCTTTTGTGAATTGTTATGATGGACTCGATAGAGCCTGATTTTCTAAACAGAACTCGAATAGTTTTTTGTAGTGACCGTTCCACTGACAAGACAGATGGCAGATGCCGATCAATCACAAGTAGTCGATCTCGATAGTGACGATGTCGTTACCGTTGAGACTCTAAGTGATGAAATTTCTGCCTTTATTGAAGACCAAGACACGCTCAATCACGACTACGTTGTTGGCGACGTTTCTGGATGTAGTATATCAAACGGGCACGTCCACTTCGATCTCGTCTCTGGATCGGCGTCAATTCACTGTGTATTGTTCTCTTCCCGACGCAGCCGGACGACTGCTAACCCGGAATCGGAGATGCAGGCGGCCATCCGAGGAGATCTTTCGTATTACGAAGGGCGGGGTTCCTGCTCGATACTTGTAACCGATGTCGTCGATATGGGTGAGAGTGAGTACAGCCAAATCTATGCAGAGAACAAGGAACTCCTTGCGAAAGATGGATTGTTGTCTGATAAACAAAAGCAATCACTTCCGGAATTGCCGACAACGATTGGGATCGTCACATCAGCAGATAGTGATGCTCGAGTAGATGCTGTGACTGCCATACACTCTCGTTATCCGGACGTAGATATCAAGATCCAGCATGCGAGTGTTCAGGGTCCGAATGCGCTACATGAGCTCCTCAACGGCGTGGCTACCCTCGATGAGGATGCCACAGTCGACGTAATCGTAGTGACACGCGGTGGCGGAGCTGACAAAACACTCCGTGTATTCAATGAGACGCCACTCTGTCGCGTTATTGCGAACACCAGAACACCAACGGCAGTTGGTATTGGTCACGAAGACGACCGAACACTTGTGGACGAAGTCGCCGACCATCGATTTATGACGCCTACTCACGCCGGAGAGATCGTCCCAGCGCGCAAAAATTTGGAACGTGAGTTCAAGCAGTTGTCGGTAACGCTCACTACGGCATATCGGACGACGGTTGAAAACCAACTGATTGCCTACGCAACTGCACTGGACAACAGCCATAAGAGCGCTGTCACGACCACTATACAGGAGTTGGAGGTCGCTCTTGACCACGCTGCTGAGCGGCATATCGATGCTGAACTGTTGAACCTTGAGAACCGATTAGAAGTAGCCTATCAGACACTTCAGCAGGAAAAAGAGCACGAGGAAGCGCTTGAAGAGACTGTTGAAGAAGTCCGTGACGAGGCGAAAATTGAAGCGCAGACTCAGGCCGAAGCTACACAGCGACGGTACCGATTAGTCATCGCTGTGTTAGTTTTGCTTATCCTCACATTGGCTGGGCTGTATGTTTTATACCCATGACACAGAATACTCCAATCAATAAAAAGGTGGATCGTATCGAAAGTATAGTCGAGACGCTCGAAAATGGCAATGTCTCACTTGAAGAGGCACAAGAACTACACAAAGAGGGCCAGACGCTTATTGAAGAACTCCAGGACGAACTTGACGTCGGCGACGGAACAATTGTCGAGCAGTAAATCCGAACTGCTGAGTCCTTTTCAAACCCTCAATGATGATCGTTCAATTACGTGTCAGGTATTATATAACGATTGTTACCATAGTTTTAAAATTTGTTATATCTGCCATTATTGTCCTGTTTATCCGAATCATGAGCCGACTATCTTGATCAGTAAGCTGTGGCCCATCAGCTCTTGCCGCAGTTTTACATAAGAGCTTCCAAAATCAACCTAGTGTCCGTGTTGTGCGAGGAGTTCTGCCAACGACATGCGTTCAAATACTCCGGTCTGGGTGTTGTCCAAATCGTTCCTCAGTGACGGACTTCAATTTGGGAGATTGCCTAAACACTGCCGGGATACAAATAATTTTGACAAATAGATAATGATTTATATACAATGACTATAGCTATTGCCGACGATACCGAGATTCCAACTTCAGTCCGAGACTCGATTACAGAGCTCGCCGAAGAAGAACAGACTCCCCCCGTGATCGTAAGTCTAAGCGACATTCACGGCTATCTTGAGGAGGCACGGAGTGCACTACTTACGCTTGAGGATTCATCAATGTTCGATCCAGTGGTCATCTCCGACGACGTAGGTAATCTACACTGGGCAGGAGAGAACTATGTACTCGTATTCAACGGCGACCTCATCGATCGAGGCCCGGCAAACGATGAAGTCCTCGAGATGGTTGCACGCCTCATCGACGAAGCACCACCAGGACGCGTTCGTGTCACACTCGGGAATCATGAGGCGATTATTCTCTCGACCGACCATCTCGGCTTTTCGAATTGGTACAGTGGAAAAGTCTGTTCAGCTGATCGACAAAAATTCTTGACACAAATTCTGGATGGGCACGTTATCGCTGCTTATGAGGGCTACAACGTTACGTACGCTCACGCTGGGTCGCCGGTGGCATACGACACTTCAACCGTCAATAAAGAGCTAATTGGAGCCGCTCATGATCTACTCGAAGCGATCGGAACTCCCGATGAAGTAACTGTTCAGCGACAAGTACTAGACGACTACAAACGCGTTCTCGGCGTCGGAAAAGGACATCTAAAGGCTCCTGGCGCAGGACTGGTCTGGCTCGATTTCGGGCATATTCCCTCCGACGCACCGACTCAGGTTGTCGGCCACACTCGACACCAGAAACCACGAAAGAAAGGCAACGTATACTGCCAAAACGTCATCCGAGAAAATATCGACAACAATGGTGGTGAGGTCGTGTTTATCGAAACATCCGAGACCCTGTCAGCGCTTGCACGAAGAGCTGACGGTGGTACCGACCTGACTGAGATCGTAAGTTTTGACAGTTGATATAATTCGTGTTGATCGAAAATTAGTAGACTTTCTGGTAAATCATGTGCCAATGTCGACGGCGAGCCGAAGAACGACGTCTGTGATCGTCTGGCACCGGTATTGGTGTGGATCTGAATGGTGGAGCGTTGCCAACACAAGGAGTGGTTGTGATCATTAGTGGAATACTGATTCCGCCCGATGGTGCCGACGGCATACATCTACACAACGTTCGACGATCAAGATAAAGCAGATATTGTCTCTGACAGAGAAGAGAACGCGGATGACGGCGAGTAATCTTCCCCAATCGGTGGCGACAGTTCACTGGTGGACGTACCGCGTGAGAGTAAATAGAAACAACACGAGCATGAAAGCCATTATAAAGCCTTAGAAGGCAGTGAGGACGCGAAAGGGCCAGTCATCGACGTCAGCGGCCGGCGTACCAATAAATGTCACAAACGACTCGGACGAGAGCAAGGAGTACTGAACAATCAGCGGCTGGCTAGTTTCTTCCTATTATTTATTTATCCTGGTTGAGAATTTGTGAGCATGCGGGCCCCAACGAAGCTTCACAAAGATGGTCAGGACCAATACAAGCTGAAAGTGTCTCTTCCCGGTGGTCGGTACCAACTCTCGTTGGATGATGATGCTATCATCGTCTTAAAAAATGAATTGGAGCTCTCTCCGCGAGACGTAGTACCCGATGCATTCGTTCCTTTTTTTGTAGCAACGAAAGACGCATGGTTCCCAAAAAAACGTGACACAGATGATATTCTCCAAAGTCTACCGGAACCACAAACCTTAGGACCGGAAGAACGCACTGCGCTGATAGAATACATTACCAACTTACGAATCCCAAAGCGAAACGAGGCAGACGTCCGTTCTGTACTCGAAAACTCTCAGATCGCCGATGAAGTATCCCCAGAGGATCTTCAGATACAAGAAATCCCATCACTTTCGGACATCCTAGCGGAGCCTACTCCAGCCTCGGTCGAACATGCGGGGTCGGAAAGACCGGACACAACTGAACCCGAGTCAGCCATAGACACCGATGAAGACCTCATCGAAACGTTCAGTTCTATACAAGGAATCGGAACAACACGGGCAACAGCGCTCGTTTCAGGTGGTGTTCCCTCGCTTGCCTCACTCGCAGACGCGCGACCAGCTGATATCCAGACTATCGAAGGGATCAGCCCAGGGATTGCTAACGTGGCAGTTGAGGGTGCCAGAGAGCTTGAGGGACCCAACGCCCCGACGAGCGAACAACTTTACGAGCAAACGGGTGTTGCTAAAGACGACTTCGTAGATTCGCTATCTACGTTGGCAGCGGCCGGCGTCCCTGCATCCGAAGCGGCTCCAACACTTCGTGTCCTTTACGGACCGACCGTCGCTGACGTCGATGCCATCAGCGGACGACAAGCATACTTTCTCTGGAAAGCTGGGTACCAAACCCCTCATGATCTTGAGCAGGCTACGGCCGAGGAACTCACCAACGTTGAGTACATTGGCACAGCAGCGGCCGATGAGATTAAGTCTTCAATCAGTGACGAGTGAACCAAGCCCTACGATTTACTCGCTCAACGCCGGTGGATTCGAACACTCCCTTTTTTGGTGGATAGCGAACACGGTCTCAATATCCATCTCGACGGAAAGACTGGGCAGCGTTTGGTTACTCTGATACCGAGCGATACATCAAAGACCTTGGCCGATTTGTATCGACTCAATTAATGAAATATTTCCCAATCCATGACTAATCCAGATGATCTTGAGCTTTCAGGCGACACCCCCGAGGAATTAGCCGCTGAACTTGCTGCCAGCGACGCAGTGGATTCACCCAAATCAGTTCTTAAACGAGAACTCGACAAAGCAGTGCGTGCCAATATCGATCTCAACGAGGCAGCCAAGGCTATCGCCGCACGGTATATTAATGATGGTTCCGAAAACACAGTTTTTGATCTCTACGGAGTCGGTACGGTTCGTGGATTCTTTCTTATTGCAAATGGTTATGATTCGATCGAGGCGCTTGCCAACGCGACCGTTGAAGACATAAGTTCCGTCGACCGGATCAGTGAAGATCTTGCACGGGTGTTTGTTGAACACGCACGCGAAAAAACTGGGCTGAAACAATCAACTTCCGAGGCTCTGGCTGAGACCACAGGCGCCCCAGTAGAAACGTTTGAGCGAGCTCTCAGTGCCCTTGGGGCTTCAGGTGTCGCCCCGTCGGACGCACAGCCAGTTCTTGAGGAGATCTATTCAGCTCAGCAACCCAGACTCGTCGATATCAAGAGGGTAGATCCACGGAACGCGTACTTTCTACATGAAGCCGGATACACCAATAGGGACGCGATTGCGACAGCGTCGCCAGAAGAGCTTGAAGACGTCCGTTACATGGGTTCCTCGAATGTCAAAACTGCTATCGAGAGTGCAAAACGCTCAGTTACCGATGAGGGGAATTCAAGAACCGGCGACCGACCTCAACAAACGAGGGGTCACAAGATTTTTTCAGGTGACTCACTGTGGCCAAAGCGAGTTGCCTGTATTGGAGCTATTGACACCGTAGAAGCGGTACCGAAGCTCACCCAATCATTAGCAAATAAAAATCTTGACGCGATCCTCTATGCCGGCCGAAATCTCCCCCGTGCAATCGAACCCGATTATGACTTCATACGTGCGTTTGAGGAGATTTATAACCCCTTAGCCTCTCTCAGTGAACTCGCACCAGTCGGGTTTGTTCTCGGTCGCTATTCACACGACAACGACGGGGCTGAAACAATCGACTCTCGCCGTGGTTATAGCAGTACAAGCGCCTGGCAGGAGACTCCGCAGTTCACGACTGAGTCAGAACTCACCTATATCGGTGTCGACACAGTTGCCTCGGTCGGCGGTATTCGCGTTGCTCAGAACCCCCACCTCACAGATGAGGAGACCGTCTTATTGACGTACACGAATAGCGACAGCAGCTCGGGTACAGGCCCCCTCTGTCAGATTACCGGAGCAGGCATTTTCGGCGGACAAGGCGACAACTGGTTGAATACCATTTTCGCAGTTACCAGGTCCACGACCGGCGATAGAGGGCCAATTTACGGGGGCGCTCATATCGTTGAAATAACTGAGGATGGAATTGTGGATGATGAATTCGTCCCGATTGGTCCTGTACGCGAAGAGGAGTGTCCACTCCACAGAGACGTCGGAACACAGTACGTACTCGAAGGATTCGAGTGTCCATACTGTGCGAACCGGGATGTTGTCGCCGAAACGTCCGGTACAGCAGCCTTGCCACACCAGTTTCCCAGCGAGACAACATGGCAGCATGATCTCGTCGCCTCGTGGCAAGTCGAGACAGATCCCTACGAACACGAAGCCTATTACGAACGGTTCGACGTAACCCCTCCACGCGCCGTTGATGAGGAACACGTCACCGGACAGACGCTAGCCGAACAGCAACTCGATATGGAGGCTATTGAACTTTCACTTCTCACGGGTGAATGGGTCTCTTTCCACGACCTAACTCGAATCGATGAGATCTGGAGTCAACTCAGAGAGTTAGTTGCTGATGGTACGCTCTACGACGCGCGTGCTGAAACCCAGTTAGCGGTCGAACTGAACAACGGCACAAAGTACCCAACCGCAGTAAGTGTCCCAAACTACCTGGATAAGGCCGACATAGAGCGTGTCTATACCATCTTGGATGGTTTCGATGCAGCCGAGTTCTTCAAGCCGTTGTTGTACACATATCGAGGAATCACGGGTGCGACAAAGGACCAGTATAATCTTGAGTACGTAACCCGCTATCGCGATATTGCCTCGACTAAATAGAGGCAAATTTAGGCAAGCACGTATTTTAGAAAGATTTATATAAGTATATTCCCTCGTATCAATTGCCTCATACTCGAAAACAGAACACGAGGCCAACCAACTATGAGCGAAATCGTGCGAATTCCGGATCTCGACGGCACAGGCAAACGGATTACAGTTCAAGGCGTTGTAAAAGAACGCCTTCCCATCGGCGACGACGTCCCCCTTCAGAAATTTTTCATCCAGGAAGAGTACAACCCCAAAAACTGGGTTTCAACGGTCGTTTTCGACGAAGCAGAGTTCAGCGAGATTGAGCACGGAACCAGTTATGTATTCGAGAACGTGATTGACAGTCGGTTCGAAAATCACGCTGCATCGTATGCGCCTCAACTTCAACTCAAGGCGGACAAGGAGTCCAATATCCGGCCTGCGGATGGCGGCTGCGTAACGAACACGAACTCTGGAGACGGCGACGATGACGATAAAAACGAGTCAGAGAAAGCTAAGAGCAAAGCGAACCGGCCCATTCTCTCCGGCCCTGGAAAGAGCATCCGAACTGATGGCTCCGCCGGTGAGCGTGTCTCCGGCCGCAATCCTCTGAACGACCCCAACCGAATCAAGGACGCCGGCCTTCATCAGGGCTCGCCCTGAAATAAAGGGTTCACATCTCAACGATTTTTCGAACATTATTAGATATGGGACAAATCAAAACCGCTGTTCGGGATAAGCGAGCCATTTATCAGCAATTCGGCATTTATGAGAAGTATGATTCTCCAAAAAGTTACACCATGTCAGAATCGTACTTCGGTGAGGGACAGTATCCTCCGGACTGGAGTCAGCGAAGAGAGGCAATCTGGTGGTTGCAGAATAACAATTGTGGCCGCTGTGGACGATATCGGAAGCACAACGGCAACACACATCACATCCGGCCACTCTCGAAGAACGGGTCAAACGACCTCCACAACCTGATTGGACTGTGTGTCGACTGTCACAAACTACTCCATCCAAACATCACGAATCTTAATGGTAGTGTTGAAGACGCGCCAACCTATCCCTGTCCTGAAGCAGAACAAGAAGTCGCTGTTGTCAAGAAAGAAGGCTATACAGATTCAGCGAATCTGAACTTGGATGACGATTTTGAACGGTTAGCTACTAGGCTAGAGCCGGACAAGAACCGCTATGCAGCAGATTCACCAGCTGTATACACCTTAGATGCGCTTACGGCAAAAACGTTTTCACACGACCCTTTCGAGCTACAAACAGACATCAGGGATGCCGTTCGACAAACACTTGAAACGCAGTTGATTCAGCAAGGTCTTATTCCCAGAAATGAGGCCCATAATCCCCGGGAACTTGCAGTCAAAACCCCGATTCAGGGATTTCTCGGCCGGTATTCGAACTTTCATCCATCGGTTTCTATAGGCAGGGTTCGGGGTAAAGAGGAAAGAAACCAGGTACTCTCTCTAAAAGAGCAGGGAGAGAATCGCAAAATACATCGATTCAAATTCACTGGAAATGTCTCTCAAGTAACTGTCGAAGTAACTGACAGCGATGGTGAGGCACACCAGAAAGTCGTCCAGTTCACGGACGATGAGCCAACACGATCAATTACAATCCCCGTCTCGCGGCCATCTTCGGCTGGCTCATACATGAGGTCATCCGCAAGAGCCCTCAGACTTCCTCAACTTGGAGCGATAGTAGGTGTCCTTATGTATTTCATTTCAGCACTCCTGTTCATTCCAATTGCAGGGCTCTTGTTGTTATTAGGCACTCTTGGTATCTGGGGAGCGGGACTATTATTTATTGTATCATCAATTCAAGCGATATTTTTTAATGGGGCATGGAGAGACGTCGCGGCACTTGCTGGCGGATTAGTAGGTATGTTTATTATGAACACAATTGCTGTGGCTATCTTAGAGTTCTATGGAATCGAGCTTTAGTACTGCCGCACATCAACTATAGGATGACCTCGACGTGAGTGATGGGACCGTCTCCGAGCAGTAAATCCGAATTTCTGAACCCTATTGAAACCCTCAACTGACTATCGCTCTAAGTGATACAGGTAATTATTAGTATTCTAATAAAGTTTAATTAAGTTTTTGTTAGGTGTATTTAACATTTATTTCTACGGTATCATATAATCTCTATATGAGAATGAAACCTCCTGGCAGCGTGTTTACTGGGACGATCACTCGCATTAGCCGACACGGAAATGGAGTGATCACTACGCTTGAAGGGGCAGTTAATATCGGCCCGGTGAAGCAGGACAGTGTTGGAAAGGAAGTCAATGTAATGATGGTGAAACCGTTCTTTGGACTCTGTCTAACAATGGATGCACGAGAAGACAACTACATAGATCGGTTTACGAGCATGGCCCCGACGAGTAGTTGGCGAGCTGAAAATCCACCTAGGCTTGTTGAACCTGGTGAGCTAAAATTCGATCCTGACGTACCACCACCGCCACCGTTTGGAAAAGAAAAACCTGTGCGAGCTACTGTTAAAATTACGGGATTGTCGACATCGAGGAGACCCACACGCGGCTGTTCGAAGAGGCACGATTGCTGACGAACCGAACGTTCGCGAGAAACGGTCGGCGCGTTGAGACCGACACGCTCGAAGAAACGTTGGACGAACACGTTCCCGAGTCGATCTGGCGAGGCTACCTTCGCCGTCGGATCAGTCGGTCGCAGTTGCAGCGGCGTGACGGCTACTATCTCTCGCGATAAATCGGCCGGCGTAGGTCGTCTTTTCGACGGTGTTGTTTGACTAACCAAAAACGCGGTTTTATCGGGTGTTGATTTGTCGTATTTGGTTAGTGAGAACAGAGAGACGGTGTGACAGTGAGCACACCGCGCTTCCGCTGTAACTCGATACGGAGACACACCACCGTTGCAAGTGAACCACTACTCGCACAACCGTTTCTTTTCCCGACACAGACACACCACTGCTGCAAGTGAATCGTACTACAGGAGTGAGGAGCGCCATCCAGCGGCGACACGTCGGCACGCTCTCAACCAAACACACGTCAAGTGTTGTAGAACACCGATAGAGGCGTGCTACTCGTAGAATCGACAACCTCGCTGTGTGAACCTGTCAGCAATCGACTTGAAAGCGTGGTGTGTTGCTCTCTCTAGTACTAGTCTAGTTCTAGTGATTCACTTGTAAGAGTGGTGTGTGACTGTTCACTTGAAACACTTGTAGGCGTGGGTTTATGTAATACCGACAGAATGGGTGTGTATGGCCGGCTTCGAGCGGAAGCGTAACATCTTCGCCAACAAGGACGCCCTGGGCGAGTCTTATCGGCCCGACCGGATTGAGGAACGCGACGAAGAGATTGCCGAGTACAGAGACGCCCTGCAACCAGTTATCGACGGCTGGGAACCGAATAACGTCTTTCTGTATGGCAATACGGGAGTCGGTAAAACAGCCGTCACCGATTATTTACTGACGCAACTGCAAGCCGATGCCGAAGACTACGACGACGTGAATCTGACCGTCGTCTCGTTGAATTGTAAGTCACTCACGTCATCATACCAAGTCGCCGTCGAACTGGTCAACAAACTCCGACCACACGGTGGCGAAATTAGTTCGACCGGCTACCCACAGCAGACAGTTTTCGAGAAATTGTTCATCGAACTCGATAAGATCGGCGGGACGATCATCATCGTCTTAGACGAAATCGACTCGATAGGCGACCGCGACGACCTACTGTACGAGTTACCACGAGCCCGTGCGAACGACAAGCTCGATGAGACGAAAGTCGGCGTCATCGGCGTGAGTAACGACTTCAAGTTCCGCGACCGGCTTGATCCACGGGTGCAGGACACACTGTGCGAACGTGAGATACAGTTCCCCCCGTATGATGCAATGGAACTCGAAAGCATCCTCGAATCACGCGCTGGGATTTCGATAGTCGACGGCTGCATTCAAGAGGGCGTGTTAGACTTGTGTGGGGCGTTGGCGGCCCGTGACAGCGGCAGTGCGCGCCAAGCACTCGATTTACTGCAACTGGCTGGCGAGGCTGCCGAAAACACCGACGCCGCCGAAATCAAAATCCGCCATGTTGAGGCGGCCCAAGAAAAACTCGAACAGGAACGTGTCGAAGAGGGAATGCGGGATTTGACCCGCCACGGCGAGGTCGCACTACTGGCCGTGCTCTCGATGACGGCCAAAGACAAGACGCCTGCGCGGACAAAGCACGTCTACCAGGAGTATCTCAAGCTCTGTGAGAGTTCGGGCGTCGACTCACTGGCCCAACGATCTGTTCACAATCATCTGTCTGATCTACGGATGCTCGGTATTCTGTCGTCGAACGAAAACCGCAGTGGTTCGCCCGGCAACTACTACAGCTACGAGTTGGACGTCCCGTTTTCGAGTGCGATAGAAGCTATGTCGGACGTGTCGACGCTCGATGCAGAGATTCAGACGATTCGAGAGATCGCTGCGATGCACAACATCGTCTAAGTGTGTCGGGTAGCTGTTTTTCAGCGATTCACTTGTAACAGTGTTGTGTCTGACGCCGACCGATTCACTCGCAACAGTGGTGTGGGGATGACGTAATCCACTTGCAATGGTGGTGTGTCTGACGTTGGCTGATTCACTTGTAGCGGTGGTGTGTGCGCTCTCGCTAACTCGTGAAAAGAGGTGTGTGGTCGTCGCCTCACTAACCAAATTATGGTCTTTTCGTGGTGTCGAACCCGTGTCTTTGGTTAGTGAGATACCGTTAGGTTGTGACAATTGGCTCATGACCGAACCTTTCTAACAACTCGGCTGTAAGTTCGGTTATGAGAGAAGTTGTCGACACCAAGACAGAATTTGAGCAAGCGGTTTTTGACTACGAAACCGCTGGGTGGGAAACAGTCGAGCAATCACAAGGCCGAGCTGTCCTCGAACGCGGGCTTCGGGGGAGTTGGGCATGGCACATACTGTTTCTGTTCATAGCTCCGATATACGGAAACCTACTGTACTCGGCCTATCGCTGTTACGACCGCCCGGAGCAGTTCGTCGTCCGCCGACGGATGGACACTGCTGCTAACGGCGAAACTGGTCTACGTAGTGGCACAGAGGAATAAAAAAACAGTGGTGTGTTCAATCTGGCTAACTCATGAAAAGAGGTGTATGGCGGGTGTTTACTGAAAGTGAACCAGTGAGTAGTCGACCATGACGCCATCGACGACTCTGCACGTCAACGAGGGGGTGGCTGGCTCACTAACGAAAAAACGGTGTTTTTGGTGGCTAATTTGGTTAGAGTATTTATGATCCTATACCAATGAAATCAACTCGACTGTCAGGAATGAAATGACGAGGCTGTATGTGAAATTCACAATTGTACCAACCAACACATATGATGGGAAGAGGTCGTTGTCTGACTCTCTTGTAGTGATGTTCTGCGCAGCGAAAATCAATGCCAAAGCAGTCAATTCTCCGGAAAACACCAACACGAATACCAGTATATTTTCAGACTTACCGATTACGAAACCTTCCTTGGACGATCTTCCATTACCTCCATCTTTTGCTTCGGCATAATTTAGGGCTGAGTTGACAACATAGCTACTTGTGAATAGTAGAAATCCGAGTCCAGAAACGACCAGCAAACTCTCAATGAACAATGGATGTGTGGCAAACTGCTGTAATAAACTCATGCGCTCCAAATACCGGTGAATTTATAATAATTAGAGCATGTCCAGCCATTCTCATCCGACCCCCATCGGTATGTTCCGTGGTTGCCCTGGTCTACGAGATATTGGCCCCAGCTATCGTCGTCTGACTTCTGATAGACGCCCTCAGAAACAAAATGGGTGTTTTGCCCCGCCATGTCTTCCAATTCAGCAGCTATGTTCGTTCCCATCGGCTCTGGTGAATCGCTAGACTGCGTCGAGATGATTCGTCACAACTAGGAAGATGAAGCGGGAAACGGCGGATGATTTATTTCCAAAATCTCCCGCTTCACGACAAAAGCAGTCACGTTGGCTAAAAATGCTGTTGGTGGACGAGGCGAAGTCGCCGTCCCCGAAGGGGGTGGCGGCTTTGCCGACTACGCACTTGTGTCGCTCCACTGTCTGCGAATTTACCTTGACGAATCGTACCGCAACGCACTCGATCTGCTGAGCGAAATGCCGCATATTCTCCCCGATCACTCCACGCTTGTTAAGGCGTTTGATAGGTTTCAAATGAAGATCTGGCGAGTGCTGCTGCGCCTATCGGCGCAGCTGCACGATCTTTCTGGTCGTGCTGCCATTGAC
>LFFM01000512.1_pt1 | contig 27274 bp, 16 predicted proteins | sample 643131 | NCBI WGS metagenome assembly LFFM01 (sample SAMN03777445, study PRJNA286221) | soda lake metagenome | biome: soda lake; feature: Kulunda steppe; material: water; isolation source: sample Tc-Br brine of Tanatar trona crystallizer | place: Russia: Kulunda steppe | collected 2011-07
CGAAGGCCGTGGACCAATTCATTGCCGGTGTCCAGATAGGCGATATTCGGGATGTCGCCATCGACAAATACATTCGAAAGCCGCCTGCCGTCGGGGCCAGCAATGGAGGAAGACTGCCACTGACAACAGCCATATTCAGGGCAGTCAAATGAATTGCCGGGGCAGGCGGCGGCGACACATTGAGTGCCGTCACAGGTGGTGTTGGGGGCGTCGGGGCAGCTGGCACAGTGGCCATTGCACAGGACCTCATCGCCGGGACAGACCGTGGCGACACACTGGGTGCCGTCGCAGTCGTATTCCAGGGCGCCGTCGGGGCACTCGGCGCAGGTTCCGTCGCATACCCGGCTGCCGTCGTCGCATTCGGTGGCAAAGCACTGGCCGGCGATGCACTCGGTATCGGTGGCATGGTCCGGACAGTCGGTGCACATATTGTCGCAAATGCGCTGGTTGTCATCGCAGGCGAGTTCACACTGACCGTCGAGGCATTGGGCGGTGCCGGTGCCGGCGCCGTCGGGACAGAGCAAGCACTCCGAGCCGCAGGCTTCCGGGCTGTCGGCATCGAAGCATGCCCCGCCGCACAGGCGCTGGTCGTCGGGACATTCACATCGGTTGGAGTTGGTGTCGCAGATCTGGCCACCGGTACACTGGTGGTCGCTGTGACATCCGGGACGGCAAAGGCCGCTGCCATCGCAGTAGGTGCGGCCCGAACAGGACGTGGCCGGACAGTCGCCGTCGTGGCTGATGCAGATGGCGTCTTCACATAGATGACCCTCCGGACAGGTGGTGCCGCATTGGCCGCAGTGGCGAGGGTCGCTGTCGATGTCGATGCATTCTCCGTCACAAAGCTGTTGGTCGTCGTCGCATTGTTCGCCGATGGGCTCCGGTTCCAGCTGTGCGTCGTCGTTGTCGCCGTTGGAGTCATTGGAATCATTGTCGTCGGCGTCGTTATCGGAACTCGACACCGCCGGAGGGTCGTCGTCGCCGCAGCCGGCAGTGAAGGCCGCCCAGGATGCTCACAGTCAGAATGGCGCCGATAAACGGCGTTCGAAGACGGAAACGGCGTAGCGTGGTCATTGCCAGATACTCACAGTGCTCGAAGTCGTCGACAGGACTTGGAAGTCCTGTCGTCGGATCATTGCTTGGGCGGTATCGACGCTCATAGCGAATCTGGCGTTGCAAATCAATTGTTCAGGGTCCGTGGGGATGGCGCCACCAGTGTTTATATTGCTGGAGGTTCGAGCAGCACGGACGGGTCGATGCCACGTAGCCTCAATTCGCATCGCCGGTGACGTGATGCGAGTGTCGGCCATCGGATTTAGTGTCCCGGGAGGAGTTATGGAACAGGACTTTGAGCGTCTATTCGAGCAATTGCCCATCGGAGCCGTGATCGTCGATCGGGACCATGTGATGCGTAGTGTCAACCAGGCGTTTGCTCAATTTCTCGGGTATTCCGTCGAGGAATTGGAGGGCATGTCGATGCTCGATGTGACCAAATCACTTGAGCGAGAGGAGCTGGAAGCCGGTATCGAGCAACTCTTTGAGGGCACCCGAAAACACCTAGAGTTACAGACCTGTTATATCCGAAAAGACGGCGAGAATGTGTGGGGGTATCCGGTCCGGATGCTCCACCCGAATCCGGCATCTGACGAGCAGGATACGATGTTGATGCTCGTCGTCGACATCACCCGGCGTCGCCAGCTCGAGCGCCAGCTTCGGCACACCGAGCGGATGAGTGCCATGGGCATGCTCGCCGGGAGTATTGCCCACGACTTCAACAACGTATTGACCGTGGTCAGTACGTTCGTCAGTCTCATCGAGACTCAGCCCTCCGATTCGGAGACCATTGCCGAGGGGATCGAGCGGATCCGAAAGGCCTGTCAACGGGGCCAGGATCTGACACAGCAGCTTCTGGAATTTGGCCGCAGCGAGTCATCGACGGTGGAAGTCATCGATCTCAACGAATTTATCGGTGATATCACCCGGATGTTCGAGCGCATTTTGCCGCCGTCGATTGCCATTGAATTGCATCTCTCCGACAGCCAGCCCTCGGTGATGACGGATGAGGGACGACTCCACCAGATCTTGATGAATCTGGTGCTCAATGCCCGCGATGCCCTCAAGGACCAACCGTCGGGAACGATTGTTATTGAGACCGATTCCATCGACTCCGCGGAGGCCGATTTCCCCGATGCCGATGCATTGGACGCCGGCGAATACAGCCGGCTTCGAATCTGCGATACCGGTGCCGGGATGGCCCCGGATATGATCTCGGAGATCTTCGATCCCTTTTTTACGACCAAGGGCGAAGAGGGAACGGGGATGGGCTTGACGACGGTCTACGGGATTGTCGAGGAGGACAAGGGATATATTCGCGTCGATACCACACCGGGCGAGGGGACCTGTTTTGAAATCTTTTTGCCGGCCACCGAAGAGACTCGAAAAGAGAGTCAACCCCAGGACGGCGGATCGCGACTGACGCCCTGACAGCTGGCGGTATCAACGCTCGCCGTCGGTGCTGTGGTAGGCGTAAACACTGGCCAGATGCAGGGAGTTGCAGGTGGCGTCGAAGTGCAGGTCGTCGCCTTCGGCCCGGACTCGATAGCCGGTGACGCCCTCGGAGGGCTCGATGCGGAGGTCGACGATATTTTCGAAGGACCATCCCTCCAGGTCAAATTCGACGAGTTGTTCGAGCCACAGCCGAATGCCGGCCCGGTTGGCGTCGCTCTCCCACTCGCTTTTGGGGAAGTCCGGAAATTGCGCCAGTGTCCCGCGCAGCAGGCATGTGGAATCGGCGCCGTCAAAGTCCAGTTCCGATAGTCGAAAATTGTCGAGCGATGGCGTCGACTCGTAGAGTTCCTCGATGGTCCGCGGGCGGCGTAGATAGCGAGTCCAAATGGGCATCGTTTCCCCAGGGGGTTCAGGAGGGGTTCATGGCGATGATCTGAAGGGCGATGCCCGAGACTTCAAAATCGAAGTGCTCGCCTCGGCCGCAGACGACGACACCAAAGTCATCGTCGGCGCGCTCGACGCTGAGGTCGACGGTGGCGGCCGCTGCCTGACCGCGGGCCTCGATATCCTCGACGGCCGACAGGCTAAACCGGACCTCCAGTGATGCTGCGCCGTCATCCCAGGTCGGCAGTGGATCATCGGGGAAGCGCGGCATGTTACCGGCCAATAGACAACTCGGCCCCCGCTGTTCGAGCTGCAGCTCGCGTAGCTCAAAGCCCTCGAGCGGAGGCGTACCGTCGTATAATCCGGCGATGGTCTGCGGATTGATCAGGTATTGCGTCCAGTCATCGGCCATGGGGGGTGGGCTCCAACAGCAGGGCGGATCGTCGGTGTAAGTGGGGGCAATATATCAACGGCTGGGGCGGTAGACAACGGGGCGCCGGCGATCTCTCCCGCGGAGCGGTGGAGGGGCTTGGTTGGCGGTTGTGTGAGGCGAGATGTCCAAAAAAGAGGGCGTGGTGTTGCTGTTGCGTGCCGGCCGGCGCCGAATTGCGTCGCTCCTGTCTGATGGCTATCGTGTCGTATCCACGACGGCGCCTCTATGTATGCAATCTCGCGGGCGTCGTGTTACACAACAGTTCCATTATTCGATGCTCTGATGCCCGGAATTGATGCTGCGACGTATCCTCACATTCGCTGTTGCACTCTGCGTGGCGGGTGTCACCGTCGGCGCTTCGCCGGCGACGGCCGGTGCGTATATGCCGGGCTTTGGAGCGGACGTCGACGAGTCGTTTACGGCGCGCGACCAGAAAAACTTTCGCACCGGATTTCAGGTCAACGGCCTATTTGGTGGCGAAGAATCTCATTTTTTGCGCTATTTCGACCTCGGGTACACCAGCCATTCCGGCGAATACCACATCGATCTGGAGTTGCCGTCACTGGTGTTGATTGCCGACGGGTTATTTACGCTGTCCACATTTTTGGTCCGTGATTTTCCGGAGCCCTTGTTCATCATGATGAACGCCACGGATATCACCAGTCACTGGCAACTCGCCGATGCCCGGATGGGCTATCGGTTTTTGCTGACGCCGCCGGAGCATTTCGAGAGTTGGACGCAGCCGCTGGAGACGGCGGTCGGGCTCTTTGCCACCGCCGACCTGGTATTTTTCCAGAATCGCCGGGGCATCGAGCAAGAAGAGGCCAGTCGACTGGGCTACACCGATCCGCTGGTCATCGGAGGCGGCGGGTATCTTTCGGTGGGTCAGGCGCGGGAGAATTTTCAGTACGACCTGTCGCTGGCCGTCGGCCAGGGGATCCGGGGTGTTGAGAACAATCCCGATCGCCGGGTCACCATCGTCAGTGTCGATGCCGACTTTCAGATTGAGGCCCCGCCGAATTTGCTCGATTTTTATATCCGGCCCCGGCTTACGGGCTATATCACTCGCCTGTCGCCGGCGATCAACATCGGCGGCGGCTTGTCGGCGGGGATGAATTTCGGCTTTTGAGCACCTGTCAGTCGTTGGGGTCCCAGACAACCTCCGAGACATCGGCGGTGATCGCGGCCCATCGGCTCCAGACAAAGAAGGCGTCGCTGAGCCGGTTGAGATAGGAGATGGCCTCGCTGTCGACGTCTTGTCGGGCCGTCAATTCCACAATTTTGCGCTCTGCGCGACGGCAGATGGTGCGCGCCTGGTGGAGTTCGACGTTGAGTCGGGTCCCGCCGGGCAATACGAAGGAGCGAAGCGGCGGGCAGTGCTCGTTGTACTCGTCGATCCACTCCTCGAGTTGGTCGACGTCCTCTCGGGTGACCCGTGGCATCTGCTCGCCGACGTCTTCGGGACGGGTCGCCAGGATGCTGCCCAGATTAAAAAGCTCGTGCTGGACGTGGAAGAGCTTGTCGGAGAGTTTTTGAAAGGACTTGTGGGCCGGATAGTCGTCGGCGATGGTCTGGCGGGCGGCGCCGACGAAGGCGTTGAGTTCGTCGACGGTACCGTAGGCGGCGATGCGCAGACTGTGTTTGTCGACTTTCTGGCCGCCGACCAGTTTCGTCTCCCCCTGATCGCCTTTGCCGGTGTAGACGCGGTTGATGGCCAATTCGGGGTCTTTGAAGTCGTCTTCGTTGGTATCGCTCATAGGTTGGACTCCCCTGTGGAGTACAAAAAGGTGGTGATGATCAGGGCTCGCTGGGGTGGAGTGTAAGGCGACCGGCGGCGTTGGCCAGTGCGAATACGAAAATACCGTCGATGCCGTCGTCTCCGTCGACGACGGTGATCGCCTGAGGCCCCTCCAGTAATTCATCGGCGGCGCCGACGCCGATGGGGTCTATAACCGGCCGATCGCAGGCGGTATCGACCAGGTGGAGGCGGTCGTTATTGAAGTCTGTAACCCACAGCAACCCGTCGGAACCGATGGCCCCCCGGTGGGTGGCGTCGCTGTCGGTATCGTACAGCTCGAGCGGGTCGGCGGCATCGTGGCGCCATTGCCGTTGTTCGACGTCGAATGCAAAGAGTGCGGCGTCGATGCCGCTGGCGAAATACAGCGTGGATTGATCGGGGGTCAACAGCGGGCGGCCCGGGGCACCGACGGTCTCGATCTCGGCCTGGCCGATGGGATAGGTCTCGACGTCGGGCTCCGTCGGGTCGGCTTCGATATCGAACCACTGAAGTCCTCCCTCGGATTCGACGCGCGTAGTGTCGCTTGGGGCATCCCAGCGCACGGCGCCGGAACTGCTCGCCAATAGCACCTGCCGGTCGTCGATGGTTGTTACACTGAGAAATTGTGGGTTTTTGTAGGCTGTCTCGATGGTGTCGACCACGCTGTGGTCGGAGCGGTCGACGACGCCGATGGTCCCCGGGCCGTAGCCCTCCTCGGTGCTGCGGAAGGCGACATTGCCGATGTAGGCGAAGTCGTCGGTGATGGCGATGGCCGACGGGTTGTCCAGTATTGGATCGTCGATTTCTGTGATGACCTCTCCCGACGAGCCGTCGGCGACGGTCACCGTATGAGACAGAAAATTGGCGATCCAGACCTCGTCGGCGGTGTCGTCGACGGCGACTCCGTAGGGATTGCGTTCATTGCCGACGTCGATCCAACCGCTGTGCATCGTTGCTTTCGCCAGATCGAATCGCCCGGCGGTATTGCCGTCGCTCTCGACGATCCACAGGGCGTCGTCGCCGGCGGCGATATCATTGGGCGACGGGCCGGTCTCGCCGAGGCGCGAGGTCAGTGTCGCATCGTAGGCCGGCGCCCCGTCGTCGCAGACGGCGTCGGTGCTAAATTCGACGGCGTCATCGGGGGGCGACTCCGGACAGCCGGCGAGGACAACGGCAGGCGCCACCAACGAGAGCAGGGCGGCGATCGTCGATCGGAGGATCGGAGATGTCTGTCCGGGATGTCGATGCGTCATGGTGACGCTCCGCGCTGGTGCTGGCTTCGGATTTCGATGGACGCAAAGAGCGAACGGCCGGGCAGCGGCCGGTGGAGGCTGTCCTGAGTGCTGCGGTCGTCGAGTATATTGCGGATCTGGACGCCGGCTCGAAGCTGCTGGTTGATGGCGACGGTGGCGCCGAAGTTGAGGCGAAGCGACGGGTCGTTTCGAAGGTGACCGAAGTTGTCGAGGTTGACGCCGCTTCGATAGTCAGCCGAGGGCTGGAGTTGGACTTCCGGAAGATCGGACCACACCGACAGACCGCTGAGGTCGATGGTCGACTCCAGCGCCATTTGGTGGCGGGGCTGGCCGGGCAACTGGGTGGTGGTGTCGCCGCCGCTTCGTCGATGAGCTCGGGTGTAGGTATAGGAGGCTCGGGTCGTCCAGCGATCGCCGATATCGGTGCGCAGATTGGCCTCCAGGCCCCGGGAGCGGGCGCCGCGGAGGTTCTGGGCCTCGAAGAGCCGGGCCGATACCGGCAAAAACAAGATCATGGAATCGATGTGATGATCGAAGTAGGCCAGTTGGAGTGCCGCCGGGTCGTCACCGGCGCCGATCTCGATTGCTGTATCGACGGTCCAGGCCTCCTCCGGATCGAGGGCTGGATTGCCGCGCACCGCTTCCGTATCCAGATACAATTCGTCGAAATCGGCGAGCCGGAACGTGCGGGCAATATTGGCGCGAAGCTCCAGGCGTCGATCGAGCCGGGCGATGGCGCCGACGGCCGGCAGAAGGGGGCGAGATTCATCGGCTGACTCCCGGCGGCTAAATTCGCCGCGAAGAGCGCCCACGAGGCTGAAGGTGTCATCGGCCAGGAGCCACTCATCGGAGATCGAGATCGCCGCCGTCGAGCGCGCGGCGTCGAGCCGGGAGGTCTCGATATTGTCGGTGACCGACTCGAAGTCCTGGATGCGGGCGTCGACGTCGATTCGCGCCAGATGGCGGTCGCCGATCAACGACGAGAGCCCGCCGGAGACGGCCAGTGTGCGGGCCGTGGAGTGGTGTTCATAGGGCTGGCGGGTCAGGACGCCGCGTTCATTTGCGTAGCGCTGGTCCTGGTGCTGGGCGCCGGCGGTGGCGTAGGCGTCGACGATCATGTGCTCGTTGTCGATCATGGAGGTGGCGTCGTAGCGCAGTGTCGTCAGTGCCCGGCGGTCGTCGCGGCGGGCGCCGTCGAAGGTCTGCTGAAACTCCGAGGGACCGGGGCTTCCGGACTCTCCGTCGCGAAATAATCCGGTCCATCGCAGGCGGTGGTTGTCGCCCTCGATGTGGGCGGTGGTGCCGGCGTCGATGGAGCGATGATCGTTGTTGATCCGGGTATGCTCGGTGCCCTGGCCGTCGACAAAATCGAAGTCCCCGCGGCTGTGATCGAACCCGGCGTGGATGCGCAATCCGGCTCCGTCGGTGCCGATGGAGGCGGCGCCATCGAATCCGGTGGTCCCGAAGCTACCGGCGCTGGCTCGTCCTTTGAGCTTCCATCCGTCGGTAGAGGCCTGAGTCGGGTGGAGTCGAAGGGCTCCGGCGACGGCGCCGCCGCCGTAGGTGGTGGCTGTCGAGCCTCGGTGAACATCGACGGACTCGATGCCGCCGGTGCCCAGGGCGGCGGTGTCAAAGCCGGAACCCACGGGCTGGCTGATGCGAAGTCCGTCGAGTTCCACGGCCATCTGACGGGAGTTGCCGCCGCGTATCGAAACCTGCGCCGGCTGGCCGCGGCTCGACTGGCGCCGGACGTACACGCCGCTGACCGACGCCAGAGCATCGCCCAGATCGGCGCCCCGAAATGCCAGATCGTCGGTGGCAATTCGGGTCACCATTCCCGACGCGAAGCGATCATCGTCCTGTTGAAAATCGGCGTCGTCGATGGTGGTCACCGTCACCACCTCTGTCTCGTCTCCTTCGCCATCGGAGTCCCCCTGGCCATCGTCGCCGGCCATCGACGCCGGACTCCAGGCCAATGCGATCATCGCCCACAATGCGGCGCTCCAAAGTCGGGTTCGATCCCGACGCCAAAGGGCACCATCGATCGGGTTGTGATACAGAGGGAGCATGCACACGACGTCTTGCTCTCAGATCGCGAAGAGCACTGGAGTATCGGTCAACGACGTCGCTCGGATATCCTGACTTGCGGTTCTCCAACGAGCACTACTCCTCGTTGTGTGCCGCCGATCGCCTTCCCGTCTTCGAAACGACAGTGGCATCTGATCGACGACATCACCGCATACAGTGGCGCGGCCGTCCCGGATTCACACCGGGTTCCCCGGACGCGACGTCACGCACGGCGGACTATCGCAGTGGTTGTCGTGGCCCGTCAAGACACCGATGGGCAGGGCGGGAGGGCCCGGTCGATGAGGTCTCGTTCACAATCCCGTTTGCATTGTGCCGCAATTGAGGGGTATCGTGAGGGGAGTAGTGTTTCAGAATTTGCATCGAGTAGATCGACATTCTGGCCAGACAACACCCAGAGATACGGAAGCCGGCGGCGGTGGTACCTTCCTTCGTCGGTATTTTTTGGTCGGTGCTTCAACAGGCGGAGACGATAAGATGAAGCAAATTCGTAAATGGTCGGTGGCCGGCATCATTGCCATCGCTGTCGCCGTTGGTTGCGGAGAAGAAGAGCCGGTTGAGCAGATCGAATGTGGCGAGGGAACTGAATTGTACGAGGGCGCCTGCGTGCCCGAGGACCACGACTGTCCGGAGGGCGAAATGTTGTCGCCCGACGGATTGTGTGAGGATCCCGACGACTTCGTCTGTGATGAGGGCACGAGCTATGACCGCGCCGAAGACCGGTGCATCTCGGAAGCCAAGGTCGTCTGCGGTGAGGGCACCATCGAGGTCGATGGCCAGTGTGTCATCGAAGACCCCAAGACCTGCGGCGATGGCGCGGTGCTATTTGAAGAGGAATGTGTCGCCAGCGACGAGGTCTGCGGCGACGGCACCAGTTTTGACGACGATGATGTGGAGTGCCGGCCCGACGACGGTGCCTGCAGTGAGGGCACCGAGTTTGATGTCGGCACCGGCGAGTGCGTCGATCTGAATATCGTCGAGTGCGGTGAAGATACCGTCGAGAGCGACGACCAGTGCCTGGCAGCCGACACCTTTGCTGACCAGTTGGCCGCCGATGCCGACATCGACTACAGCGACGCCGCTCCCATTGTGCCGGACGACGACGAGGAGTTCGTCTTTACCGGTTCCCTCGATGACGACCTGTCACAGACCTTTGAATTACAGGCCGAAGAGGGACAGTGGATCGAGGTGTCGCTGTACTCCAGAGGGTTGCCGTCGCCCGGGTTTTCGATGACCAAGAGCTTCGGTGACTGGGAGCGCGCGGTACCGCCGGCAACCGCCAGTGTGCCGACGCGTCAGATGCTGATTCCGGAAGATGAAGACTACGATCTGACGATTCGAACCACGCTCACCGATCACGAGGACTGGGACGAGGGCGGCCAGGATGGCTGGGACTACGTGGGGACCGTCGAAGTCCTCGACCCTCCGGCCAGCGTCGACTGGGATGCCTTTAACGAAATCTACCTCGGCGATCTGAAGCAGCCGATGGATAATTTCATCGAAGTCGACACAGAGGATACCTTCGACCTGCTCATTGGCGCCGAAGCCATCGGCGAAGATGCTCACGGGTCGACACTCGAAGTCTGGACGGATACCGACGAGTATCTGGAGCGTCACGAGCTCACCGAAGGGCCCGAGGCGTCCATCGACGTCAGCGACTATGACTCCGTGTATCTCCACGTCGATGCCGTTGAGTTTAGCGGCAGTTTAGCCGATATCGAGCTCGGCGCTCGGTCTACAGAGCTTCTCGGTCCCGGCGATTTCTACGTCGCCGAAGTGGAAGCCGAAGCCGGTGAAACGGTGATTATGACCCATGAATCCGACGAGGCGGCCCGCGTCGATGTCGATGTTCGCCTCGACGGACTTCAGCAATACATCTTCATCGACGCACCGGCATACAACGATTCCGATATCGATGAAGATGAGAATATGCGCCAATTCTTCTACGTCCAAGAAGATGGCACTTACACCGTCGAGTTTCGAAATAACTCCTTCGATGATATCAGCAGATTTGTGGGCTCTGCTTACACCGAAGATGTCCCGGTTTTCGAGGTTCCCGACGACGGTTCGGAGGCCAGCTTTAGTGCCGACGTCGAAGCCGACAGTCTCGAGGAGGGAGACTGGCGGTTCGTCGCCATCGATACGCCAGATCGAGCTCTGTTGGATGTGACGATCGAGGCCGGAGATGGAAATCCACGGGGCTCCATTTACTCCGATACTCCGCGCGACCGGGTGGCCAATACCAGCGGGTCTTCAGGAACCGCTGACCTCGATCTCTACGAGGCCGAGGAGGCCGGGATTTACTACGCGGTATCCCGACCGTGGAGCTCAGTCACCTATGTTTCTGACCTCGTGTTTAATATCGACGGACGCGTCATCGACGAACTTGAGCCCGATGATGTCGTCGAGCAGACCTTCAACGTCGATAGCCTCGATGTCTATACCGGTACTGCTGGCTTTGAACTGGGCGACGAAGCCGAAGTCCGTATGCTCAATCAATTCGGCGACATCGTCTTTGAAGAGGAACTCGATGGCGAAATCAACCTGATCGATACCTTCCCGGGCACCGGTGAATACACCTTCCAGGTCGAAAATACTGGCAGCGAGACGATTCGCGGCAGTATCCTCAACGTCACTCACCATCAGACCTTCGACTGGTTTACCATCGTTGAAGACCTTTCCGAATCCTATGAGCGCCCGAGCTTGGAGGCCGGCCAAAGTGAGGCCCTGGTGTTCGAGGCACCCGACGACGAGCGCATTGTCGGTGCCGACGTCGAGTTTGGTTCCGGTGTCGACGGTGAAATGAGGCTTTGGGACCTGACAACCAGCCAACTCGTCGGTGAGTCCAGCGGAACTAATGAATTTTCGATGGGAGGCCAGATTCAAGACTCAAGACAGTACGCCCTGGAGGTCAAGGCGGTCTCGGCGGCCGACGACGGCTACGAATTGAATCTCGACGATACAGACATCAAGACCGTGGTGGAGAGCGTCGATTTCAGTCCGCCAACCGTCGTCGAGGCCGGCGCAGAAGTCGAATTCCCGGTCACCGTCAGCGACTGCTCGTCGGTCATTGATGTTTCGGTAGAGACCGATATTCCCGATACGTTCTCGAATAGTCTCAGTGTGGACCTTCACGTACCGGGGTTGTCGAGCCCCATTCGACTGCGAGATGAGTCAGGGCCCGACAGTTCTACCTATCCCGACGAGACGGAGCCTGCGGAGTCGATGAGCCCGATTATTGGGGCCTCTGGAAATGGCGACTGGGCTCTCGAAATCATTAACGATGCCTTTACCATAGACACGGAACTCGCCGGGTGGACGCTGACGTTGACTTGCCCAGAATAACCATGACCTCGTTTCACCTTTGACGACGGTTATCTGATCAACCGGCTCGATTGGAGAGCACCCACTATGCAAAGAGCGCTTCACAAATTGATCGTCGCCCTTGCCGCCACTGGCCTGATGGCCTGCGGTGGCAGCGACGTCGAGAGCATCGAATGCGGCGAAGGGGCGGTGGAAGACGAGGAGTCCGGCGAATGTATCGCCGCTCACTATCAGGACGAATGCGCCGATGGTGAGGTTCGCGATGAGGCACTCGGTACCTGCGTGACCGCCGGAGGGGAGTACTGCGCTGAGGACACGGAGTTTGACGATGAGGCCGGCCAATGCGTCGGCGAGCAATTTGAGTGCGGCGATGATGCTATCGACGAAGACGGAGAGTGCATTCCCGACGGCGAGGTCGCCTGTGGTGAGGGGACGGTTGTCGACGGCAATCAATGCGTGCCCTACGACGATGTCTGCGGCGACGACAACGAATACCACGGTGATCAATGCCGGCCCGTAGAGGATATCTGCGGTGAAGGGACCACTTTTGAAGTTTCGGAGCGTCGCTGTGTACCGACTTCGACGCTGGAATGTGGACCGGGTACCATCGAAGAAGATAGCCTCTGCATCCCGGTCCAGGCCTTTTACGATGACCTTGCGCAAGACCCCGATCTCGATCTCGTCGACGACGGTGATGGAAATTTTGACCTTGCGGAAGCCGGTGACAAGGTCAGCTTCGTCGGCAATATCGATGGGCCGGAGTACGACGATGATGGCGAGCCAGTCCAATATCAAGATGTCCTCGAATTCGATGCCGACGCCGGTCAATGGCTCGAAATTACCGTCTATTCGATGGGACTTCCGGAGCCGGTTTTCGAATTCTCGGACATCGATGGCGAATCTTTCCGACGAAGCGACCTCGGCGCCGGCATCGAGGTCAGTCGCGAGGTCCTCGTTCCCGACGACGGAACCTGGGAGCTTTCGATCTCGAATATGCCGCAATTTCTCGATGAAGCGCCACCGGCCGGTGGCGATGACTGGGGCTATGTCGGCTATGTAGAAACCATGGATGCCCCGGAGGCCAGTTCCTTCGATTTGCTCGAAGACACCATTTCCGGCGATATTCGACACCTGTCGGATAATTTCTATGCTGTCGACGCCGATGATGTGGGTTCGGTGGCCATGATCTTCAGCGAAATCCCCTCTGACGCCGATGCCCAACTCCAGGTCTGGGCCGATGAAACGACCAGAGACTCGACGATCGAACTAGGCGATGATTCATTTGCCTTTGAGCCGCCCGACGACTCGTTTTTCGTGGCCTTCGACCGCCAATACGCCTACGGTCCCGATGTCGAGTACGGCGTGTCGGCCCAGACCGGAAGTGCTGCCAGTGCTGGTGACTCGATTTCCGAGGAATTTGATATCGACGCCGGAGACTACGTTGGGCTCTTTCAGTACAATCTTCAGGGCCTGGCGCTGACGGCGAGTATCTCCGACGGTGATCAATACCTGGCATCCACCGATGAACTGGAGGTCTCGAATGCCGAGGAGGGCCAACTCGGCCTTTATTGGCGCGCTGAATCCGAGACCACGGTGACACTCGAATTGGATAATACGACGGGCGAAGATCTGGACTTTCTGTCCTTTGAGCCCATCTCCGGCACCACCGATATCCTCGATAATGTCGATTCCAGCGGGGTCCAGACCACCTACGATCAGACACTGCCCCGTGGACACCGCCATATGTACGAACTGGACGTTACCTATACTGGCGACCTCAGTTTTCGGACCGAAGACACTGGCGGCACCGACACATTTTTGACGCTCACCGACGCCGATGGCAACGTCATTACCGACGGGCGAAATGCGGCGATTTTCGAGGCCGAACCCGGAACCTACTTCCTGGAAGTGGAGGCGTTGGGAACGGTCAGCGACGGATTTACGCTCTCCGGCGAGCAGACCCAGTTGTATACCGAGAGCACGACGTCGACATCGGATCTGGCGATCCCGGATAATGATCCCGAAGGCGTCACCGACAGTCTTTCGATTTCATCGTGTCCGTACATCGAAGACATCGAAGTGATCGTCAATATCAGCCATCCCTGGCGCAACGATCTCGTTGTGGAAGTCACCTCGCCGACTGGCGACACCGCCATGTTGCACGATCGCGACGGCGGGTCCGACGAAGATATTAACGCCACCTATCCCGATCCCGATGATTCGGGGCTGGCGGACGGCAGTGAGTTGCTGGATATGATCGGAAGCAACGGAAGTGGTAGCTGGGAGATTCACGTCAGTGACAATGAGTTGCAGCAAGAAGGCACGCTGGACAGTTGGACGGTTATACTCAGCTGTGAAGGCTGACTTTGGTAAGCCCTCGTTTTCTGGAGCATCGAACGTATATGAGACACAAGATCCAAATTTTACTCGTCGCGATTGCCGGCGCTGGACTCGTTGCCTGTGGCAGCGGTGACGACGTCGAGGAAATCGAATGTTCCGATGGCACGGTACTCGACGAAGACGCCAATGAGTGTATTGCCGAACAGCCCGAATGCGACGATGACGAGCAATACGTCGAGGAACAAAATCGCTGCGTTCGCGTCGCCGAGCACTTCTGCGCAGAGGATACCGAATACGATGAAGACGAAGGTGTCTGTACGGCTGCCGTCGGACTGACGTGCGGCGAAGATGTCACCGACGAGGACGACGAATGCGTCCCGGCTGTCAACATCGAATGTGGTGCGGGCACGGTGGTACTCGACGGCCAGTGTGTGCCGAGCAATGAGGTCTGTGCCGAAGGCACTGTCGACGATGACGATCAAGATGGTCTCGTCGACTGTCGACCGGAGGAGGGCATCTGTGGCGAGGGAACGACCTTCGACCTCAACGAAGCAAAGTGCATCCCACTATCGGTGCTCGAATGCGGACCGGGAACCGTGGACGTCGACGGATACTGCGAGTCCTCGGCTGGCTTTTTCGAGGACCTCGCCGAAGATCCCGATCTCGACATGAGCGATGACGACGGGGTCAGTACCATCGATGTCGACGACAGCGGCGAGCCCTTCGTCTTTCTTGGAAATATCGACGAACCGGAGATGGTCGACGGCGAAGCCGTCCAGCAACAGCACCATTACGAGATGGAGCTGGAGGCCGGCGACTGGGTCGAAATTAGCGTCTACTCGCTCGGTCTGCCGGAACCGGGCTATGAGATCGACGGTTCTCACATTTCTGAATCGGCGGCCTATTATCGGCTCAGCGACCTCGGGGCCGGAGTGGAAGTCACTCGCCAGATCGCAGCCCCCTACACCGGGACCTATGATGTAACGGTCGGCAATCTGCCGCAGATGCTCGATATGGTCGACCCCGCCGGTGGCGACGACTGGGAGTATGTAGGGTACGTCGAACAACTGGATGCTCCGGATGCGGAGGACGTCGATATCCTCGAGGACAGTGTTGATGGCGATGTCACCGAGCTACTCGACAACCTCTACTACATTGAGGACATGGATGACGTCGAAAATATCCAGATGCTCTTCCAAGAATTGCCCGACGATGCCGACGGCGAAATGCAGGTCTGGAGCGATGAGACCACATTTGAGACGTCCATCGCTCTCGACGACTCAAGTCTGACGGTAACGCCTCCGGGAGATGACTTCTATCTGCTCTTTGACCGCATCCACGCCTACGGAAGTACCAATTTCTACGACGTCGGTGGTCAAGAGGGCCAGCCGCTGGCAGAAGATGACGTGGTCAGCGAGGATATCGACCTCGACGCCGGCGAATACGTCGGTGTCTCCCAGTTCAATACTCAGGGAGAAGAAGTTTCGGCCTATTTCTACGACGACGACGGCAATGAATTGACGATGACCGATGAACTCGTCATATCGATCGCCGACGAGGGCAAAAACTATCTGTACTGGCTCGCCACAGACGATCAGACGGTGACCGTCGAATTGGAAAATGACACCGGCGACGATCTGGATTCGATCTCCTATGACCTGGTGTACGGAATGTCCGATGCCATCGAAGTCGATGACGGAGACCTCCAGACCGTCGACCACAGCGAGACGTTGACCCGTGGACAGCGTCACTTTGTCCAGTTGGATTTTGACCTGGACGAATTGTTGATGATGCGCGTTCTGGGAGCTTCATCAGACGCAATGATTCGGGTCTACGATGACGGATTCGACGATATTGGAGGCGGGCTCAACGAGTATGTGCTCGATGATGATCCCGGAGACTACGCCATCGTTATTGATGCTCAAGCCGAAATCGATGGCGGGTTTACGCTGGAAGTCGAAGAGACAGATATCTTCGATACCAGCGAAACGAGTAGCCCCGACGAGACCATTCCCGACAATGACACACCGGCCACCGACGTCATTGATATTTCGAGTTGTTCGGAAGTGCTGGAAATCGATATGGATGTCGAGATTTTCCACGGCTGGCGCGGAGATCTGATCGTCAGTCTGGAGAATCCAGAGGGAACGGAACGCTATCTCAAAGCGCGGTACGGTGGCAGTACGGATGATATTATCGGTAATTTTAACGGTGATCTGGGAGCCAATGACGGCGTCTCAGCCAGTGTGACGCCGGAGTTGATCGAGGAATTTGAGGGTGATTCGGGAACCGGTGAGTGGACACTGATCGTATTGGATGATTTGGGAATCGTGAGCTCGGGAACGCTGTCGGAGTGGACTCTCAATTTGACCTGCCAGGGATGAGAGACTAACCCTGACAATCCTCGGTGGCGTGAGTACGGACCACAGGCAATTCCGTGAGCAGCGCTGTAGACACCGTTCAATGACTGGTTGAACAGACCGGAGACGCAACATGAGTTGTTTTATCAAAAGAGTTTGCATGGTCGGGATGCTGGCCGTCGCCCTGATGTTGGCGGCCTGCGGAGAGGAGGCCGAGCAACTGGACTGTGGCGAGGGCACGGACCTACAGGACGGCCAATGCGTGGTCTCCGAGCACGATTGCGACGATGGCGACGTCGTCGCCCCCTCCGGTGATTGCGTCGATCCGGCGTCGTTTTGCGACGAAGAAGGAGCGGTCTACGACTCCTCGCAAGACGAGTGCATCGCCGATACCGACGTGACCTGCGGCGCTGGAACCGTGGAAGACGATGGCGTTTGCATCGTCGAAAACCCGACCCATTGCGGCGAGGGAACCGTTCTCGCCGATGGCAGCTGTGAGCTTTCGGACGAGCTCTGTGGACCGGGGACTGAGTTGGACGAGCAACAGTGCCAGGTCAGCGAGGACGCCTGCCAGGGACGCGCGGAATACGACGTCGTCAACGAGGAGTGCGTGGTCCTCGAGGAAATTGAGTGCGGCGAAGATACCATCGAAGACGACGATTTTTGCGTCCCTTATTCCAGTTTTGCCGACGAATTGGCCGACGAGGCCGATATCGATTACACTGACGGCGATCCCATCGTCCCCGATGCAGAAGAGACCTTCGTCTTTACGGGGACCATGGATCAACAACTGGAGCAGACCTTTGAGCTTGAGGGAACGGAGGGCGAGTGGCTGGAGATTACGATCTACCAGCGCGGTCTTCCCTCTCCCGGTTTTCAACTCGATGGACCCATCGGAAATTGGCAGCGTGCCGTATTGGCGGGGCTGACCAGCACGCCGACTCGAACTGTGGTGACGCCGGCCGACGGGGCGATGGACTTGACCGTCGACACCTCGCTGACGGACCACGAGCAATCGGAGTCCTTTGGCGACGAGTCCTGGAAATACGTCGGCACCGTCGAGGTTATCGACACGCCGGATACCACGTCCTGGGATTTCGAAGACGACGATCTCAGTGGCGACTTCAGTGATAGCGTCGACAACTGGTATGACCTGGATGTCGAGGGTTTCGACGAAATTTTTCTGACGCCCAACACCGTCGGTGAGGATGTATCGGAGGGCACTGTCGAATTGTGGTCGACCTCCGGTCAATTGGAGGCAACCTACGATCTGGAAGAGGGAGAACAGGTCGAGCTCGATGTCTTCGAATATGAAGAACTGCACATGCATGTCGACGCCCGTCACTACGAAGGGCCTCGAAGCGACTTTGAGATGGACGCCCGCGGTACAGTGCGTCTGGAATCCGGTGACCTGTATGATCATTACGTCGATGTCGACGCCGGAGAGACCATCCTCATTTCACACCGCTCCGACCAGGCTGATGATGCGCGAGTTCGAATCTTTCGAGACGGTGAGTTTCAGCAAACCATCGAGGAAGTTGGTGCCGAAAATCAATCCAACTTCGGGACTGCCGATAGCCAACGACAGTACTTTTATGCGGAAGAAGCCGACGAGTACCTGCTGGAGTTTCAGAATATCAACGACCACGAGTTGACGAGTTTCATTTCTACCTCTTCCACCGATGATGTTCCGTTTATCAATGTTCCCGACGAGGGGACGGCCAGCTTTGATGCCTGGCTGGGCGGCGAAGACCTCTACCAGGGGGACTGGAGAATCGTCTTTGTCGATACGAAGTCACCGGCAAGACTCACCGGCACCAAGACCTCCGGTGATTATGGTCTGACACCAGATGTGGCGCTGTACAGTCCCGGCGGCGAGATGCTGCAGTCCGCCGGCAGTAGCGGTGGTGATGTCGATTTCGACTTCACCGTGCCGGAAGCGGGCACGCACTTTATCGCCGTTCAACCTCGAAGTACTTTTTCGACGGCCGGCGACATTGAAATCGAGATGGATACCGAAGCCATTGAGGTTCTGGAGCCCAATGAGACCACGGAGAGAACCTTTGAGGTCGACGGCTTTGATGTCCTGACAGGCGGTATTGACTACGATAGCGGCCCGGAACCGACCGTTCGGCTCACCAATCCGAACGGTTCCGTGGTATTCGAGGAGCAGGAAGTGGACTCCATGAATTTCGCCGAGATCTTCCCCGGTCCTGGGGAGTATACGCTGGAGGTGATCAATCCCGGCGATGAAAATATTCTCGCCCTCGCTGTGGATGCCGTGTCGTCGTCGCCCTTCGATATTCTCGATGTGGATAGTGACTTCGCCGAGAGCTACTCGCGGAGTGCCATCGATGAGGGAGAGCGCGATACGGTGATTTTCCAACCGCAATCGGATTATATCTTCGATTACTCGGTGATCTTTGATGAAGACGAGGAGGGCGTGGTGCGCGTTCGCGACGTCGATACCCGCGAAGTTCTCATCGAAGAAGAGGGCGACCAGCGCATCGATCTGGAGTCGGAGTCCATCGAATCCGGCACCTTTATCCTCGAGTTTGACGCCGTCACTGACGTCGATGACTACAACATCACCTTTAGCGGCAATGATATTACCTTCCGCGAGGGCGTCCGGAGCTACGATCCGCCACTCGAGATTGCCCAGGATGGTGGTTTCGAATCCACGACATTGGGCGTCGATGACTGCAATAATATCGCCGATGTATCGATGAGCATGGATATGCCCTCCGGTACGTCCAGCCAGATCACAATCTTCTTGTATGCCCCGGGGCTAACGGAACCGATTCTGGTCTTCGAGGAGGATTTCAGTGGTGATCTGACCACCACCTATCCCGATGACCAGGAGCCGATCGAGTCATTTAGTCCAATGATCAATACGCCGGGAACTGGAGTCTGGTCGCTCGATATTATCAACGACAGTGGAACGACGACCGCAGAGTTGGCGGAGTGGAGTGTCAATCTGGTCTGCGAAAATTGAGGAGCTGAGGACATCAGTTCGGAGCGAGCGCCGATTCCTACTCACCGGAGTCCCGATGGGCCCCGGTGAGAGCCCTTCTAGTCGTAGTGCTTGGGGTGTCGAATTGAGGTCGATGATCCGTTATGGTGCTCGGCGAGTAGACCCGATCTATCGGGTGCTTTGAGTGGATTCGATGTACGAGAGGCCGCGTCATGATAGAACGAAGAAGCGTCATTGCCATCGCAGTGTTGTGTTTTGCCGTGATGAGCATCGGTTGCGGTGAGCAGACAGCAGAGGACATCTGTGGGGAGGGGACTGTCGAAGATCAGGACTCCGGTGAATGCATCCCGGAGGAGTTGGAATGCGACGACGGTCAGACGCTGTCGCCGGACGGAACACAGTGTGTGACGACGACCGACCAATACTGTGGGAACGGGACCGAGTTCGATGACGACAGTGGTCAATGCGTGGCCCCTGACGTACTTGACTGCGGTGACGGATCGGTGGACGACGACGGAGAGTGTCTGCCGGAATCGGTGGTCGAATGCGGCGAGGGGACGGTGGCTCACGAATTGCGCTGCCGACCCTCGAGCGACGTCTGTGGCGGTGATACCGTCGATGAGCTCGATGATGATGAGGACGCCGTATCCTGCCGGCCCACCAGTGATGTCTGTGGTCAGGGAACAACCTTTGACGTCGTCGACCACGTCTGTGTGCGCGAGTCGGAATTGGAATGTGGACCGGGCACGGTGGAGTCCGAGGGGATATGCCTTCCGGGCAACACCTATTACGGCAATTTGGCTGACGACGCCGATGTCGATGCCACCGGGGTCGATGACGTCATCGATCTCGACGTCAACGACGTGGGCGACCGCAGTGTCTTCGTCGGAAATATTGACGCCCCGGACTTTGACGACGACGAACCCATGCAGGACTACGATCAGTATCAGATCGATGCCGAAGTCGGTCAGTGGATCGAAGTCACGGTCTATTCACTGGGACTTCCGGAGCCCGGGTTTGAATTCGTCGCTGACAGTGGCGACTACGAGCGATACAGCGACCTCGGCAGTGGTATCGAGGCCCGCCGCACGGTGTTGATCCCGGAAGATGACACCTACGAATTGACGGTCTCCAATCTTCCGCAGATGCTCGAGACTGCGCCGCCGGCCGGCGACAGCGACTGGCACTACGTGGGCTACGTCGAAGTCCTCGAAGAGCCCGAGCCACAGGCGATCGATGTCGACGGTGACATCGAGGGCGATATTCGCGATAGCAAACACAACTGGTTCTCCATTGAGTCGCCGGACGACGCATCGTCACTGGCTTTTCTCTTCGATGCTCTTCCCGATGAGATGACCGCCGAATTTCAGCTCTGGCTGACACCGACCTATCTGGAAGAAGTTGCTGAACTTCAGGACGTGGTGAGCTTTGACGTCGAAGCCGATGAAATGTTTGTCTTTTTGGACTACGAACGCCACGTGGGGCACGACACCGATTACGAGGCGACCTTGCGCCAGGGCGGCAGCGTCGACGCCGGCGATACCTTCAGTCGACAGATCAGCATCGACGAAGGAGAGTACATCGGATTTTCGCAAAATAACTCCGAGGAACTGGCGCTTCCGGCGTCGATCTCAACGCCCGGCGGCGTCTGGAACGAGACCGATGAACTGGTCGTCGACGACGCCGAAGATGGTCAGCGCAGCCTCTACTGGTATGCCGCCGATTCGTCGATGACGCTGACCCTGGAGATCGAAAACGATACCAGCACGGATATCGAATTTTTAGCCACCGACTATCGGGTCAGCGATGCGGAATTCGTCGACGACCTCGATGCCGAAGGTACGGACTTTAGCACCGATGAAAACGTTCCCTACGGCCACCGCCATTACATTGAACTCGACGTTGTCGAAGACTTTCTGCTCAACGCCGAGCTGCCCTTCGTCGACGGGCGGTTGACCCTCCACGACGACGAGCAACAACAGCTTTCCAGTGGTACCGGCACGGTGGTTCGGGAGGTCGAGGAAGGCCGCTATATTTTGAGTGTCGACGCCAACGAACAATTGGACAACGGCTTCGAGCTGGAGCTCGGTGAGACCGAAGTCGCCGAAGAAAATTACAGCAGTGAGCCCCAGATGGACATCCCTGATGCAGAGCCGGAGGGCGTCACCGACAGCGTGTTGGTCGAAAACTGCAATGTGATCACCGATATCCATATGGATATCGATATCGAGCATGGTTGGCGCGGTGATCTGGTGGTTCGCCTCGCCAATCCGGAGGAGACGGAGTACGTTCTCAAGGCCCGTCCCGGAAGTGGTAGTTTTGGCGACTCCTCCAGCGATATGATCGGCAATTTCAATGAGACGCTCAGTCCCGAAGCCGGTGAACCGGCGTCGGAGGAGGCCCATCCGATCAGTGAATTTATCGGCGTCGAGGGGACGGGCTACTGGGAATTGACGGTCAGTGATATGTCCGCCGGCAATGATGGGACCCTCAACAGTTGGCAGCTCAATGTGACCTGTGATGCCTGACCGGATTGTTGCATGACCGTCGTGGTGCCCGTTATCGATCGGTGTGGGCATCGATGGACGGACGATTCGACCACAATACGCCGTCCGGAACTTCATCGACCCGAAGGCCCCAGAGCCGATTGGTCAGGCACACCGGTGCCCCGCCGCCCTTGGAGAATAACTCATCGAGTTCGATGGGTCGGACATCGAGGTCAACTCCCTCCGCGGCCCGGCGTGCGGAGAGCGAGAAATCGCCGGGGGCGATGACCGTCTGTCGGACCTGCAGGGCATTGGTGTCGTATCCCTCGCTTTGCTGGCGGCTGAGCTCAACGATATCTGCCGACTCGGCGAATCGGCGCAATCGCTGGAATTCCCCGTCGCAAAGGGCTTCCCGGCAGACCAGCATGACCGCCGCTTCGGGGCCCCGGAAAAATTGCAAAAATGTATTGCCGTGAAACCAGGGGTCGGCGTGAAAGGCGATCTGGATGTGATGGTCGCTGAGTCGATCGGCGACTTCTCGGTAGGCATCCTCTTCGGTGCGACCGTCGGGACCGACGCCCCAGGTATGGACGATGTGATCGGCGTCGCCGGCGCGAATGGCATCGCCCTGGGCCTCCCAGACAGCGGAGGTGGAATGAGTGTTCATCTCCAGGACATCATCGACAAATGCCTCGATATGGCGGGCCTCGCCGCGGCGGTGTTCCACGGCCATCGAGGGCAGTATAAACTGGAGTTGACCCTGGTCGTCGCGAAAGAACTCGCCGGATTCGGCGGTGTAGACCAGCCCCGTCAAATCTCGCGTCGCCGGCGGCATGACGACGACGTCGCCACCGGCGTCGACGATGGCATCGGCCAGCGTCGACCACTCGCGTCGGGCGGCTTCGGCGTCGACGTCGTCGGCGGCCCGGGATTTGAAATTGGCCCGGCCACGAAGGGCCCAGTCGCGTCGGGGGGGACTCATCAAAAATAGGGGCGTCGGATTCGTCATCGGCCTTCCGTTGTGGAAATTCAAAGTGGATGGTGTTGTATTGAGCGCAGGGCTGGAGCGTCAAGTTGTCGGGTGCCCGGCGGCGGCCCGTGGGAGCGGTTGCGTTGATCCATGGTTTCCCAAACCGATGGAAGACCCTATAACTCGCTCGTGTTAAACGGTACGACAAAACGCGGCACCGACAACATGATGGCGAGCCGTGTAGAATACAGCCGAAGCATGTGTTGACCGCTTCTCTGATGGTAGGCCATCCGATGACCTCCGAGAATTCCGAAAACCGCCCAGGCTCCGAAGGATCTGACGACACGCCCAGTGGTGGGGACTGGGAGGGCCATCCGTCGCTCGAGGATCGTTTTATCGCCGGTTACGACGACTCGGAGCCCGACGAGTTCGACGAAGAGCTCATGGACCTCGTCAAGACTCGTCAGCGCGGATCGGTGTTGCGACCGATCTTGATGATTATCGTCATTTTGTTGGTCGCCTGGGTCGTCTACGACTGGCGCGGCGATATTGATTACTTTTTTACGTCGCCCGATCCCGTCGAAGTGGGTGACGTCGCCGACTTTTCGCAGCGCGCCGCCGAGGACCCGGAGTGGGAGCCGCCGATCGACCACAATATGTACGTCGAAATCAGCGGTATGCCCACGCGGATTACATCCGGTGGAGGATTTCGGTTCTTCCGGCTCCAGGGCGCCGAGATCTACGTCCAGCAATCGATCGAAAGCGATGGCGACGATGAGCGCGATAGCCTCCAGGAGGGCCGGACGTTGCCGGAGCGCAATATGGGCCCCGGCCTGCCCATCGACGAGCACCGCACCTACTACGAGGGAACAGGGCGGCTGACTTCCTTTGCCTCGGCGCCGGACCGGGTCGCCGGCCTCAAAGAGTACTACGGCGAGCGCTACAATGTGCGCTTTTGCGAGGATTACACTCCGCGCCGCATCGAGGATCTCGAAGAGCAGCGCCTGGAAATTATTCGACGCAACTGGTCGGAGCGCTACCAGGAGGCCACCGAAGAAGAGCGCACCGACCAGGAGTTGACCCCGGAGCCCACCGACGACGAAGAGCAACGGCTGTTGAATCGCAATCCGGTCTGTGTCGACGCCTACTTACTTCAGGATGATCGGTCGCCGATGGACCACTGGTGGCATGTGTTGGCGGCGTTGTTGCTGTCGGCGTTTATGCTGTTTACGATCTACAAACTCTACGCCTGGTTTCGCGACTGGCTCAAGCCCTGATCGCGGTGTCACCGGTCTCTTGAAAGGTCGAATCGGAACGGACTCAATTGACCTGACGAATCATCCATTCGTATGATGCCCCATCGACGGTGAAGCGGTCGGTCCTTTGAGTGCGCGATTGCGCGGTGGTATGAACCGGAGGGACACCGATGAGTGGTGTGGTGAACATTTTTCGGAAGCCTCTTTAAGGCGAGGAGAACGACTCGTGGCAAAACTCGTGTACACCGACCAGTCGGGACGTGAAATTACAGAACTTCTGGGCCCGGACCATCCGGTCATTACCATCGGGCGCGCCAAGGACTGTACGATTCGCTCCAATCGCAAATCGGTCTCCCGGCGCCACGCCGAGTTCCATTACAATGAGGGGCGTTACGAGGTCGTCGATCTCGACAGCTCCAATGGGACCTACCTCATTGAAAATGATCAGCGCAAACCGGTGGGCAATCCCGAGATATTGAGTCACGGCGACGAGGTGTGGTGCGGCGACTTCATTCTTTATTTCGTCGATGAGAGCGCCGAGGCCCGGTCGGCCGGCGTAAGTGGGGGCGTGCAGGGGAATCTTGGGCAGCCCTCGGAGTCCGGCCGTCAGCAACCGGTGTCGTCGGGCGGCGTATCCGCAGGAGGAGGTGGCGGCGTATCCGCAGGGGGTGGTGGCGGTGTATCCGCAGGAAGTGGCGGAGGCGTATCCGCAGGAGGTGGTGGCGGTGTATCCACAGGAAGCGGTGGAGGCGTATCCGCGGGAAGCGGCGGAGACATGTCGTCCGGTGTATCCAGTTCGACTTCGGCACCAGTTGCCAGCGAACCGGCGGCCGGTAATAGCGGCGCCGGGTCCTCCAGCGCTTCGATGGACGTCGGCACTGGCGCATCCGCCGACAGCGAGGAACTTCGCCGATTGCGAGACGAAAAGGAGTCGATTCAAAACCTCGCCGATCGTCAGTCGAATACCATCGATGAGCTCGAAGACACCATCGAAGCGTTGCGCGGCGAACTCGACGACGCCCGGCAGCAAAGCGCCGATTCCGCAGAGCTCGATCAACTGCGCACCAAGATCGACAACCGGGATCGCGACCTCGAAATTCTGGAGCGCGAATTGGAGCGCGAAGTCGAGGAAAAACAACAACTCTCCGACCAGATCGACGAGCTTCGCGACCAACAACACAGCGACGCCGGCCGCGTCGAAGAACTCCAGGCGCGCATCGACGAGTTGAATCAACAACTCCAGCAACGCCCGGAACCGCAGGACTCGGCAGTGACGGACGAACAACTGGATGCCCTCGCCGATCACGCCCGCACACTGGACCGCATCGTGGACGCCATCGTCCGCACCGATCTGGGACCGCTGTCGACAGTCGACCGCGTGCGTTTAGAATCGGCCATCCGCGACACGGAACCGCGCAATACACTGAGCGCGATGCTCGAGATCATCGGCGCCGACGACCCCCAACAGGACTGAGCGATTATGACGGCACAGGACTTCGACTTTCTCGAATACATCAATCGTCGAAAGGCCCCCGAGAGCGGTCGCGAAGAAAAGACCGGCTTCGGCGAATACGCCTTTGCCGGCGACCTACGGGTGCTTCGGCGCCTCGACAAGGCCCGACCGGTGCGTCTCGCCGTAGAGGCCACAGTTCGCTTCTGGAAGGCCGTCCAAAAGGGGCAGCTTCTGGGGAGCAGCGTCAAGGTCAGTCGCCGCCAATTTCCGGAGCTTCACGACCTGGCCGTCGAGTGCGCTCGAGAGCTCGATATTGCGCTGCCCACCATCTATATCGCCCAGAATTTGACGAGCCTCAACGCCGGAACCTACGGCACCGACGACGAGGCGTTTATCGTCCTCAATTCGGCGCTCGTCGACCGCTTCGAACGTGAAGAACTCAAATTTGTGATCGGCCACGAATGCGGCCACATCCAGAATAATCACGTCGTCTACCACACGGCGGCCCGGTTTCTGGCCCAGGGCGTGATCAGTTTCGTCAAATGGGCCGCCGTCCCGGCCCGCGTCGCCTTAAACGGCTGGAGTCGGCGCGGCGAAATTACCTGCGACCGGGCGGGCCTTATTTGCTGTGGCGACGAAGAGGCGGCGCTGCGGGCCATGACCCGCCTTGCATTGGGCAGCAAAAAACTCTTCGAGGATATCGATCTCGACGAATACCTGAGCCAACTCGACGATCTCGACGACGGTGTGGGCCGGTTTCAGGAATATCTGGCCTCCCATCCGTATTTACCTAAACGAGTCAAGGCACTACAACTCTTTGCCGACAGTGCTTACTTTCGCAATATGACCGGTGAAGAGGGCGGAGAGCCACTCGACGAAGTCGATCGCTCGGTCGAAAAAATCATTCAGGTCATGTAGGATCACAACAGGTTTTGAAGAATCGACGGCCTCCGGGCCGTCGCCATGTTCGCCCACACGGCGCGAGAATCCCAAGTACGTCTTCGCCGCCCGCCGCGTTTGACGAAGGGGCGGCTGTTCAATGCGTAGACTCGGATCCAACGTTTCGGCGTGCGAGGAATCGCCCCGAACTCTCCGGGGAAGTCCCACCGTCCCTCGGGACGGTGGCTTCAGGCCCCGGTTGAGCTTCGACGGTGACGGCCTCGCGGTCGTGGAAGCCATACGGAGACCGAGCGCGCGAGCAGCCGACTGCCTTCACAAACGCAGCAATGATTGCGGCGCAGGAGAAACTGGGCCTCGCGTGCGCTGTGGGCGTTTTCGGTACCGCAAAGAGGTCAAAAGCGAAATAGAACCGCAAAGGGGCAAAAGAGGCAAAGGAAGGTCAGAAGCGAGATAGAACCGCAAAGGGGCAAAAGGGGCAAAGGAAGGCTAAAGGCAGTATCGAGTCTCAGTGCCTCGGCGTTTTCCGCGCTTCCGCGGCTCAGAGCTTCAGCGTCTCAGCGCTTCCGCGGCTCAGAGCTTCCGCGATTCCGCGATTCAGCGCTTCAGCGTCGGGTTACTCAGCGTCTCAGCGGTACTCAGCGAGCTCGTCCGCGGCTCAGAGCTTCAGCGTCTCAGCGCTTCCGCGCTTCCGCGCTTCCGCGCTTCCGCGCTTCCGCGCTTCCGCGCTTCCGCGCTTCCGCGCTTCCGCGCTTCCGCGCTTCCGAGCTTCAG
>LFFM01000513.1_pt1 | contig 27268 bp, 27 predicted proteins | sample 643131 | NCBI WGS metagenome assembly LFFM01 (sample SAMN03777445, study PRJNA286221) | soda lake metagenome | biome: soda lake; feature: Kulunda steppe; material: water; isolation source: sample Tc-Br brine of Tanatar trona crystallizer | place: Russia: Kulunda steppe | collected 2011-07
CTGGAGCTCCCGCCGAAGATCCAGCACGAACCGATCCCAGCTCCGGTCCCAAACGACTGGCGGCATCTGTTCGGCCCCGAGGGATCCGACGCCCCGCTGTTCGTGAGAAACGACGTCGATCTCTACGACATCCGGCTCGGCGAGGGTGCGACAGTTGCGCTGCCGTCCGCACCCGGACGAGACACCTACTGCTACGTCTTCGAGGGCGAGGTGACGGCTGGCGACACCACGTTGAGCGAGGCCGAAAGCGGGCTACTCGTCGATGGGGAGCTCACGGTCTCGGCGACGACCGATTCGGTGCTGGTGGCGTTTCTGATCGATCCTGACGCCCCCGTGACCCGACAGGGAACCATCGGTTGCTGAGGTTCGTGGCCCACCCACCCGCTGGCTTCGGACCGGCATTTAATAGGTATCGAGCGTCTACCTATCCCAAGGGACAGGCCCCACTCACATGAACGCGATCATCGCAAAACGCGTCGACTCCGGTACGCCCGACACGTCCGAAATCAGCGACCTCGCCCGCGCGGCGGGCTATACTGTCGTCGGCGAGGTAACCCAGACACGGACCGAAGACCCCGCTCTCGGGATGGGCGAGGGGAAAGTCGAGGAGCTGGCAGTCCGCGCCACACAGCTGGACGCGGAGGCCGTGATCTTCGACAACCGACTCGATCCGTACCAGACGTACAACCTGGGACAGAAGCTCCCGACCGGCGTCGAGGTTATCGACCGGTTCACGTTGATTCTGGATATCTTCGGCCAGCGCGCACAGACGCGCAAGGCCCAGCTACAGGTCGAGCTCGCCGAACTTCGCTACGAACTCCCGCGTGCAGAAGCAAAGACCAGCCTGGCGAAACGCGAGGAGCGGCCGGGCTTTATGGGGCTTGGCGAGTACGACGAGAGCCGCGAACAGGACATCAAAAAGCAGATCAGCAACATCCGGGACGAGCTCGAACGGATCGAAAAGACCGAGGAACACCGTCGCCAGCAGCGTCGGGAGTCCGGCTTCGATCTGGTCGCGCTCGCGGGCTACACCAACGCGGGCAAGTCGACGTTGATGCGTCAGCTCGCGGCCGATCTGGATGTCGACGAGAACGAGGAACTCCATCCCGATCTCGATTCGACCGCCGAATCCGAGGATCGCCTCTTTACCACGCTGGGGACGACGACCCGGAAGATGGAGGCGCGGCGACGTGACGTCCTGCTCACCGACACGGTCGGGTTCATCAGCGATCTCCCTCACTGGCTCGTCGAGTCGTTCAAGTCGACGCTGGACCAGGTGTACCGAGCCGACCTCATTCTGCTGGTCGTCGACGTCAGCGATCCCGTCGAGGAGATCCGCGAGAAACTGGTGACGAGCCACGATACGCTGTACGAGCGCAACGAAGCGCCGATCGTCACGGTGTTGAACAAGATCGACAAAGTCGACGCCGAGGAGCTCGAAGAAAAGCGCGCGGCGTTGTCCGCGCTCGCGCCGAACCCCGTCGCAGTAAGCGGGCAGGAGGGTGAGAACGTCGATGCGCTGATCGATCGGATCGACGACGAACTACCCGATTGGGAGCACGAACGACTCGTCCTGCCGATGACTGACGAGACGATGAGCGTCGTCTCGTGGATTCACGACAACGCACAGGTCAACGACGTGAACTACGGCGACGACGACGTGCTTGTCGATTTCGAGGCCAGGCCGACGATCGTCGAGCAGTCACGATCCAAGGCAAGCGATCTCACGCCCGCAGTCGAGTCAGCCTGACGGGAGGGGTTTTTGCGTTCCGGACCGAACCCGTACGTATGGGGGAGTACGACACGATACCGGTGACGGTAGTCTGTGGGTATCTCGGTGCCGGCAAGACGACGCTGATCAACCACCTGCTGTCGAATCCGGGTGACAGACGGATCGCAGTGATCGTCAACGACATGGGCGAGGTGAACATAGACGCCGATCTGATCGCCAGAGAGAGCGACGGTGAGGGGGTGATCGACCTCTCGAACGGCTGTATCTGCTGTGAGCTGGGGGGCCATCTGGCGGCCGAAGCGGAACAGCTGGCTCAACAACGCGAATTCGACGTGCTGGTCGTCGAAGCGTCGGGGATCAGCGAGCCGGTGCCGATCGCCCGAACGCTCCGTGAGGAGACGACTGACCGACTCGAACTGGACACGATGGTGACGGTGCTGGACAGCTTCGGGTTCTGGAAGGAGTTCGATCCCGACGTGTCCACGCCCGAGGAGGACGTCGAACGGCCGCTCTCGACCGTGTTCGTCGACGGGATCGAGTTCTGTGACGTCCTGTTGCTCAACAAGACAGATATGGTATCGGACGAGGCCCTGGACGAGATCGAGGCGATGGTCCAGGAGTTACAGCCGCGAGCCGAGATCGAACGAACGGCGTATTCGACGGTCAATCCGGAGCTAGTCATCGATACCGGGCGGTTCGACTGGGCCGAGACGGGCCAGTCACAGGGCTGGAAGCGCAATCTCGCCGCCGAGACGGATGAAGATCACCGTGAGCACGATCATGCACACTCGCCCGCGGAGGCCCACGGCGTCACGTCGTTCGTGTACCGCGAACAGCAGCCGTTCGACCCCGACCAGTTCGCCGACTGGCTCGATGGGTGGGCTGGCGACGTAATCCGTGCCAAAGGAATCTGTCTGATCGCCGGCCGGGAGGAGGAAGTCATCGGCATGAGTCAGGCCGGACCATCCGTCGAGGCGGGGCCGATCGGTCGCTGGGATCCCGAGCGCGACGATCCACGGACGGAGCTGGTCTTCATCGGCCGTTCGCTCGACGAGACCGATATTCGTGAGCAACTCGATGCGTGTCTGGTCGCCGAGGGGACGACCGAAGACTGGGAGCCGGCGGCTGATCCGTTCCCGCTGTGAGCACGTCGGGCTCAGCTCTCGAACGTCTTACGGAGTTCGTCCCAGTCCTCGTGAAAGCCGTGGGTGGATTGCGTTTCGCTGTTCATGGCCGATTGGTAGACATCGTCGTATTCGAGTAGCTGTGACCAGCCGTCCTGGAAGGCAGCGCTGCAGTACTGGCACATAGAGATGCGTTCAGCGTCCCCGGAGATATGAGTTACCCCGGTCGGTCGTGTCTCCTCTTACCCCCTGGGTGACGGAAGCGGCCAACAAGTACTTAACCACGTGCTGGCGAGGTGCAGCAACGACTACACCAGTCGGACAGCACAACGATGAACTCAGCAACGTATATACAACAGGACGAACAGTGGATAGAACAGGGTTGCAGCGAATGCGAATGGGCTGTTTTTGTCGACTCCTTCCCCGAGGCTATCAGTGCCTACCACGCACACCTGCGGGAACACCACCCGGACGCTTGGTTACAGGCCTGAAAAAATCCACGGCGATCGTCAGCTACGGTTCGAGTAGGACCTTGGTGACCCCCTCTTCGCGTGCGTCGAACTTCTCATACATCTCGGGGGCTTCGTCGAGACTGACCCGATGGGAGACAACCCACGACGGATCTGCCCGCCCTTCGATGATCAGGTCGCGTAGCTGGCGGTTGTACTGCTTGACGTTGGACTGGCCAGTGCCGAGCTTGAGCCCTTTCTCGAAGAGCTTCCCGAAGTCGATACCGAGCCGACCCTGCGCGGCCATATCGTCGGGCGCGCCGGGGTCTTCGGGAACGTACAGTCCCGGAATGCCGAGCTGGCCAGTCGGACGAACCACTTGAATCATCTGGTTCAGGACGACGGCTGGGTTTTCTTTGGCCGGGTCGTACGCGTAATCCTCGGTATCGGTGTCGACGTCGTCGGGATCGGTCGCCTGATAGCCCACCGCGTCGACGCCTTTGTCGACCTCGCCACCGTGTTCGTCGATGATCTGCTCGACCGGGTTGCCCTGCGTGAAGTCGATGCCTCTGGCGTCACAGTGTTTCTCCGCCAGTTCGAGCCGACTCGGCACCTGGTCGACCACGTAGATCTCCGACGCACCCTTGATGTTGGCGCTGTAGGCGGCCATCAGGCCGACCGGTCCGGCACCGAAGATGGCGACCGATTCGCCCGGCTGCAGGTTCGCCAACTCGGTCCCGTGCCAGCCGGTCGGGAAGATATCCGCAAGTAGCGCGAACGCGTCTTCGTGGGTCCGTCCCTCCGGCAGTTTGAGCGCGTTGAAATCCGCATACGGGACGCGTAGTTTCTCCGCCTGTCCACCCTTGTACGGCCCCATCGCGACGTAGCCGTACGCACCGCCTGCGAATCCGGGATTGACGTTCGTACAGAACCCGGTGAAGCCGTCCTCGCAGTTCTGACAGAACCCACATGCGACGTTGAACGGTAGAACGATCCGGTCGCCTTCCTCGAGCGTACTGACTGCCTCACCGACTTCGGTCACGACTCCCATGTTCTCGTGTCCGAACACGATCCCCGGCTCCGCTGCCGTTCGGCCCTCGTACATGTGAAGGTCCGATCCACAGATGGCCGAAGTTGTAATGTCGATCACGACATCGTTCGGATGTTGAATCTCTGGTTCATCTACCTCTTCGATTGCGACGTCGTACTCCCCCTGATACACGACTGCGTTCATTGACATATTGGAACTCCCCCCGCAAGAGAAATCCCGACAGATGAACTATTATATTTAATTGTGAGGTATAGGGAGTACCACTGTGTGTGTATTAACACACTAACTGTCTGAGTTCAAAGAATAACAACTTCAAGACGGCATTAATATATTTATTTTTATATTACTGGCTATTCGTCCGGTTAACCCCCGACGGCTTGTTCAGAAGCCCGAACTGAATATCATATTTTCGGGCCGGAAGCGTCCAGGGTGCCGTGATCCAAAATGTGCCAAGTACCAGCAACTGGAGCAATGTGACGGGCCCAAGCAATGGGAAAAGTAGGCTTGCAGTCCCGGTGACCACTACTACCGTCGCTAACACGTGTGCTACATCACGGCGTGGGTTGTTGCCACACCTCGAGCAAACAACTGCGGATGCATCGATTGTTGCACCACAGGAAGCACACCTCGCACACATGTGTGCGAGTTGCAATCCGGATTACAAAAATACTCACACGCCAAACGTTTGCTCTCGCCACCCGACGAAACAGCTCTTCACCCGAGCATTTCGACACCGCCAGCTGTTCAGCGTAGGCAAGCCAGTGGCCGTTGTTCGCCGACCCGGTAATGGGCGTCGTCCCGTGGGGGCCACGAGTTGAACTACAGGGAGAAGGCCGGTCGAGTTCGAGACGGAATCGTCAGCAAGCAGTGACACACGACAGCGCGGCTCTCACGCGTACAGCAGTTGGGACAGCAACTGCGCTATCGAGCGTGGGTAACCAGATACACAACTGTGAGTGCGATCGCGACACCCCCGAGCAGTAGCGGAAGCAGTGCCAGCGTACTGGGACTCCCCATGGCGACACCCAGCGGAAGGATGACCTGCGAGATCACGAGCAGGGATACAAGCGTCAGAAACACGGAGTTGATCATCGTCGGTTGCTCCGACGAGTCCGCGGTGTCGGCGGCCGACCGGGAGAGGTCGAGTGACCATTCCTCGCCGTCGTGCTCGACCGGGACCGCATCCCCCAGCACTCCCGAGAGATTCGCCGGCGAGCGGCCGATTGTATCCAGAAACCGAACGAACGGGTCGTCGCTGGGCCACGCGCGTGGGGGAACGGTAAACGACCGTGTAAACGTGTCTTCGCTCGGCAGGAGAAACTCGAACTCGACCGTTTCACCGGGTGCTGGCGTGCCTCCGTTGGGAAGATGGACGCGACGGACCCAGACCTCCTGTCGGCGATCGTTCTCCTGATACCCCTGTAGTTGCTCGCCAAACCGTCCCAGTGCGCCGTTATCCTGCGCCGTCGAGTCGACTTCGACAGCCGTTCCCGCGAGCAGTTCACGCTCCCGCTCGTGATCGAGGCTGATCGTCTCTGTGCTTGTTTTCGTGTGCGCTCCCTCCCACTCTGTCATTAATAGACGTAACCGGCCGCTCGAATATGATGCTTTCGCGGGGTACAGACGGGGTCGCTGGTGAACTGCCAGAATGCGCGGGCGTAGCTGCCGAACCCCAGTGGTTTAGTTTGGCACCCCATACGTGATCGTATGGACGCGGCAGTCATTCTTGCAGGGGGGCGATCGACGCGCTTTGGCGAGCGCGACAAAGCGGTCGCCGATCTCGCCGGAACGCCGATGATCCGGCGGGCCGCGGACGCCCTCACCGAGGCTGTCGATACCCTGGTCGTCAACTGCAGAGTCGACCAGCGCTCCGCGATCGAATCGGCGCTGTCAGGGTATGAACACCCCGTCCGGTTCGCCGAAGACGAGCGGCCCGACGAGGGGCCGGTCGCCGGTATGATGACCGGCCTTCGGGCCGTCGAGACCGAGTATGCGTTCGTCGTCGCCTGTGACATGCCGTTCGTCGAGCCTTCGCTCGTCGAGTTCCTGTTCGAGCAAGCGACCGGTCACGACGGTGCGGTACCGCGGCTCGACGACGGCTGGTTGCAGACGACACAGGCCGTCTATCACGCTGCGACGATGGCCGACGCCTGCACGCGCACCCTCGACGCCGGGGAGCGAAAGCTCCTCGATGCCCTCGCTCGGGTCGAGTACGTTACCGTCGAGGAGCCGGCAGTGCGCGAACACGCCTCCCTCCGATCGTTCGAGAACGTGAACACGGCCGAGGACCTCGCCGAGGCCGCCACGGCGTTCGAGTGAGCGGTAGCGCTTCCGGACCGGCTCCCCGGCGATCATCGGCGTGAACGCCACGGGGTCGATCCGGGAATCGGAGATAACAGCCTCGGCCATCTCTCGGACCATGTCGAGAGTATCCGCGCCGACGCTGGTGATGGCGGCAACCACGCGGTGGGCTCCGAGGCCGCCTTGTGCTCAGCATCGATCTTTACGTTTCCGTACGACGCGGACGTTCTCGATTCGGGTGTCGGGATACTGCCCGTCGGCATCCTTCTCCGCGGCTTTTACCATATCCCAGACGACGTTCAGGCCGGTCGTCACGCCCTCAAGGGCTTCCATCTCGCAGCCGGTCTTGCCGGTTGTCTCGACGCCAACCCTCAGAGCGACGCTGTCGTCGCCGACCGAGAACTCCACGTCGACGTTCGAGACTGGGATCTGGTGGCACATCGGGATCGTCTCCCAGGTGTGTTTGACGGCCTGAATCGCGCCAATCCGTGCGGTGGCAAGCACGTCGCCCTTCTCGACATCGTTCGCCCGGATCGCCTCCACGGTCGAGGGCTGGAGATTGATCTCGCCGGCGGCGACCGCCCGGCGGTCGCTGTCGGGTTTATCACCGACGTCGACCATCTGTGCCTCGCCGGAGTCGTCGACGTGGGTGAGTTCGTCGGCCTCGCTCCCGGCGTCATCACGCATCGTGCTCACCCCAGAGCGCGTCGGCGACGAGCGGCGGGAGATCCGTGGCGACCAGTCCGTAGCCGCGGTCCTCGACGGCCAGATCACCCGCGCTACCGTTCGCGTAGGCTGCAACCCCCGCCGCTTGTACCGGGTCGTCGAGCGCCGTCACGAGCGTGGCCGTGACCCCGGCGAGCACGTCACCCGTCCCGCCGACGGTCATACCGGGGTTCCCGGTGCGGTTGACCCGTGTTCGATCGCCGTCGCTCACGATATCGTACGCGCCCTTCACGAGCAGGGTGGCGTCGAGGTCCGCGGCGAACGTCTCCACAGCGTCGGCACGCTCACGCCAGTCCGCCTCCCGCGGGCCACCCATCGCGGCCAGCTCCCCCTGATGGGGCGTGCAGACGAGGTCGGCGTCGGTGTCGACTTCGGGGACGATCCGGAGCGGGTCGGCGTCGACGACGACACGCCCGTTGTAGGCGTCGAGAAACTCACTGACAGCGTCGAGACTCCCCTCGGCGTCGCCCAGTCCCGGGCCGACCAGCACGGTGTCGGCATCCTCGGCCAGCGTGAGCAGCGTGTCGACGTGGACCGGCGCGAGTTGGTCGCCGGGCAGCGCCTCGACGATCAGGTTCTCGGAGTAGCTAGCAACGGTGTCGGCAACGGGCTCGGGCGTCGCTACGTAGACCAGATCCGCCCCGGCCCGAAACGCCGCCCGTGCCGAGAGCGCCGGTGCGCCGGAGTATGGACCCCCACCGACCACCAGCACGGTGCCGTGATTACCCTTGTGGCTCTGGGAATTCCGGGAGAGCGCGAGCAGGTCGCCACGCTCGACGAACAGCTCGGCGGCCTCGGGAATGCCGATGTCGGCGACCGTCACATCGGCGTCGACCGTCTCCAGCCCCGGCTTCGTATCGTGGAATGTAACGACGCGGTCGGCCTCGACTGCGACCCCAGCCGCCTCGCCGGTATCGGCATCGATCCCAGAGGGGACGTCGACCGAGACGACCGTCGCCGCGCTCTCGTTGATCGCTTCGGCGGCGCTCGCGGCCGGTTCCCTGAGCGCCCCCGTGACGCCGGTGCCGAGCATCGCGTCCACTATCACGTCGGACTCGGGGAGCGATAGCTGAGTCGAGTCCCCGACTTCCTCGATCTCGTACTCGCCCAGTTCGAGTGCACCCCAGTTCTCGCGGGCGATCCCCGTCGTGATCGTTTCCGCGCGGCCCAGCAGATGGACCGAGACGTCGTACCCATCGAGAAACCGTGCGGCGACGAAGGCGTCCCCGCCGTTGTTTCCGCGCCCGGCAACGACGACGACCCGCGCTCCCGGATCGGCGACGTCTCGGACGGCCCGTGCGACGGCGTTGCCGCTCGACTCCATGAGCTGTTTTCGCGGGACGCCAAGCGCCTCGGCGTTTGCATCAACCGCGGCCATGCGCTCGCTCGTGATCATATGCGGGCTTCGGCGCCCGACGACAAAACGGTGCTGGAGAGGTGGGTGGGACCAACTCGACGTGCTCGTCCGTGACTTCGAAATCTGTAGTAATATACTTCGTTAACTGTAGCTGTTCACTTCGAATACTGTAGTAATGGCGTCTACGCTTCCTCACCGCCGAATACGGAACCCGTCTTCGCCCTGTGGCTCCTCGTACTCCACGTCGACGTCCTCGACGCTCGCGGCGGGACTGCCGGTGTGACACCACTCGACCATCGCCTCGACGGCGTCCTCGTTCCCCTCGAAGACCGCTTCGACGCGCCCGTCCTCGAGGTTCCGGACCCAGCCGTGAACCCCCTTCGATTCGGCGGTTTCCTTGGTCGTTGCACGGTAGAAGACGCCCTGCACGCGACCCGAGACGAACACGTGTGCGCGAGTTCTGGACATACCCAACGATGGAGTCCCCGTAATCAAAAAGGGTCGGGAGCCAGTCGACAGGGAACTGGACCGCATCGACTGCGCGTCAGTTGTTTCGACATCGGCCCGCGCTACTCAACGGCCGGGATCGACCGTCAGAATTTAACAGCCCCTCGCTGTGCAGTCGTGATATGGAGTTACAACCGCATCACGTGCCGGAGTTCGATCCCGTCGCTGACGAGGACGCGATTGTCAGGGCACCGAACTGCAGGGTGACGATACTCGCGCCGCGGCTGGTTCGGCTCGAATACGACCCCGAGGAATCCTTCGAGGACCGACCGAGCCAGCTCGTCTGGTATCGCAACCAGCCCGTCCCGGAGTTCGACGTCGAGCGAACCGAGACGGACCTCCGGATCGAGACCGCGGAGCTGACGCTCCAGTACGAGTTCGGTGAGGGGTTCACCGACGACCGGCTCTCGATCGAACTCGCCGACGGGACCGTCTGGCAGTACGGCGAGGACGAGTCGAACCTCGGCGGTGCGCTCCGGACGGTGGACATGGTCGACGGTGCGGCCGAACTCGAAGACGGCCTGTTCTCGCGGGAGGGCTGGGCCGTCGTCGACGACACCGACCGGCTCGTCTTCGAGGACGGCTGGATCGCACAGCGGGATGCGGGCGACGACTACGAGGATCTGTACTTCTTCGGCTACGGCACCGACTTCGAGGCCGGGCTGGACGCCTACACGGACATCACCGGCGACACGCCGATGATCCCGCGATGGGCGCTTGGCAACTGGTGGAGCCGCTACTGGGACTACACGCAGGCGGAACTCCGCGAGCGCGTCGAGGGGTTCGCCGACCACGACCTCCCGCTGTCGGTCGCCGTGATCGACATGGACTGGCACGTCATCGACAATCCACATCACGACGGCTGGACGGGCTGGTCCTGGAACGAGGAGTACTTCCCCGATCCCGGCGGCTTCGTCGACTGGCTTCACGACAACGACGTGCGGACCACGCTCAACCTGCATCCGGCAGACGGCGTCCACCCACACGAGGACCAGTACGAGGCGTTCGCGGCGGACATGGGGATCGATCCCGCGAGCGAGGAGCCGATCCCCTTCGACGCCGCGGATCCGGCGTTCATGCGGGGCTACTTCGAGCACCTCATCGACCCGATCGAAGACGAGGAGGGGATCGACTTCTGGTGGATCGACTGGCAGCAGTGGGAGGAGTCCCCGGAGCTGGAGGGGCTGGACCCGCTGTGGGCGCTCAACCACCTCCACGCGCTCGACCGGACGCGCGATGGTAAACGACCGTTCATCTTTTCGCGCTGGCCCGGTCTCGGCGGCCATCGCTACCCAATCGGGTTCTCCGGCGACACGATCATCTCCTGGGACTCGTTCCGGTTCCAGCCCACGCTTACCGCAACGTCGGCTAACGTAGAGTACGGCTGGTGGAGCCACGACATCGGCGGGCACATGGGCGGCACCATCGACCCGGTCGATTTCGGCGAGCTCTACGCCCGCTGGACGCAGTTCGGGGCCTTCAGCCCGATCAACCGGATCCACACGACCAAGTCGGCCTCGACCGACAAGCGGCCGTGGCAGTTCGACGGCGAGGTCTTCGACGCGCTGGCCGACGCACTCCGCTTGCGCCACGCGCTCGTCCCGTATCTCTACACGATGGCGTGGCGCGACCACCGCGACAGCGTCCCGCTCGTCCGGCCGATGTACTTCCACACCCCCGACGCCGAGGCGGCCTACGAGACGCCACACCAGTATTACTTCGGCAGCGAACTGGTCGTCGCCCCACACACCCGCGAGCGCGACGACGACACCAATCTGTCTCGCCGGTCGGTCTGGCTTCCCGACGGCGAGTGGATCGACCTCTTTACCGGCGAGCACTTCGAGGGGGGTCGCTGGCACGCCCGCTACGGCGATCTCGGTGACATCCCCGTCTACGCCAGAGCCGGTGCGATCGTCCCGCTGGACGCAGACGTCAGCTCGAACGACGTGGCCAACCCCGACGCGATGCGGCTCGTCGTGGTCCCCGGTGCCGACAACGAGTTCACCCTCTACGAGGACGACGGCGTCTCCCGCGAGTACCGCGACGGCGAGCACGTCACGACCACGATCACCCAGCACGACGACGGGGATCGATCGACCGTCGAGATCGGCCCGGCCGAGGGGGCGATAGATCTCGTCCCCGACGAGCGCACGTACTCGATCGAGTTCCGTGGCGTGGCCGAGCCCGTGGCTGTCGAGGCGTCGATCGGTGAGCAGTCCGTCGAGGTGCTGGCGACCGAGTACGACGCCGACCGGGACAGGTTCACCGTCGACCTCCCCGCAGTCGACGTCTCCGAGCGGCTGACGGTGACGCTCGACGTCGACGACGCTACTCTCGCCCGGCGTGACCGAACCGACGAGCACGTCGAGCGACTCCTCCGGTACTGCAAGCTCCCGGCGAGCGTGAAAGACCAGTTGCTCGAGGAGTCCTACGATCGGGAGGAGCTTGGCTGGCTCGCCGACTACCTGCAGGTCATGTCCGCGTCACAGCAGCGTGCGTTCTTCGAGACGCTCACCGGCGCGGGGATGGACCGGATCGACCACGACGGTGACGAGCGAATCGTCGTCTGGAACGGCGACGGTCGGTCGGACGTCAGCTACCGTTACACCGCCTGGGACTACGATATTCACCCCTTCGAGCAGCGCGGCGAGTCGGAGACGGGTGTCGTCCCCGCCTTCGATCTGTTCGACGTCGACGACCCGGATCTCGACGCGACCGTCGCGATGCAGTACGGTGATCTCGCGACGATCGAACAGACGGCTCCGGCCGACGACTGAGGGCTCTCACAGCACGGACCGATCCAGATCTTCCGGCACCACCGTCACCGGGACTTCGACGCCGTCGGCGACGACAAGCGCCGTGTGTCCCTCGGTGAACTGTCCGAGCCAGGATTTCGAGCGATGGCCGATTACGACGTGATTGACCGATACGTCGTCGGCGAGATCAGCGAGTTGGCGGCCGACTGCGGCGCTCGTCCGGAGGCCGGACCGGTTGACGTGTTCGATCGCCACCTCGAAGGCGACGTTCGTTCCCTCGAACTGCTTGCGGACGTCGTCCCGGACCTGTCGTTCGTCGGCGTTCGCGTACTCGTTGTCCGTGAGGTGAACTACGTAAAGATCCTCGCCGAGACACGATCCCAGTTTGCTCGCGACGTCGACAACGCCCCCGGACACGTCGTCGTCTGCGACTGCGACGAGAACTGTCATATCCGATATTATGACTGACTGAATTTGTAGTTACCGACGGTTCCCACCGCTGCATAGCTTTCGGTCGGTTCCGGAGAGCGCAGGTTTATAGGCGTATATCCGTTATAACTGGTAATGAGTACGAGCGACAGCGAGGAGTACGAGCTTGCGGTTGTCGGGGGCGGTCCCGCCGGCCTGACGACCGCGCTGTACGGTGCCCGAATGGGCCACGAAACCGTCGTGATCGACCGCGGTGGCGGGCGTGCAGCGATGATGACCGACACGCACAACGTGATCGGCGTGACCGAGGACGTTTCTGGCAACGAGTTCCTCGAAACTGCCCGCGAACAGGTACGGTCGTACGGAGCCGACTTCGAGCGCGGCTTCGTCACCGCGGCCGAGCGGACCGACGACGGTCGATTCCGGCTCTCGACCGGCGACGGATCGATCGTCGCCGAGCGAGTGACCCTCGCCACTGGCTTCTCCGACGAGCGCCCCGAGCCGCCGCTCCCCCGGACCGGACGGGGGCTTCACTGGTGTCTCCACTGTGACGCGTACATGTTCGTCGACGAGCCGGTCTACGTGATGGGCCACGGCACGTCTGCGGCCCACGTGGCGATGATCATGCTCAACGTCACGGACGAGGTCGACCTGCTGACCCGCGGGCAGGAGCCAACGTGGAACGAGGAGACGGCGACGATGCTCGCGAACCATCCCGTCGACGTGATCCACGAGGACGTCGCGGGCATCGAGAAGGATTCCGAGACCGGCTGGCTCGAAGCGTTCGAGTTCGAGGACGGAGAGCGCCGGGAGTACCGCGGCGGCTTCCCGATGTACGGCTCCGATTACAATACCGATCTCGCGGAGTCACTGGGCTGTGAGCTCACCGACGACGGCACGATCGACGTCGACGACCACGGCCGGACGAGCGTCGAGGGCGTCTTCGCAGTCGGGGACGTGACGCCGGGGCACAACCAGATCCCGGTCGCGATGGGACAGGGCGCGAAAGCGGGGATCGCGATCCACAAGGAACTGCGCGAGTTCCCACGGTCGGCCGACGAGATCGAACGGGACGGCCCGGTAACCGACGCGGAGGTCCCGGCAATCGCTCCCGAACTCCTCACGACTGCGATCCAGCACGAAGGGCACGCCGGTGGCCCGCGAGAGCCGCCAGCACCCCCGGCGTCGGACGACGATTGATCCTCCGGCAACCCCTTATGACGATCCAGCACGTACGACGCGCCGATGGCAGACAGCTCGTCGGCGGCCGAGGACCCTCCCCGCAGACTCTTGACGACGGATCGGACCGGGGAGATGCAGGGCGATGACACGATCGAGGACGACACTCCCGACGATATGGCTGACCCCGCGCTGGTCGTCGACGGCGTCTCCAAACGGTACGGCTCCGGCGACGGGAGCGTCCTCGCGGTCGACGACGTGAGTCTCACCGTCGAGCGCGGCTCCGTCGTCGGCCTGCTCGGCCCGAACGGGGCCGGAAAGACGACTCTGATCAAGTGCGCGCTCGGGATGGTCCTCCCCGACGAGGGCTCGGTCTCGGTACTCGGGACGGACGTGAGTGCGGGGAGCCGTGCGGCCTACGCGGACGTCGACGCAATGCTCGAGGGCGCACGCAACGATTACTGGCGGCTCACAGTCCGGGAGAACCTCCGATACTTCGCGACGATCAGCGGTGTCGACCCCGACTCGGTCACTGCGCGCCACGACCGCCTGCTCGAACGCCTCGATCTGGCCGACGACGCCGACACCGCTGTCCGGAACCTCTCACGGGGGATGAAACAGAAGGTGTCGCTCGCGAGTGTGCTTGCCGGCGGTGCCGAACTCGTCTTCCTCGACGAGCCGACCCTCGGTCTGGACGTCGATAGCTCCCGGACGCTCCGGGCGGAGCTACAGCGACTCGCCCGTGAGGAGGGGCTCACGATCGTCGTCAGCAGCCACAACATGGGCGTCATCGAGGACGTCTGTGACCGGGTCGTCGTGATGGCAGACGGGCGGATCGTCGCCGACGACACCGTCGAGGCACTGCTGGCACGCGCTGACCGGAACCTCATTCGCGTCACGAGCGCCGACATCGACGACCGGCTGGTCACGACGCTCGCCGAGCGCTTCGAGCTTCTGGACGACGAACGGGTCGGCGACCGGCGTCGAATCGCGGTGAAAGCGGCGGGCGAGCGTCTGTACGACCTGCTCGACGTGCTCCGGGACGCCGACGTCACGGTCGAGCGTCTCCACACCGTCGAACCGGATCTCGAAGATGTCTTCGTCTCGCTGACCGGCGAGACGTCGGGCCTCGTCGGGCCGGGGATCGACGGGAGGGAAGAGCGGTGACGGACACCCGGAGCCCGAACGAGGGCCTCGACGAGCCACGACCGGCGACGTACTATCACCTCGCACGGGCAGTACTGTACCGCGAGTTCCTGATCTTCGTCAGGTATCCGGCCAACGCGATCGGCGGGATCGTCGTCGCGCTGTTTTTCTTCGGCGTCCTGTTTTACGGCGGTCAACTGCTGGCCGGGCAAGCTCTCGCCGACTCGCTGGAGGGAATTATCGTCGGCTACTTCCTCTGGACGCTTTCGGTCGGCGCGTACTCCTCGGTCTCGAACGACATCGGCAGCGAGGTCCAGTGGGGGACGCTGGAACGACACATCACGACGCCGTTTGGTTTCGCGCCAGTTGCGCTGTTCAAGGGCGTCGCCAAGATCATCCGAACCTTTCTGACCTCGCTGATCGTCCTTGCCGTGATGTTGTTGCTCACCGGGACGCGTCTCCAGCTCGAACCCATCACGGTGGTGTCGATCGCGGTCCTCTCGATCACGTCCGTGCTGGGACTCGGATTCGCCGCCGGCGGGATCACGGTCCTGTACAAGCGGATCGGTAACTGGCTCAACCTGTTGCAGTTTGGCTTTATCGTCCTGATTTCTGCGCCGGTGCTGGACCTGCCGTGGATGCGACTGCTCCCGCTGGCACACGGGAGCGCGATGTTACAGCAGGCGATGGTCGAGGGGACCCGCCTGTGGGCGTTCGATCCGTTCGACATCGCGTTGCTTCTCGCCGTCGCCGTCGGCTACCTCGTGGGGGGCTATCTTGTCTTCCACTACGCGACGCGGCGAGCGCGGCGTCTCGGTGTCCTCGGGGATTATTGAACTCTACTGTCCGGGCTCTGGGGTATCGAAGTAATCGAGCATGTCGAGGATCGCGCCCAGAATGAGGCTGATGACGGCGACGAACAGCACGCCCCACTCAGCAAGTTCCAGGTCGGTTTCTTCGGCCTTTCGTTCGAGTCGGCGTAGGCTCTGGGTCCGATACTGGTGGGCGTTCTCGTAGGTCAGAGTGGTTCACCATGCAGTTTTATATTCGTTTGAGGCTGAATTACCAGTATGTCAGGACACCAGGGGGACGGCAACTCTTCTGCAGAGATCCTCACCGAGAAAGGGATTTTCGACGTGTTAGCTGACGTCGATGGACCGGTCATCCTCTCGGCAGATGTCGCCGACTATTTTGACTGTACGACGGCAACAGCACGTGAAAAGCTTGACCAGCTTCACCAGGATGGACAGCTTAACCGACGAAAAGTCTCGCAGCGAATCATCTACTGGCGGTCCGAGCGTGATGGTGAATTCGACGCTGGTGGGCTCCGCGGCGATCCCACCACGACGCTCGACAGAGAGTGAGTTGACGCGCGCGCTGGTGTGGGCTGAAATCGAGAAGCCCCACCGTCCCTGCCGACTCCTTCGACCCCAGAAATGCGCCAACACCGCGTCGTCCCGGGTTTGAACAACAACTTAGCCGATTCAGTGCATCGTCCTCGTGGGCTGCTCGCCACATCCCATGGACGGCCCGCGTCACGAGTGAGACCTCGGTCACGTCGATACAGGACCGTTCAGCGTCCGTCGTCTCGACCTCGGGCTGTGGGTGGAAATGGATCTCGGGAGAGCGTGAGTTCGGATGGCGATCGAAGCGCCAATTCTACTGTCCGGGCTTCGGGGTATCGAAGTAATCGAGCATGTCGAGGATCGCGCCCAGAATGAAGCTGATGACGGCGACGACCAGCACGCCCGCAGTCAGCAAGTTCGAGATTGGCTCGGGCAGCGTGAGCTGGAACGCGGCGATGAACACACAGGTGACGATTCCCACCACCAGCAGGAACGATCCGGCGTTGGGATCCTCGCCCGTAATAAACACGATACTCTCGAGGAAGTTCGACCCCTCGCCGACGTCGTCCTCGGTGAGCTGTCCTTCGGTCTCGGAGGCGGTTTGATCACTCATGACTCTGCTGCGGCGGCGTTCTTTTGTTTGACTGCGTCGTGGACGATCCCGATCAGGTGCGAGACCCAGAGGCCCGCAGTGAACCCGAAGAGAGTCCCGACAAGCGCGACCTGTGTCAACTCTGCGAGCGGGGCGACGGCAGCAAGCAGACACAGCCCACCGAACAGAAACATCAGCGCGTACTGGACGCGGGTATCCATATCGATCTTTCCGAGCGACTGCGACAGGCCTGTACTCATTACTGATATTCGTTAGCAACGCGAGACGCATAAGTATGTCTGCCACCCCCACGAGATCCGATTCGGACGATCATACGTGGAGAATCGCCAGTAGTAAAACCGCGTGGTACCAACGGATAGGAGAACCATGACCGTCACCCTCGATACGTATCTCGTAACGCAGGCAAACCTCGCTGCGGGGCGAACCACGGCCGAAGTCGTGGACGCTGCAATCGACGGCGGCGTCGATATCGTGCAGGTTCGGGAAAAACACCTGAGTGCGGCGGACCAGCTGGCGGTCGCACGTGAACTGCGGGAGCCGACTGCCGATGCGGGCGTGGCGCTCGTCGTCAACGATCGGGTGGACGTGGCCGTCGCCGCGGACGCGGACGGCGTCCACCTCGGTGACGAGGACCTCCCCGTCGCCGCGGCCCGTGAGCAGCTGGGCGAGGATGCTATCATTGGGCGCTCGGTTTCGACGGTCGATGCGGCGCTGGCGGCCGAAGAGGCGGGCGCGGACTATCTCGGTGTCGGCGCGGTCTACACGACGAGTTCCAAAGACGTCGACGAGGCCGAACAGGCAATCGGGCTCGACACGCTCACCGAAATCGCCGACGCCGTCGAGATCCCGATCGTCGGGATCGGCGGCGTCACGCCGGATCGAGCCGCGGACGTGGTCGAAGCGGGAGCCGACGGTGTGGCCGTCATCTCCGCGATCACCGCCGCGGACGATCCTGCGGGCGCAACTCGGGCACTCGCGGAGGCAGTGCAGGAGGGCAAACGTCAGCGTGGTGATGACGCCGCCGTGGAGGGGTCAGCATGACGGTCGACCTCGACGACGCACTCGCCGCTGTCGCGGACGGGTCGCCCCTCGTCAACGCCGTCACCAACAACGTCACGGTCAACGACGTCGCACAGGTCATCCTCCACTGGGGCGGGCTACCGGTGATGTCCGACGATGAGCGAGAAGTCGGTGACATGGTCGCGGGCGCACAGGGCTGTCTGCTCAATATGGGCACCGTCAGCGAGGAGGGCGAAGCCACGATGATGGCCGCTGGCACGGCTGCAAACGAACACGGCGTGCCGGTTATCCTGGACCCAGTTGGGATGGGTGCAACCCCAACCCGGAACCGGGTTGCCGAGAAGCTGGCGTCCGAACTCGACGTCGCCGTTATCAAGGGTAACTACGGCGAAGTATCGGCACTGACCGGCGAAGACGCCGACGTCCGTGGTGTGGAATCCGTCGGCGAGTACAGTGACATCGCCACCACAGCCGTAGCGTGCGCGCAGAAATACGACACCGTCGTCGTCGCTTCCGGCGAGACGGATGTCGTCGCGACGGCCGACACCGCCTACGAGGTCACAGCCGGCGACCCCAACATGGGTACCGTCGTCGGGACTGGGTGTATGCTCGGAGCGTCTATCGCGACCTTCGCGGGTGCGATCGAAGATATCGAACGGGCCGCACTTGCAGGCACCGTCGCATTTGGCCGCGCTGGCGAGGCCGCTGCAAGCGGCGAGTTCGGCGAGGTGCACGGTCCGGGAAGTTACAACGTCGCGTTCAAAGATGCCGTCGCGGGACTCCGGGATACCGACTACGCTTCGGCTGAGGATCGCATCGAACGGGTGCTCTCGACCGATCCGCAATGACGTCGAATGGGTCTGCGGAGTCACACTCGGGCCGCAGGGTAGCCCTCGTAACGGGTGGGAGCAGTGGAATCGGTGCGGCCACCGGAGCCCGGCTGGCGGCTGACGGGTTCGATATCGTACTTGCCGCCAGAACCGAGTCGGACCTCCACGACGTCGCTGACGAGATTACTGAGGAGTTCGATGTCGACGTGCAGGTTGCTCCGACCGACGTGACGGATCCCGAAGCCGTGCAATCACTCGTCGATGGCGCTCTCGGGCGATTCGGACGCCTGGACGCAGTCGTCGTCAACGCCGGTACCGGCGAGCGCTCCGACGTTCCGCTGGCCGACCTGTCGCTCGAAGAGTATCGTACCGTTCGGGCGACGAACGTCGACGGCGCATTCTACACGACTCGATCCGCTCTGGAGCCGCTTCGCGAGACTGAGGGAGCACTCGTCTTCGTCGGGAGCTACAAGGGACAGTATCCGAGCACGTCGACGCCCGTCTACGCGGCCTCGAAATGGTGGCTCCGAGGGTTCGCAAAGAGCGTCGCCGGGCGTGTCGGTCCGGACGGCGTCGCCGTCTCTGTCGTCAATCCCACCGGCGTTCCGACCGAGTTCGGCAGTGATATGCGTGAGTCGACGAACGCCGAACTCCTCGATCACGACGCAGCGGTCTCCGCGGAGGAGGTCGCAGACGCAATCGCAACCGCCGTCGCACAGGACGCACCCGGCGCCGTCAGCGAGCTCGACCTCTACCGACGGGATATCTTTGAACGGTTCTGACCTCCGCTGGCCGTGTCCAAGCACGTTGATAGTGACCAAAACCTTTTGCCGTCACGCGGAGTGAGTACGAGCAATGTCGGATGTCAGTGAGTTATTCGGGGACCTCTTTACCGATGCGGACGGGATCGTCCTGTTCGCGCCGAGCAGTTCGTACTACCAGGCCTTTACCGAGCTAGACGCTCTCGATGTTATCGTTGCCGCACCGGACAACGAACACGACGCAGACCAGTTCGTCGAGCTCCCGCTGGCGTTCGAGGATATCGCCGACCAGCTCACCTTCGCTATCGAAGGCGCGCTCGACGACGGTCTGGTCGAGGAGGGTGACGAGCTGATCTGTGGCGCAAAACTGTTCTCGGAGGATGATCTGGATACGGTCGCTCGTGTCCGGGTAAAGGCCGACGAGAACTCCGGTATCTACGACCTCTTCACGCAGTCTCGCGCCGAGCCATCGGTGATCCGGTCGGTTTTCGAGGTGGCGATCGAGCTCGGGCAGAAAGGGCAGAAAGGCAAGCCCGTCGGTGCACTGTTCGTCGTCGGGGATGCAGGGAAGGTGATGAACAAATCTCGGCCCCTCAGTTACAACCCGTTCGAAAAGTCCCACGTCCACGTCGGAGACCCGATTGTCACCGTGATGCTCAAAGAGTTCTCCCGGCTCGACGGTGCGTTCGTCATTAGCGACGCCGGGAAGATCGTCAGCGCCTACCGGTATCTCGAACCCGCTGCGGAGGGCGTCGATATTCCCAAAGGTCTCGGTGCACGTCATATGGCCGCCGGGGCGATTACCCGCGACACCAACGCAACAGCGATCGCACTGAGTGAGAGTGATGGCCTCGTTCGAGCGTTCAAGGGCGGCGAACTGATCTTGGAGATCGACCCGGAGAACTACTGAAATGACCGACCAGACACTCGTAGAGCTCAGCCACTTGCTCCAGCAGCCGATCGTACTCGGGATACTGGTGCTGATTCTTGGCCTGCTGTTGGGTGTCGCGGTTGGACGAATCAACAAACAGATCCTTACCAGAGCAGGGATCGGCAACGCCGTCGAAGGGACGCCTTTCGAGCGAACAGCACGGAGTATCGGGACATCGACAGTCTCTCTTATCGCCAGAGTCACTTCGTGGTTTATCTATGGCATAACCATCCTGACTGCGATCCACATTTCCGGTATTTTCGACGCACCGACGTTCTGGTTCACCGTCGCCGAGTTCGTTCCCAGACTGTTTATCGCCGTCCTCGTGATGATTGCGGGGTTCATCCTCGCCGACAAAGCGGAGCTGACGGTGAGCGAACGTCTCAAAAACGTCAAACTCCCCGAAATCAGCATTCTTCCGCTGGTTGTCAAATACAGCGTCCTCTATATCGCGCTCCTGATCGCACTGGGGCAGGTTGGTGTGAACACGACCGCGCTGGTTGTGTTGCTCACTGTGTACGTCTTTGGCGTCGTGCTGATCGGTGGGCTTGCGTTCAAAGACTTTCTCTCGTCGGGGGCAGCGGGGATGTATCTCCTGCTCAATCAACCCTACGGGATCGGTGACGAGGTCCGGATCGGGGACCGGCAAGGGATAGTCCAGGAGATGACACTGCTAACCACGCGAATCGAGAACGACGACGCGGAGTATATCGTTCCCAATCGTCTCGTTCTCAGGGACGGTATCGCACGGATGCGGACGTAGGGAACGGAGAGTATTTTTGCGCGGAGCTATCGCCTCTACGTATGGACGCGGCGCTTGGACCGCCCGAGAAGATGGCCGAGCGGAGCGACGAGCTGACGCCGATGCTCTCGCAGTATCACGAGCTCTGTGATCGATACGACGATTCGCTCGTCCTGTTTCAGGTCGGCGACTTCTACGAGGCCTTCTGTGAGGCTGCCGAAGCAATCTCACGGCTGCTAGAGATCACATTGACCAAGCGCGAGGACTCGACCGGGACCTACCCGATGGCCGGGATTCCAATCGACAACGCGGAGTCGTATATCGAGACGCTGTTGGACGCTGGCTACCGGGTCGCGGTCGCCGATCAGGTCGAGGAGCCGTCGCAAGTCTCGGGGGTCGTCGACCGAGCGGTGACACGGATCGTCACACCCGGGACCCTGACCGAGGACGAACTGCTCCGGACGGACGACAACAACTTCGTCGCAGCGCTGACCGCAGATGGCGAGGGATACGGTATCGCCCTGCTCGACGTTTCGACCGGCGATTTCTATGCCACCGCTGTGGAGTCCCGGGCCGCCCTCCGTGACGAGATCAGCCGCTTCGACCCGCAGGAAGCGATCGTCGGACCGAACGCCGACCCCGATCCGTTTTCGGATGGGTGTATGGTCACGCCCCACGACGAGCGAACCTTCGAGTTCGCCGCTGCCAGCGAGCGCATCGCCGCCTACTTCGGTGAGCCAGATCGCCTGCTCGCGACTGATGTCGAGGTCCGCGCCTGCGGGGCATTGCTGGCGTACGCCGAGTACACTCGCGGCGGAACACACACCGAACTCGCCCCCGATACGTTCGCGCGACACGCATCGGACGATGGCGAGGAAGCAGCGTCAAAGGGAGACAGCAGCCAGAGCGAAGCTGCCACGCTCGACTATATCAACCACCTCACCCGGTACGATCCACAGGAGTACATGGTACTCGACCGGGTTGCGATCCGAAGTCTCGAACTGTTCGAGCGTCGGAGTGCCCACGATCAGTCCGGGGCCGCCCTGGTCGACGTGCTCGACGAGACTGCCTGTGCACTCGGGAGTCGGGAGCTCAAAGACTGGCTTCGTCGGCCGCTCATCGATCGATCGGCGATCGAACAGCGTCACGACGCCGTCGACGAACTCGTCGACGAACTCCGGACACGCGAGACGCTGACGGATCTACTCAGGGACGTGTACGACATCGAACGCCTGATCTCGCGTGTCGCCCGCGGTCGGGCAAACGCTCGCGATCTCCGATCGCTAAAGGATACGCTCGATATCGTGCCGGAGCTTCGAGCAGCACTCGCTGATGCCGACACCGACGCGCTGGTCGACCTGAGAGAGGATCTCGACGAACTGGTCGATGTCCGTGAGCTGATCGGGGCGGCGATCCGTCACGACCCGCCGACCGAGGTAACTGACGGTGGTCTGATCAAAGAGGGGTACAGCGACGAGCTCGACGAGCTCCGGCGAACCGAGCGCGAGGGGAAGGCATGGATCGACGACCTCGAAGCCCGCGAGCGCGAGCGGACCGGGATCGACTCGTTGAAAGTCGGTCACACGTCGGTCCATGGCTATTACATCGAGGTGACGAACCCGAACCTCGACGCGGTACCCGAGAACTATCAGCGCCGCCAGACCCTGAAAAACTCCGAGCGATTCGTCACGCCCGAGCTCAAGTCCCGCGAGGACGAGATCATCAGCGCCGAGGAGCGTGCTGACGATCTGGAGTACCGGCTCTTTACCGAGGTGCGCTCGACGGTCGCCGCTGAATCCGCCCGTGTGCAGGCAGTTGCCGAGCGGATCGCCGAACTCGACGCGCTTGTCTCGCTTGCGACCGTTGCGGCACAACACGACTACAGCCGTCCGAAACTGGCCGGCGAGGCGATTCGCATCGAGAGGGGCCGCCATCCCGTCGTCGAACGGACCGAGGAACGGTTCGTCCCAAACGATGCGCGCCTCGACGACGACGCCGTCGTCACCGTGCTCACCGGTCCCAATATGTCCGGGAAGTCGACGTATATGCGCCAGGTGGCGCTGATCGTGATTCTGGCTCAGATCGGAAGTTTCGTACCGGCCGAAAGCGCCGAGCTACGCCTCGTCGATCGGGTGTTCACTCGCGTCGGCGCGAGCGACGACATCGCCAGCGGGAAGTCGACGTTCATGGTCGAAATGACGGAACTCGCGGAGATCCTCGATTCGGCGACCGAGCGCTCGCTGGTACTGCTCGACGAAGTGGGTCGGGGGACCAGTACGGCTGACGGCCTCGCCATCGCGCGGGCGGTCACCGAGCACGTCCACGACCGGATCGGGGCAACCACGCTGTTTGCGACCCACCACCACGAACTCACCGGGATCGCCGGTGAACTTCCGGATGTCGTGAACCGCCACTTTGCGGCTCGCCGGGAGGGCGAGACGGTGACGTTCGACCACCAGCTTTCGGACGGCCCCGCGACGGCATCATACGGCGTCGAAGTGGCGAAAATGGCGGGCGTCGACGAGCACGTCGTGGAACGGGCACGGAACCTGCTCGACGCGGACGACGACGGACCAGCTGACCCACGCGCCACGGCGACGGCGGCCCGTGGCGACGGCGGCGGTATCGACGCCTCGGTGGCCGCGCGGCTGCACGATATCAATCTCGCAGACACGACGCCGCTGGAGGCGTTACAGTTGCTGGACGAGTTACAACGGGAACTGGAGTAGTTCCTCGGTGTATCGCGGTTACCACGAGGTAGTGTAGTCCAGCGAGTGTTACTGGTCCTTTCAAGGGAGCTCACACCCAATATGAAGGTATGACGAACGTGGCAATCGTTGGTGGTGGCCCGGCGGGACTCAGCGCAGCACTGTTCACACGGAAAAACGGTCTCGATGCGGTCGTCTTCGACACCGACGGGACGTGGATGCACAAAGCGCACCTGTTCAACTATCTCGGTATCGGCTCCGTCGGCGGAAGTGAGTTCTTGGAGACCGCGCGCCAGCAAGTCGACAGTTTCGGCGTCGAACGACGGCAAGGCGATGAAGTAACAGCGGTCGAGGAGAACGGGGACGGGTTTACCGTCAGCACGGAGGACGACGAGGTCGACGCCGAGTACGTCGTCCTCGCAACGGGAGCGAACCGCGATCTTGCGGAGGATCTCGGCTGTGCGTTCGACGACGATGGCACGGTCGCCGTCGACATCACTATGGAGACCAGCGTCGACGATGCCTACGCGACCGGCGCGATGCCCCGCGCCGAGGAGTGGCAGGCAGCGATTTCAGTCGGTGACGGGGCGGCCGCAGCGCTCAATATCCTCTCGAAAGAAAAGGGCGAACACTACCACGACTTCGACGTGCCCGCGGATGCCGACGCCGTGTTCGGCGACATGGTCGAGGAGTAGCAACCTACAGTTTTCCGGCGAGCACTTTCGCGGCCGTGAGCACTGGGTCCCAGACCGGACTGAACGGCGGCGCGTAGGCGAGATCGAGGTTCTGCAGCTCCGTGACGGTGAGCCCGGAGCCGAGGGCGGTTGCGACGGTGTCGATCCGCTTGACGCCGTCCGCGCCGACCATGCTGGCCCCCAATACCTCACCTGTCTCCCGATCGGCGACGAGCGTCACCGTGAGTTCCGAGCCGCCCGGATAGTAGTGCGGGCGCGTCGGTGCGTCGATCGTCACCGAGACGGGATCGTAGCCGGCCTCGCGGGCCCGTTCCCCGTCGAGTACGCCTGTTCGGGCCGCGCCGAGATCGAACGCCTTGACGATTGCCGTCCCGGCCGTACCGCCGGTCTCGGTCGGGTCGCCTGCGACCGTGGTCCCGATCGCCCGCCCGGCGCGGTTGGCCGTCAGTGCCAGTGGGACGTGATCTGGGTCGCCGGTGACGACGTTCTCCGCTTCCGCACAATCCCCTGCCGCGTACACATCCGCGTAGTTCGTCCGACCGTACTCGTCGGTCGCGATCGCGCCGGTCGGGCCGAGTTCGATCCCGGCCTGCTCGGCAAGCTCGACGTTCGGAGCGACGCCCACACCGACGATGACGAGGTCGGTGTCGTCGACGCCGCCATCGTGCTCGATCCCCGCGACCATCTCCTCACCGATGAACCCTTCTACGGCCGTGTCGAGGTGAAGATCGACACCGTGCTCCCGGAGGTGATCCTCGACGGTCCGGGCCGTCTCCTCACCGAACGGCTGGAGGGTGCGCGGGAGCATCTCGTAGATCGAGACATCGAGTCCCCGCTCAGTGAGGGCCTCGGCCATCTCGACGCCGACGTAGCCCCCGCCGACGATCGCTGCACTGGCTGGCTTCGCGTTCGAGACGTAGCGCTGGATCGCCGCAGCCTCGTCCATGCTCCGGAGCGTGAACACGCCGTCCAGATCGAGGCCGTCGAACGGCGGCTCGATCGCTCGCGCGCCCGTCCCGATCAAAAGCGAGTGATAGGGCTGGTCGAACGTCTCCTCGTCCGTGCTGACGGTGACGGTCTGTGCCGTCGGATCGATGCCGACGACCTCGTGGCCCGTTCTGAGGTCGATGTCACGCTGGTCCCGAAACGTTTCGGGCTCGACCGCGACGAGATCGTCGAGCTCGCCGACCTCGCCTTTCACGTAGTACGGCATCCCACACGCGGCGTAGGAAACCCACTCACCCTGTTCGAACACGATCACATCGAGATCCGGTGCCTCACGTCTGGCCTTACTTGCAGCACTCATCCCCGCGGCGTCGCCACCGATGATCACAAACGGATGGTCCATACCAGAGGATACGGCAACCAGTGTGTAAAGTATTTCGCAGGACATACAATACTACTCGGCCACGTGCCGTATCGAAAGGGGGTCAGCGCTGGGCGACGACAGCAAGTGTTTCGGGGCGGTCGTGGACGCGTTCGATGGTGAAACCAGCAGTCTCGAACTGTTCACGGACGTCGTCCGGGCCGAATCGCTCTTCGATCGGTGGTCCGTCCTCACCCGTGCCGGTTGCCGACCAGTCAACGGTCACCATTCGCCCGCCGGGACGGATCACGCGGGCCAGTTCGGCGATCGTCTCGTCGTCCGCGTACTCGTGATGGGTCATCGTCGAGTACGCAGCGTCGAGTTCGCTATCGTCGAACGGGAGCGCGCCGACGTTCGCAGCAACCAGCTCGACGTTAGCGGCGACCCCTTTCTCGCGGTAGTGTTCGTGCATCTCTGACTGGAGATCGACTCCGTACACGGTTTCGACGAACGGCGCAACCTCCTCGGTGTAGAACCCCGTCCCCGATCCCAGGTCCGCGACGACGGCGTCGGCCGTCGGAGCGAGCATCTCGATCAGCTCTTCGCGGGAACAGAAACGATAGCGCGTCGGATCCTCGAGCGCATCCGCGCGGTCGACGGGGAACGTATGAAATCCCATATCATGGACTTGTGTGGTGGACGCAAAAGTGTGTCCGTTCACTGTGTCTGTTCAGGGTTCGGTGAAATCCTTACTCAGTGCTAGGTACCATGCGTCATGCTGAATATAGCGGTTCTACTCAGCAACCGACGGACCCTCTATTCACGTCAAAGCAACTGAATCGGCTGTTAGGTAGCCCTGCGTATTGAACAGTAGCATTCGTGCGACCGAGCGGTCCGGAGGACCCGGTAGGTCGCACGATTCACCGGACGAGCGAAGCAAGTCCGGCTTTTTCACCCATGTTTTTGCCGCGAGCGGTACCGCAGCGAGCACCGCGAGCGAGGATACCCGAGCGGGAAAAAGATGGTCTATATGTACCGATCACCATCTTCGAGGATTGGCTCTCAACCTCTGCAACATTCGCGCCCTGTATTCAGCACGCAGTTCGTATCAGTTCTGAAGAATTGCAACGGAGCCTCTGTTCACGATATATGCGGTTGCAGTAGGGTGTACCGACTAGTAGTATTGTGGTTAATACACACAAGTGTTTTGAGTGGGACCATCGTACTAGCGATCATGAGCAGTGACGACGAACGAGAGCGGATCCGCGAACGGAAGAAAGAACGGCTGAAAGAACAACTCGGTGAAGATGACTCCACTGATAAGGACAGTACCGCCAGCGAAGGGACCCCAAGTACACCGATTCACGTCGACGGCTCGGCCGAATTCGAGGAGGTAGTCGAGTCCAATCGGGTCGTACTGGTCGACTGTTACGCGGACTGGTGTGGTCCGTGTCAGATGATGGAACCGACGATCGACGCGCTGGCTGCGGAGACTGACGCCGCGGTAGCGAAAGTGGACGTCGACGCCAACCAGCGACTCGCGGGACAGCTCGGTGCCC
>LFFM01000514.1_pt1 | contig 27264 bp, 26 predicted proteins | sample 643131 | NCBI WGS metagenome assembly LFFM01 (sample SAMN03777445, study PRJNA286221) | soda lake metagenome | biome: soda lake; feature: Kulunda steppe; material: water; isolation source: sample Tc-Br brine of Tanatar trona crystallizer | place: Russia: Kulunda steppe | collected 2011-07
GGATCGTCAGGATCTTATCTTCTGTATAGCTGCATAAAGTTTATTAGATCCCGTTCAAGCAGGGTCAAGTCGTCCTTTAGACGACGGAATCAGGGATACAACCGGTATACGTTCGTCTCATAGGTCTCTCGAACCTGATCGCCCCAGTTGTGGGTGTACGTGTCGATGACGTCGTCGGCGACGTCTCCACGGAGGTACTTCACCACGCCACGATCGCCGGTTCGGTCCCGAAGGTGTGTAGTGAAGAAGTGTCGGAAGTAGTGTGGGGTCACGTTCTCGCTCGCGCCGCCGCCGGAGCGGTACCAGCCAACCTCCCGGGCGTATCGCTCGACGACGTGACGGACGGCCTCGGGGTTGAGCCGGGCGCCCCACCCCTCCGAGGTCCCGACGAACAGCGGATCCGCCGGGGATGGTGCATCCGGTCGGATCGCCAACCACGCCTTCAGCACCCGAGTTAGCTCGTCGTCAACGGGAATCACGGTTTCCCGCTTGCGCTTGTTCGACGCCGTTCGGATCTCGCCGTTTAGCTCCTCTCCGACGGTCGCGTTCGGCGTGACGTACAGTGAATCCGGACGGTTGGCTAGTGCCGGCCGAGTTCCGATCTCGTAAGCGGCCTGCAGCTCCGGGTCGGAGACGGACAGATCGCGCAGATCGAGGTTACACAGCTCACCGACACGCACCCCGGTCTTCAACAGCGTCACGACGAGGGCACAATGTAACGGATGGCGAATCCCGGCGACGAACGACCGCATCTCGGCGACCGAGACGTCCCGACGTGCCGGATCCTTGTCCACCGCTTCGTCCATTTCCTCCATGACGAGCGTCATCGGATTACCCTCAAAAGCGCCGATCTGCGTCATATAGGCGTAAAAGCGGTGAAGATACGCGGCGTAGGTCGCGACCGTACTATCGGCCACGTCTCCACGAAGCGAGTGGACGAATGCCATACAATCCCTGTGGGTCGCCGCCGCAGGCGACGTGCCGTCGAGAAACGTCTCAAATCGCCGCAGAACCCGCTCGTAGGAGGTTCGCGTCCGCTCGCTCTTGCCGTGATACGTGAGGTCCTCAACGAAGTAGCCGATCGGATCGTCCGGATCCTCGACCGTAGTACGACTACTCATCGATCAGCGTGTACCCCCCCTCGCGCCCGCTGTATCGGACGCGGTTTCGATCCTGAAGCGAGTCCAGCGTCTCGTCCAATCGCTCCTCGAGATCACCCCGTACCTCCTCGATCAGGTCGTCCCACGATCGAGGTCCATCGGCAAGGATCTGCTCGACCCTGCTTTCGAGGCCATCACCCCCGGGGTTCGATCCCTGGGAATGGGTCTTCTCGGGACTACTCGATTGACCAACTGAAAAGCCCCGTCTGCCGGCCTGTACCATCGTCTTGACGAACTCGCTTTGTGACATCCCGAGCTCGTCGGCGTGTCGCTCCCATTCCCGTTTCTGTTCCTCGGGAAGGTAGGTCTTCATCGATCGTCGGTCACCGGACATCGTTGTCGGATCCAGACTACCCATCGACTTCAATTTATCCCATACTTCCGTATAAGGTCACTTATCCACAGTAGTAGGCTCACTTTTCCATCCAACAGTGGAACTATAATTCTGGATAAATACTATATGGGCCACAATACCGGATATTACTCGATCTGGTGTGGGGCTACAATTCAAGATATTTACTACGCGTCGACGTACCGGACCGGATCGCTGTAGCGGCGTGTCGAAGGTGACTGAGTGGGCACGGCATCGACTGGGTGTGTCGGACCGGGACCGCCGGTACATGAGTGTTTTGCGCGTAGGGGCTGGTAAGAGTGCGGCCCGCTCACGTCGAGAGGGATCGGGACGCAAAACCGTAACGACGAAGTAACTTCTATGGAGCGCGTCATAGATTCGTTCTCACGGACTTTGGGTTCGTAGAGTATCCGACGAATCGACCGGTAGCGCACGGCTGCGAATTGAGCGGTTCGGTGCTCGGTCCGTTTATAAGCGATCATGAGGGTTGCGTGGCTGCTTATAGCTAGCACCGACGGTCCGGGGCAGTCGGCGGAGCGACGAGCGAGGATCGATCACCGCCGCCGCACCCGCACCGCCGCGGCACCGCGGCCTCACGCCTCCCCAGCCTCGGTGGGCGGGCAGCCGTGGGACCGCTCCGCGGCTGCCCGCCACCTCCACCGGAAATCGGAGATTTCCGAGCAGTCGGACGTGGTCCGACGACCTCGCGCGCGCCGACCGCCATGGGCCACTTATAACTAGTATGTTCGCCTGATCGAGGACCCATATAAACGGACGACCCCGAACGGGATCACTCGACGCGTCCCCCATACTGAACGATGGACGGTATCATCGAGCCGGGTGTGCAACGCGTTCTATGACGCCCTATCTATGGCAAAAACGGACCGATCGCCGTCGTCACACGGGGATCCACGAGGGTGCTTCCTCTTCGTCGTCGTGGGAGCAATGACTCTCCGATTACACACGAGTTCCGGGCACGGTCGAGCGCAACTCACCAAGTTGGACACGTTGGCCCCGGGAGCTCTCCGGCGAGCAGCGACCAGGAGCCTCCCGATCGAGATTACCCCCGGTAACTCCGAGTAACGTCCACTGTGGACGTTCAGAGTGATCTGTAGGTACGTCTCTCGTTTTTCCTTGGACTGTGGATCGCTACGCTCAGGCGCCCGTAAGACGGTGATATGACCGCTTGCCGGCCCATATGATCGATGGCGCGAGTCCGCTTTCAACGATCCTGACGGAAGCACGACCGTGGTTTCGGCAGCAGTAAAACGGAAACTACCGGCGAGTGACTCGACTCCGTCGCTTTTCGTGGAGTCAGCGTTCTACCGGCACAGATGGTTACGATCACGGGGAAGTACACGCCGAGACGCAATATGGGTCCGACGTCGGCGTTTGCGTGGTGCTCCCGATCTCCCGCGTATGATGGTGAATTTGACCGATGAAGAACGACGAAACATGTTCTCTACGAACTTTTTAAATCATATACTGCTATATGAAATGTCGATATCCGCCTATGAAACGTCGGAGCGAAATCGTGTCATCGAGGGCGCAGCGTAACGTCGCACCAGCTAAAAGCGACGCCGTCGTATCGGCGAGTATGAGCGAGGATACGGACGTAACGATCCACGTCGTCCGCAACGAGGTGGATCCGTCCCACGAGTACCACTGTGACGCATTGGCGGATCGATTTCCAGAGGCAGAGACGATCGATTATCCGGACGGCGAGCGGGTCCCGATCGGCGAAACGGACGGCGTGGTTCTCACGGGAAGTACCGCGGGCGTGTACGAGTCCAACGAGTACGACTGGATCGCGGAGCAGGAGACGCTCGTTCGTGACCTCGTCGAGCGTGAAATTCCGCTTCTCGGGGTCTGTTTCGGCCACCAAATCGTGAACACCGCACTGGGTGGAGTCGTCGAACACGTCGGTACCGAGGCTGCACTCGTCGAGGCCGAGCTAGCCACCGACCCCATCTTCGCGGACGTCGATCCGGTGGTCGTCTCGCTTCACGGCGACGAAGTCATCGAAGTCGGCGAGGGACTCGAGGTGATCGCCGCCGCCGATCACGCCCCTCTCTTCGGCACCCGCCACAGAAGCGCGCCGGTCCGGACGGTCCAGTTCCATCCGGAGATCACGGCTGACCTTCGTCAGCAACTACTGGCGGACTTCCAGTGGGAGGAACGAGAGTTCTCGTTCGAGGACGTCCACGCCGAGTCCGTCTTCGAGAACTTCCGGAAGCTCGTGAACGAACATCGAGATAGGCGTTCGCCGGACTGAGGGAGCGACCCCGTCTACACCGTCATCTCCGAATTCACTTGGCTCGCAACGAGCCGGTCACGAGCCCGGTCGACGGCCGGCGTCCCTTCGGCGACGTTGCACATCAACACGGTTTCGCTCGGAAAGAGATGTTCTCCGAGGACGAGGCCGTGCTCGCGGGCGGTGGATCCGGTCACCGTGAGATACACCCCGAGATCCGCACGCGCGATGGCGGCCTCCTCCTCCTCGTCCGGGTCGGGATAGACGAAGTCGATACCGGAGAGTGCGTCGGTTCCGAGAACCGCGTTGACAAGCCGCTCGTATCGTGGGGAGATACAGCAGTCGCCGCGGTAGTCGGCGACGAACGAGCGGTCGAGGTCCCCTCCGGACGGGAGCACTTCAGGACGCGCCATCAGCGTGTGATGGACGGTATCGCCGAGGCCATTGACGACCCGAACGTCGGTGTCGAGGGGGTCGATCCGGGCGTTGACGTCCTCGAGACCGTCGATGCCCGTCGGCTCGATCCCGACGACCTCCTCCAACACGAGATCCGCGGAGTCGAACCCGAGTGCGAACTCGTGGGTACGAAGCGCCCGGAAGGGTTCCTCACGGCCGACGAGCTTGAGACGGACGTCGCCCAGGTCCACCATGGCGGAGTCGAAGACGATCCGACGCGGTTTTCCGTTTCGGTCGTCGCGCATCAGGGTGAACTCCGGTTCGTTCGGCTCACCCGGCTCCGAATACGTCGCGAGCCGTTGATACGGGCCGTCCTCGGCCTCGACGCGGCCCTTGGTGACCGCCTTCTCGTATCGAAGCGTGTTGCTCACCCGATCGGCGAGCCGGTCGAGCGCCTCGTGCTGGCCGACCGCCGCGACTCGTTCGAGGACTGCTTCGAGGGGTCGACCCTTCCGTGGCACGGCGACCGGAACGGGATCGCTCATTACCCCTGCTGGGTCACGGCGGCTAAAACGGGTTCCGCTTTCGATCGCGGCCATACGGCCGACGTGTTCGCGTCAGCCGTCACGGCTGTCGAGGCTCACTCCGGTCCGGGCCCGAACGCTTCGTTGAGTCGCTTGCGGAAGGCTTCGAGCTCCTCGAGATGGTCGCGGATCTCGCCGATCTCGGCCTCCACGTCCGCGACGTCGTCGCCGAGGCGATCCTCCACGTTGGTCAGGCGGCCGTCGATCTCCGCCATGTCGTCCCAGACGTCGTCGAACTCCGCGTCGAACCGGTCGAGACGGCCTTCGACGTCATCCACGCGCTCGTCCGTCCGCGAGACCGCGGCGTCGACGTCGTCGACGCCCTCGTAGAGGGTCTCGATGTCGTCGCCGACGTCGTCCACCGTCTCCCCGAGACCCGTAAGGTCCTCCTCGACGGCGGCGACGTCGTCCGTCACCTCGGTCACCGACGTCTCGACCGTCTCGAGACCGTCCGTGACCGCCGAGACGTCCCCCTCGACGTCGTCGATCCGTCCGTCAACGTCCGCCAGATCCGACTGCACCGTTGACACGTCCGACGTAACCGCCTCGACGTCGTCCTCGACCCCTTCGATGCCGGATTCGACGGTCGACAGCCGACCCTCGACCGTGCCGACCCGCTCGTCGACGTCCTCGACCGAATCGTCGATCGAGGCGACGTCGGAAGCGAGGTCGGCTCGGTCGCTCTCGGCCGCGTCGAGGCGATCGTCGACCGCAGCCAGGTCGGACTCGACCGCGTCGACCCGGGACTGGAGCCCGTCGAGCACCTCTCGGGCGGTGCCCTCGTCGTCGATGAACTCCGCGAGCGCGTCGGCGTACGCCTCGATGTCGGCAACGCTCGACTGAAGTCGGCTTATGCGGACGTCGACGCTTCGGGGGAGGTTGAGATCGAGCTCGGAGCGTAACACCGAGAGATCCTCCTCCGCGACCGTCCCGTCCCTGATCTCGGCCGCGAGGGCCGCCGAGACGCTTTCGGCCTGCCGAGTCGGCGTCGGATCGACGTCATCATCCCCGTCGCTTCCGGGCGTCCCCGCCTCCATCCCCGTATCGTCCGCTTGCGCGGAGTCCGGTTCGGCCGCTTCGTCCGCATCCGATCGGCGGGTGACGGCGGCCGTGGTCACCTCACCCGTCGGTCTGGGCGTTGGAGTCGTTTCGCTCGTTTCGACCGCTTCGGCCGCGTCGGCCGATACGGCGTCTGCCGACGTTTCCGCTGCTTCGGCGTCTGCCGACGTTTCCGCTGCTTCGGCGACTGCCGACGTTTCCGCTGCTTCGGCCGTCTCCGTTGCTTCCGCAGTCTCCGCTGCTTCCGTTGCTTCCGTCGTATCCGCCACGTCCGGCTCAGCGGGTTCATCCATTCCCGGGAGCGTGGCGCGATCGCCGGAGAGCACCTCCCGGACGGCGTCGGTCTCGCCGGTTCCGAGGACGTCTTCGATCTCCTCGCCGACCGGAACGTGCTCGATGACCGGCGTGGCCATGAACCCGTCCAGATCGGGATCGTCGGAGCGGATGCCGAAGACGGTCTCGACCTCCTCCCCCGGCTCCAACACGCGCTCGAACTCGACGCGGTGGTCCTTATAAGCGGTCCAGTTGTCGCTTTCGTACTCCGGGTGAAACCCGACTCGGTCCATCGGAAACGTCTCCGGGATCGTGTCCACGATCCGCACCCGTGCCGCCTCCTCGCGGCTCGATGAGAGGTCGTATCGAACCGCCGGTACGGGGAACTCGTCGTCGGTGAAGGACTTCTCAACGCGGATGCCGTCCTCCTCGACGGTGGTGGTCGCTCCTGTCGTCCGTTCGTTCATGAACGCATGCTTTGCAACCAAGGGCTTAAATTACACGGGCCAGGTTTCACCGGTGATACCCATCGGCGGATCCGCGTGGATCGGTCGGCGATGCCGGCCAACGGGTGAAGCCGGCCCACCCACATTCACCGGGGAACCGATCGTTCGCGTCTCAGAGGTCGATCCGGTCGCCGATCTCGACGATGTCGAGGCGGTTCGGGTGTTCGAAGCTCCTCGTGTGTTCGTGAAGCGCGGTCGGGTCCGCGGTGAGTCCCTTCCACATGTCCCAGTGGGTGGGGACGAGACGGTCGAGTTCCAGCGCGTTTGCGGCGGCGACGATCTCGTTTTCGTCGCTGTACCACTTGGTTCGGACGGGTTCGCCGGTTTCCTTGTCGGGCACGTTCCCGACGGAGCCGAACGCCAGGATGCCGAGGTCGAGATCGAACCGCTCGGCGAGCGCCGGGAACGACGACGATGGCTTGCTGTCGCCGGCATGAAACAGGGTGCCCGCGTCGTGTTCGATGACGTAGCCGACCGGATGGGTCGCGTCGGGGTCGTGGGTCTCGACGACGTGGACCGTGAACTCGCCGATCCGTACCTCGTCGCCCTCCGTCACCTCGAGGAACTGGTCGTCGTCGACGGCGTGCGACTCGGTCCAGATCTCCTCCTCGCGGGCGACGGCGATCGAATCGTCGGGTGCGACGAACTCCGCGCCGGTGTTCGCGAGGATCGGCGCCTGTGACGGCCCGTGGACGTGGTCGGTGTGTTCGTGGGTCGCGAGCACCGCGTCGGCGACCGCGACGTCCTCCGGATCGAACGGGACGGGGATCATCCGCACCGTCCGCGGCGGATCCCCCGTCCCGACGTACGGATCGATCCAGAGCACAGTCCCCTCGGCACCCTTGATCGCGAAGCCGTTACAGCCCAGATACCAGCACGCGACGGTGTCGGGGTCGGCCTCCGCGACCGCTCGCGGCAGCCAGTCACCCCAGTCGGACGTCGACATGGCTCGTTCTGTGTGCCCACCGCCCCTAACGATTGCGGAGTGTGGGCCCGTCGATTCCGGAATTTCCCGTCGGGAGACGACCTTTTACACCTTCGATCGCTATATCGAATCATGTCCGATGGCGACGTCGCCGAGGCCGACCACGAAAGGCGACTGGACCGACTGGCGGCTGATCTCCGGGGCGCCGACGAGGCGGTCGCACTCACCGGCGCGGGGCTCTCGGCCGCGTCAGGAATACCGACGTTTCGCGGCGAGGACGGGATCTGGGGGGACGTCTTCGACGAATCGGACTTTCACGTCTCGCGGTTTGAGCGCGACCCGGCCGGCTTCTGGCGGGATCGGCTTTCGCTGTACGACCACATGGAACCCGCGGGCGGCGCGAGGCCGAACGCCGCACACCGGGCGCTTGCTGATCTCGTGGAGGCGGGGATCCTGGATGCAGTGATCACACAGAACACGGACGGCCTCCACGACGCCGCCGGCACCGACGACGTGATCGAACTCCACGGAACGAACTCGCGGGTCGTCTGTACCCGCTGTGGCGAGCGTCGAGACGCCTCGCCCGTTCGTAAACGGGCCCGCGATGGCGAGATCCCGCCGACCTGTGGCTGCGGGGGCGTTTATAAACCGGACGTCGTCCTGTTCGGCGAACTGCTTCCCGCGGCCGCGCATCGACGGGCAAAACGGCTGGCGGCCGACGTCGACGTGTTCATCGCGGCCGGCTCGTCGCTGACCGTGGAGCCGGCCGCGTCCCTGCCGGCACGGATGAGCGGCGGGAGCCTCGCCGTGATCAACCTCGAGCCGACGAGCTACTCGGATACGGCCGCGTACGACCTCCGGACCGACGTCACGACCGTCCTGCCGGCGCTCGTCGAGCGTGTGCTCGATTGAGAACTCACCGGTCCATCGTAACTCACCGGTCCATCGCAACCCACCGATCCATCGTCGACCACGCCCGCACGCATAGGCCCTACCTTCGGGGACGCCCGTACGCTTAATCCGATCCCACGAGAACCACCGTCCATGATCACGAGCGAGCGTATGGCGGCCGTCGACGCCAACGCGGCCGCGCTCGGCGTCCCGCGGAAACAGCTGATGGAGTCGTCGGGGAACGCGATCGCCCGGGCGGTGCGCGACGCGGCCGATCCGGGATCGTCGGTCACGCTCGTCTGCGGTCAGGGGAACAACGGGGGCGACGCCTTCGTCGCGGCGCGTTTCCTCTCCGCATACGACGTCCGCGTCGTCCTTCTCGGTCGACCCGAATCGATCGCGACGAGGATCGCCCGCGAGAACTGGGACGCACTGGAGCGGGCCGAGATCCCGCGAGAGACCGCGACGGATTCGAGCGTTTTCGATCCCGGACATTCGGAGTCGACGTCGCGCCCGATCGAGGACCCCGACGTCGCCGACGCGATACCCGGCGATCCGGACGTCGTCGTCGACGCGATGCTCGGCACCGGCGTTTCAGGGGCGCTCCGTGAACCCGAGCGCTCGGCGGCGACGTGGATCAACGGGACACGCGACGCGGGCGCGACCGTGATCGCGGTCGACGTCCCCTCGGGGATCGACGCCGACACGGGTGAGCCGACGGGCAAGCCGACCGACGGGAATGACTCGGTCGTCGTCGAGGCCGACCACGTCGTCACGTTCCACGACGAGAAGCCGGGACTGGCCGCGCTCGACGCCTCGGTGACCGTCGCGGACATCGGAATCCCGCCGGCCGCGGAGCTGTTCACGGGCCCCGGGGATCTCCGGGCGGTCGCCCGCAACCCGGAGTCACATAAGGGCGACAACGGGACGGTGCTCGTCGTCGGGGGCGGCCCGTATACGGGAGCTCCGGCCCTGTCCGCGCGGGCGGCGCTCCGTGCCGGTGCCGACCTCGCTCGGGTCGCGTGTCCGAGGACCGTCGCCCGCGAGGTGCAGGGCTACTCTCCCGACCTGATCGTTCACTCGGTTCCCGGTGACGTGCTCGCGCACACTCACGTCGACGCAGTCATGCAGTTGGCGGCCGAAGTCGACGTCGTCGTTCTGGGGCCGGGCCTCGGTGACGACGCCGGGACGCGGGCGTTCACCGAGCACTTCCTCGGGGAGTTTACGGGGCGTGCGGTGGTCGATGCCGACGCGCTCGCGTCGGTCCCCGAGGTCGAGACGAAAGCGGAGCTGATCTGCACGCCGCATCAGGGGGAGTTGGTCGAGATGGGCGGCGAGACACATGCGGATCCGCGAACGCGGAGCGATCTCGTGCGTGAATTCGCCCGTGACCTCGGCGTGACGATGCTCGTGAAGGGCGCGGTCGACGTCGTCGCCGCCGCGGACGGCGAGCACGTTCGGCTCAATCGTACGGGGAATCCGGGGATGACCGTCGGCGGGACCGGCGACGTGCTGGCCGGAACGGTCGGGGCGCTCGCGGCGACGATCGATCCGTTTCAAGCGGCGGCGATCGGAGCGTACGTCACCGGAGACGCCGGGGACAGGGCGGCCGAGACGCACGGCTACGGGCTCGTGGCGACGGACTTAATCGACCGACTCCCGCAGGCATTATATAACGATGAGTGAGGAGACGCCGCCGGCGACGGAGGAACTGACGCACACCGACGCGGACGGCGCCGTCCGCATGGTCGACGTGGGATCGAAGCCGGACTCGAACCGCCGGGCGGTCGCCCGGGGTACCATCCGGCTCACCCCCTCGACCGTGGCGGCGATCAGGGCCGACGAACTCGCGAAGGGCGACGTGTTAGCGACCGCCCGGATCGGCGCCATCGACGCGGTCAAACACACCTGGGAGACGATCCCGATGTGCCACCAGATCCCGATCACGAACGTCGACACGGCGTTCGACGTCGGGGATGACCGGGTCGTCCTCGAGGTCGGCGTCGAGACGACGGGCAAGACGGGCTGTGAGATGGAGGCGCTTCAGGGCGTCACGACCGGGCTCAACGTGGTCTGGGATATGGTCAAGGCGGCGGAGAAGGACGCCGACGGCGGCTATCCGGACACGCGGATCGAGGACGTCCGGGTGCTCCGGAAGGAGAAGTCTCGGATCGAGTAGCCGCGAATCCGCGCGCCCTCGTTTCGAATATCGTAACGCCGGGATCGCCGATGTTCACGGGGCTGCATTCCGGGTAGCGGGCCGCAGCCGAGGGATTCAAGGTCGTGCCCCGCCCGCTCTCTGACGATGCGTCAGGACCACCTCATCACCGCGACCCAGCTCTCGCGGGATGACATCGAGGCGGTGCTCGACCGGGCACGCGAGGTCGCCGAGGACCCGGCGGCGTTTGCGGACCGACACGCCGGAGCGGTGCTCGCCCTCTGTTTTTTCGAGCCGAGCACGCGCACGAAGATGAGCTTCGACACGGCCGCCAAACGCCTGGGTGCGGACACGATAGACATGGGCGGCGTCGAGTCGTCCTCGGTGAAGAAGGGCGAGTCGCTCGCGGACACCGTCCGCGTCATCGAGGGCTACGCGGACGCGCTCGTCCTTCGGCACCCGAGCGAGGGCGCCGCGACGCTCGCCTCCGAGTTCGTCGACGTGCCCGTCGTCAACGCGGGCGACGGCGCGGGCCAACATCCATCTCAGACCCTGCTCGACCTGTACACCGTTCGGGAGAACCACGGGCTCGACGATCTGACCGTCGGGATCATGGGCGACCTGAAGTATGGACGAACGGTCCACTCGCTCGCGGCCGCGCTCACCAACTTCGACGTCAACCAGCACTTCATCAGCCCGGAGTCCCTGCGGCTTCCGCGGTCGGTTCGGTTCGACCTCCACGAGGCGGGCGCTCAGCTGCGCGAACACACGGAGCTTGAGGAGGTACTCCCCGAACTCGACGTCCTGTACGTCACCCGCATTCAGAAGGAACGGTTCCCGGACGAAAACGAGTACCACCGGGTCGCCGGCGAGTACCGGATCGACGCGGAGACGCTCGCGGACGCAAAGAAGGATCTCACGGTGATGCATCCCCTGCCCCGAGTCGACGAGATCGCGCCAGACGTCGACACGACGGCTCACGCACGGTATTTCGAGCAGGCACACAACGGCGTCCCCGTCCGGATGGCGCTTTTGGATACGCTCTTGAGTGGAGCTGACGAGGGGATCGAGGTGGACCGATGAGCGAGCACGAACTCCGCGTCTCGAAGATCCGCAACGGGACCGTCATCGACCACGTCGAGGGTGGGCAGGCGCTGAACGTCCTCGCGATCCTCGGGATCGACGGTTCGGAGGGGCTCGGCGTCTCCATCGGGATGAACGTCCCCTCCGATCGGCTCGGCCGCAAGGACGTCGTCAAGGTCGAGGATCGTGAACTCTCGTCGTCGGAGGTCGACGTGCTCTCGCTCATCGCCCCGGAGGCGACGATCAACATCATCCGCGATTTCGACGTCGTGGAGAAGAAACGCGTCACCCGACCGGACCGGGTCTCCGGCGTGCTCTCCTGTCCGAACCGCAACTGCATCACGAACGCGGGTGAGCCGGTCGAAACCAGCTTCGAGGTCGTCGACGACGCGGTCCGCTGTGAGTACTGCTCGACGATCATCCGCGAGGACCTCGCCGCCCACATCGACGTCTAGCGAGGATTCTCGGACGCGACGTGAGATGACCGCAGGACGTGGAATGACCGATCGGGCGATACTGGTATGGTGCCGCCCGTGCGACGAAGCCCATGGTTCAGGAAGGCGATCACGCCCCCGACTTTACCGTTCCTCGCGCCGGCGGGGACGGCTACGACGACGTCGAACCGTTCACGCTGTCCGACGCGCTCGGCGACGGACCGGTCGTACTCGCGTTCGTTCCGGCGGCCTTCACCGGCGGCTGTACCGAGGAGATGTGTACGTTCCGGGACGGCATGGAGGCGTTCGACGCGCTCGACGCCCGGGTGTACGGCGTCAGCGTCGACCTCCCGTTCGCACAGAACGTCTGGATCGAGACGCACGACCTCGGCATTCCGATGCTCTCGGACTGGGACCACGAGCTGATCCGGGCGTTCGACGTGGTCTACGACGACATGTACGGCTCGATCGAGGTCGCCCAGCGCAGCGTGTTCGTGCTCGACGAGACGGGCGTCGTGACCTATCGCTGGGTTCGCGACGGCGACAACCCCGCGTTCGAGTCGTTCGTCGAGACGGTTCACGAGGAGGTCACGAAGGCAGCCGACGCGGCGGGCGAGTGACGGCGGGCGACGCGGCGGATGAGTCGACGGCGGGATCGACCGTGACGGCTCCCACGGGCGGTAGTTTTTAGCCGTCGCCCGACGCATGTCGATCCATGAGCAAGAAGGTCAAGCTCGTCCTCGTACTGTCGCTCGTGGTCGTCGCGTACTTCCTCCTCGCCGGCGATAAGGAGCCGGTTGAGGTGGAATAGCGGCGAGCGGCCGACGAACGGTCGGCGACGCATGACGTCCCCGATGTCCAGGTATCGCGCGTGAACCGATCGGTTTTCAGCGGGCACATGCCCGCGTTTTTATGACCCGCCCGCGTAGCGTGGGCCATGTACGGGGTCGTCACGCGGAACGCCGACGAGGTCGACATGGAGCCGTTCGACCTCGGCTTCTACGAGGTGAAGGACGTCACGGGGCGGGCGGCGGCGCCGCTCCCGAACGCCGTGAACATGGTGTCGTGTTTCGGGGACAACGCGGCCGCCGCCGAGAACCCGGAGCTGGTGCCGGTCGACGAGCACGGCGAGCCCGCCACCCGCGATCGTGACTACTTCGACTGGGCGTACGTCTGTCCGACCCATCCGGAGTACCGTGAGGGGCTCCTCGAGATCGTCGACGACTGCGTCGCCGAGAACGAGGACGTCCGGCTCGACGACGTCGGCTTCCCGCGGGAGGGGTACTGTCGATGCGACCGCTGTTGCCGGCTGTTCGCCGAGAGCGACCACGATGAGTGGGCCGACTGGCGGGCCGACGTCATCACCGACTTCGTCGCTGACGCCGCCGATCGGGTCCCCGGTCGGACGCTCCTCACGCTCTATCCGGATCCGTATCCGGGACATCTCTACGACCGTGCGGGACTCGATCCGGACGCGCTGACGGAACACGTCGACGAGTTCGTGGTTCCGGTCTACGACCTGCACTACGCGACGACCTACTGGCTGGAGTCGATCGCGCGCGGATTTCGGTCGCGGCTCGGCGGCGACTACGACGTCCACGGCGCGCCGCCGGAGACGCCCTTCTCGATCGAGCTGTACGCCGTCGACGTCGACGTCGACGACCTGATCCACGCGACGGAGGTTGCCGAGACGTACGCCAAGGACGTGTTCTTCGGCTACGACGCGAGCAACGCGGGCGCGGCGCTCCGCCGGAAGGACGCCGACTCCCGGGAGGGCGTCGAGCATCGACCCGGGTGATCGACGGTCGCTCCGGACGTCCTGCGGTCACTCCGGACGTCCGGCGGTCGCTCCACGACGTCCTCGCGATCGCCCCGCAACGACGACCACGCGCGATCACGGCGGTTGAGAACGAGGGTTTATCAGCCCGTGCGGTCGACGGTTACTCGACCGGCCGCCGGTGCCCGACGCACTGTTCGTCCCGCGTTTCGACTCGGGGCGGGCACCTTTCAAGCTCGACACCGTAGCGGCGGTCGCTCAACAGCCGTGAGCCGGTGGCTCATCGGGTGACCGTCCGTGGCGGATCGGCGGGCGGCTCGATCGTGACCGATCAGTGGACCGTTCGGTCGTCGCTGGTGTCGATCTCCTCGATCGGGTCCGCGTTGCCGAAGTCGGGATCCGGACCCCCGTTCGGGGCCGCCCAGTCGACGGCGTTCCGGAGGACCTGCCGAACGTCCTCGTCGTAATAGACGGGATACGTCTCGTGGCCGGGTCGGAAATAAAAGACGTTCCCCTTCCCGCGGCGGTAACAGCAGCCGGAGCGGAAGATCTCGCCGCCCTCGAACCAGGAGGAGAACACGAGCGTGTCCGGCTGGGGAACATCAAAGCGTTCGCCGTACATCTCCGTCTCCTCGAGCTGGATGTACTCGCCGATCCCGTCGGCGATCGGGTGGCCGGGCTCGACGACCCACAGCCGCTCTCGCTCGGCGGCCTCGCGCCACTTGAGCGAGCAGGTCGTCCCCATGAGTCGTTTGAATATCTTCGAGTAGTGGCCGGAGTGGAGGACGATGAGACCCATCCCGTCGAGAACGTGCTCGTGGACGCGCTCGACGACCTCGTCGCGCACCTCGTCGTGGGCGGCGTGGCCCCACCAGGTGAGGACGTCCGTCTCCGCGAGCACCGTCTCGGTCAGGCCGTGATCCGGCCCCTCGTCCAGCGTCGCCGTTCGCACCTCGTGGCCGGCCGCCTCCAGCACGTCGGCGATGACGGCGTGGATGCCGTCCGGGTACACCTCCGCGACGACGTCGCTCTCGCGTTCGTGACGATGCTCGTTCCAAGCGGTTACTCGGGCCATAGTGAACGACTTGGCCGGCGTGACTTGTAGGCTGGCATCGGCGCTCGGAGCGGGACGTTAATACTCGTTCGTCCCCGACGATCGGTCGTGAACGCTCGGAACGCGTCGACCCGCGACGAGCCTCCGGAGTACCGGTTCGACGGCCCGTGGCTCCCGGTTCTCGTCGGCGCGGTGATCGGCTGGGTCCTGTTGTACGGTCTCGATCGGCTTCTGTTGGAGGCGGGGACGCCCGCCGGCGCCGCGGTTGGCTTCGGGCATGCATACGTCCTCGCGCCGCTCGTCACCGCCGCCCTCCTGCTGGACGCGCTCTCGCTGGCCGAGCGCGACGTCGCCGATCTCGGCGTATTTAAATGGCTCTACGCGCTGATCGCGCTGGTCGCCCCGCCCATCGCGGTCGTCTATTACGCCCACCGCGAGTGGCTGAAACCCGACCGCCCGGATCTCCTCGGTGACACATGAGCGAGCACGATGGGGCGCCCGGGGCGGTCGAATCGCTGGTCACGGCGCCCGCGGCCGGCGCCGATCCCGTGATCCGCGACCGCGTCGAGATCGTTTCGGGCGGCGTCGCCGGCGACCGGTACTGTACGGAAGGCGCCGAATCCGGGGGCGACGTATCCGCGGCTGGGGATGCTGGCTCCGGCGGCCACTTCGCGCTCGACGCCTGCGAGGTCACCCTCGTCGCCGCCGAGGCGCTCGACGCGGTTCGGGAGGCGACCGGGATCGACGTCTCCGACGGTCGCCATCGGCGAAACGTCGTCGTGCGCGGCTTCGGCGAGGGGATGGACGATCTCCTCGACGCGACGGTCGCGGTCGGGGAGGCCCACCTGCGCCCCACCCGACGTCGACCGCCCTGCGCGCACGTCGAACAGCTCGCCGGCGAGGACGGACTCGCCTCTGCTTTGAAGGGGCGCGGGGGGCTCTGCTGTGCGGTCCTCGAACCCGGCACGGTCGCCGTCGGGGATCCAGTCCGGATCGTTGACCCGGATCCCCGGGCGGCGGGTGCGGCGATCGCGGAGCGCCTCCGCGGAACGGCGGATCGAAACGACGGGGGCGACCCCGACGCGTGAGGCCGTCCCGCCGTTGAGCGCGAATTACGTCTCCAGCACTTCAATGAGATTTCCTTCGGGGTCGCGGACGAAGCAGATCCGCGTCCCGCTCTCGGTGGTTCGCGGATCGGAGAGGGTCTCGACGCCCTCGTCGAGTTCGGCGTGAAACGCGTCGAGGTCGTCGACGGCGAGTCCGAGGTGAACCGCGCCCGGTCGGTCGAGCGCCGGATCCTCGTGGGGCGTCTCCTCGGGGTCGTACTCGACGAGTTCGAGACGGATCCCGTCGGCGTCGAGGTGTGCGAACGAGCCGGTCGCGCCGGGGACGTCGACGGCGTCCGCGAACGCCTCGCCGGAGACGGAGAACTCGGCGATCACCTCCAGACCGAACGTCTCGGCGTAGAAATCGGTCGCTCGGTCGAGGTCGGCCACGGTGATTCCCACGTGGTGAGCGGTGAGGTCGGTCATCCATCCTTCGTCCGTGCGGGTGACGCTTAAAAACGGACGGTGTCCGTGCGCGACCGGGCGGTACCGGCGACCGCGTGGTGGCGGTACCGGCGACCGCGGAAAGCCGGTCGACGTGGGGTTCGCGATCGAAACGCCCATTCCCGGGCCGTTCGAGCGTTTCGCCATGCACGTCGTCGTCAACGCCGCACAGAGCGTCGACGGGAAGCTCTCGACCCGTCGCCGCGAGCAGCTCCGGATCTCGGGGAGCGAGGACTTCGACCGCGTCGACCGGATCCGGGCGGCCGCGGACGCGGTGTTGGTCGGCGTCGGAACCGTGCTCGCGGACGATCCGAGCCTCACGGTAAAGGAGGAGGCGCGCCGGGTGAGCCGGCTGCAGAACGGGCGCCCCGGCAACCCCGCCCGGGTGGTCGTCGACTCGCGGGGTCGGACGCCGACGGACGCGGCGGTGCTCGACGACGCGGCGGCCACCTACCTGCTCGTCTCGGAAGCGGCGTCCGCGGACCGACGCGAGGCGCTCGAAGCGGCGGGTGCCAAGGTGATCGTCGCGGGTGCGGAACGGGCCGACCTGAGCGCGGGGTTCGCGGCGCTCGCGGACGCCGGCGTCGACCGGCTGATGGTCGAGGGGGGCGGCGAGGTGATCCACTCGTGTTTTGCGGCCGAACTCGTCGACGAGCTGCAGGTGTACGTCGGCTCGCTCGTCGTCGGCGGGCGGGACGCGCCGACGCTCGCGGACGGCGAGGGCTTCGTCGACGCCTTCCCGCGGCTGGAGCTGGTCGAGACCCGCCGGCTCGACGACGGGATCGTGCTCTCCTACGACGTTCTCGATGACCGGCAATAAGTCGATGACCGGCAATAAGTCGATGACCGGCGGTAGGATCGGGTAGTCGCGGTTCGAAGTCGAGTCCCCGGTGCGAGGTCGATCAAAGGACGTCCGCGAGCTTGTCCCGCCGGTAGCAGTCGATCTCGAGCGGGGTGGAGCCGTCGCCGCCGGCGGCGAAGGCGACCGCCTCGGCGATCTCCGCCGGCTCGGTGACGGTTCCCGGCTCGAAGCGCTCCTCGAAGGGCTCGCCGTCGTCGCTTCCGAACTCGGTTCGAACCTCGGAGGGGTTGATAACGGAGACGGCGACGCCGTCGTCGCCGACCTGTGCCGAGACGCTTTGAGCGAATCCGCGGACCCACCACTTCGTCGCGGCGTAGACCGGATTGAACGGGCGCGGGAACTTCCCGGCGAAACTCCCGACGAAGACGAGGCTGCCGTCGGAGGCCTTGAGATGGGGAATCGCCGCCCGAGTCAGGTAGAAGACGCCGTCGACGTTGGTGTCCTGCATCGCGTGGAACTCCTCGTCGGTCATCGTCTCCACGTCGCCGCCGCGGCCGAGGCCCGCGTTGGCGACGACGACGTCGACCCCGCCGAATCGCTCGGCCGTCGCCTCGATCGCGTCCGTCGAGGTCGATCGCTCGCGGACGTCGCCCGCACACACGAGCACGTCGGTACCGTAGGAGTCCCGGAGGGTCTCCGCGATCGATTCCAGTCGATCCTCACGACGGGCGACGAGCGTCAGGTTCACGCCTCGATCGGCCAGTTCATGGGCCGTCGCCTCACCGATCCCCGAACTCGCGCCCGTCACGACCGCCGCCGCATCGTCAAGCGTCACCATGGGCCGAGATCGGCCCGAAGCCACTTAAAAACGGACGGGCACCCCTCGGCGGGCCGTCGTCGATGGGTCGGACGTCGGGACCGCCGACGCGGCATGCGGGAACTTTCATGTGCCGTTCGTGTGAACGTCGAGGTATGACCACCGACACATCGAACGGGACGCTCCTGGTTCCCGTCGCGAACCCGGACACGGTCGCGCGGCTCCTGGATACGGCCATCGACGTCGCACGGGGCCGGTCACTGGACGTCGTGGCGGTCCACGTCGTCGAGGTTCCGGCCCAGCTACCGCTTTCGGAGGGCGACGTGCTGCTTAGCGATGACGGCGAGGAGCGGCAGCTGCTCGAGGATGCCGTCGAGCAAGCGAGCGACGCGGGCGTGTCGGCGGAATCACGGCTGCGCTACGCGCGGGACGTCGCGACCGGGATCGTCGGGGCCGTCGAGGAGTACGACGCCGACGGTCTGCTCGTGGGCTGGCGGGGGCGTCCCCGTCGGCGCGACGTCATCCTCGGGAGCTTCATCGACCGGATCCTCGGCGAGGCGTCGTGTGACGTGTTCGTCAAACGCATCCGGACGGATTCGGGCGATATCGACTCGATCCTCGTGCCGGTCGCGGACGGCCCGCACTCCGAGCTGGCCGTCGAGCTCGCCGGCACGATCGCGACGGCGCGTGACGCGACGGTCAGTCTCGTGCACGTCGTCCATCCCGAGACGGGTGACTCGACGCGCCGGGAGCGGGTCGAACTCCTTCGGGAACACGAGTCGCTTCTCGGGGAGATGGGCGTCAGCGTCGATTCGGCGACGCTTCACGGCGAGCACGTCGCGGGCGTGATCACCGACGAGACGGCACACCACGACCTCACCGTGCTCGGCGCGACGCGCGACCCGTTTCTCAAACGAAAGCTGGTGGGCTCCGTCGCCGAGGGCGTCGGCCGATCGGCGTCGAGCTCCGTCGTCCTGACGCGCAAGCGATTCCCGGACGGGGACGACTGACGGGAGCGCCGGGGCGGAGAACGCTCGGCCGTGATCCGCGTGTTCCGTTTGGAACTCCTCGATGCTCGCGTCGATCTCCTCGGCACGCTCTTTCGTTGGCAGGTAGTTCTCCAGATCGTCGGCGACGTCGTCGACGTCGGCAGGGGTGTGATCGATCTCGTGACCGGTCGATCGAAAACTTCGAAAGCGGATCTGAGTTGTAACGAGAACCACATTCGATGTTGGTCGACGTGCACCCCCTCCTGCACGAGTTGGACGGCACGATCAAGTTCAGCCGCTCGGCGTTAGCCTCGGGGACTCCGAAGCGGACTCGACGCCGAGGCGATCGGACAAGCCCTCGATACCTACCTCGAAGACCCACCTGTAGCGGTCACGCGAGCGGCTCGTCGCTCCAGTACACCATCCGCATCGGAATTCCCTCGGAGTCTTCACGGGGGTCTTCCGGGAGCGTTCGAAGCTCTTCTTCGACGTGACTCGCAACGACGCACAGTCCGAGTGCGTCCACGACGTCGTCGACGGTGATGTCCGCGTCCTCGTCGACGAGTGCTCGACAGAGGCGTTCGAACTCGACGCCGGGCTCCTCCTCAAGGTGTCCGTCGAGCGCTTCGAGGCGCTCTCCGACGCCCTGTGCGCTGTTCTTCGAGTGCTCCAGCTGGTCTCCGCGAAGCCCGCGGAAGCAGACCTCCGGGTGTGCCTCCATCACGGTCTCCTTGGCTGCGTCGACCTCCCGGAGGAACGCATCGACCTCGCCGATCGCCGCGGCGATGTTGTATGACTGCTTGCTGAGTCCCTTGTCGAGGTCGGCCTCGTTCCTCTCGACGACGGTCTCGTAGTCCGCTTCGTTTTTAGCCGCTTCACACGCGGCCCTGGAGGGAACGGGAAACACGCTGCTCGATCGACCGGTCACCGACCGCGCGAGCGAATCGACCTCCTCCCGCTTCGCGAGCGTCTCTTCATCATCGGGTAGTCCGATCGGGACGTCGATCAGGATCCGATCGAATGCCGTGTCCGACTCCCAGAGCGATTCGAGATCACGTTCGAGGTGACAGTCGATCTCGCCACCGTCCACCACGACGACGAGCCACTCTCCACCCGCCCAGTCGACACCGGCGACGGTCTCTCCCGACATTGGTACCTAGTACGTATTGGCTTGTTCACTCAACAGCGTTTCCATCGGTGAACTACGGAGACACACGCGTGTATTAATACCGGAGTTCCGATCGTTCCAGTCGAAACGCCGGAAGCGGGGAAACATTCACACCCCCGTCAGCTGAGACAAGCTGCTTGCCGTCGAACGGACGGCGGTCCGTCTCGGTGTCGTCATTCGAGTACCACCACCGCGGTGACGTGTCGGTCCGACCCGTGTCGGGGTCGGCCACCGCAAGGTCCTCGCGGCTCCAGCGCCACCGGAGACGCACAACGTGTGTACACCAGTCGCGGAACCGATGCCCATCGTAGTACACTCGGCGACGCGATCGACCTCGTGGGGCGCACGGAGCACGCGGTGTTCCACGAGTCGTCAACGTAACCGAGCAGCACGTCGAACTCTGCCGAGTTGACTGTCCCGACCGTCGCCGGCGCGGCTTGAGCGCGGCCTGAGCGCGGCGCTTCTTGACGACCGCGATTGCGGCGTTTTCGTCGATGTCGAGATCAACGTCGATCTGCCGATCGACGCTGCTCATGACGCCGCCTCCAGGCTAACCGCTAATCGACCGAGAAATGTATGTAGGAGGCCTCTACCGTTTATTAACGGAGCGGGCCGGGCGCGATTTGAACACGCGACCGACGGATTAAGAGTCCGTCGCTCTCCCTAACTGAGCTACCGGCCCTCACCGCTCCGTACCGGGGTCACGGTAAAAGGCCTTTTCATTCGCCGGTTCGCGTGGGCGGAGCGATCGGCCGGCTCATCGTCCGCCACCGCGTCTCACGACCCGTGAAAACGCACCTCACGGATCCATGAGAAACCGTTATCAACACCCGTAGCCAACTAGATGTTGTATGCAAGATAACATGATGGACGACCGTATCGACCGTCGAATGCTCCTCAAGGGGGCGGCGGCTGCCGGCCTCATCGGCCTCGCGGGCTGTGCGGACGACGAGGACCCGGACGACGGCAACGGCGCGGACGACGGCAACGGCGTGGACGACGGCAACGGTGACGACGACGGCGACGCTGGAGAGGTCATCCGGTGGCACGCGGGCGGAACGGGCGGGACGTACTTCCCCCTCTCCGGCGAGTTCGAGGGCATCATCGAGGACGTTACGCCCCACTCCGTGGAGGTCTCGTCTACGGGCGCGTCCGTCGAGAACGTCGGCAGCCTCGGTAACGGCGACGCCGACTTCGCGCTGATCCAGAACGACATCGCGTACTTCGCGCGCAACGGAACTGGCCTCGAGGCGTTCGAGGGCGCCCCGATCGAGAATCTCCGCGGCGTCGCGACGCTGTACCCGGAGACGATCCACGTGATCATCGACCCGGACGCCGGCATCGAGTCGATCGCCGACCTCGAGGGACGGCCGGTCAACACCGGCGACCTCGGCAGTGGGACGCAGGTGAACGCGTTGCAGATCCTCGAGTCCGTCGCGGGCCTCACCCCCGACGACTTCGACGAGCAGAACACGGACTTCACGCAGGCGGCCGACCAGCTCCGCGACGGCGACGTCGACGCGGCGTTCGTGGTGGGCGGCTGGCCCGTCGGCGCCGTGGAGGAGCTCGCCACGACCGCGGACATCGACATCCTGAACATGACCGCCGACGAGCGCGAGGCGGCCCGCGCGGACGCCTCCTGGTTCGCCGACGACACCATTCCGGCCGGCACCTACGAGGGCATCGACGACGACGTCGATACCGTCTCCGTGCAGGCGATGATCGCCACGCGTGAGGAGTACTCCGCCGACATCGTCGAGCAGGTCAGCGAGGCGATCTTCGAGAACGTCGACCGGCTGTCGATCAAGACGGACTTCATCAACGCCGAGTCCGCACAGGACGGCATGTCGATCGAGTTACACGAGGGCGCGGCCCGCTACTTCGAGTAGCGTGACCCTTCGGTCGCGAGCGCCGTCGGCACGCGTCGGCCTCGTCGTCGTTGCCGCGTTCGCGACCGTCCTCGTTTCCGCAGTTCTCATTTCTTTCACGCTCGCCGCTCCGACAGCAACGACGCAGACGCTCGTCGTGACCGACGCGAACGGCACGGAGCTCGTGACGGCACCGGTCTCGGCGGAGACCGAGATAGTCATCGAGTACACCCACAGCGTCGAGCGGACCCTCGTCCGCGACGTCTACGTCGCGACCGAGGACGGCACGCTCGTCATGGCGCGAATGGAGTTCAGCTCATTCGGCGCGGGACTGCCCGCACAGGCCGACGTCACCCGGGAAGGGGGGCGATACGTATATGAGCCGCCCAGCACAGAATACGAGACGTTGCGCGTACAGACGGGACACGTCGCCGACCACGACCTGATCGTCAACGACGATCGGCACGACGTTGCGGCGTTGACCGACGGGGGCCCCGTCGAGTTGACGATCGAGAACCGATAGCATCCATGACCCGAGAACTCACCGACGATCGACGGAGGACGTACCCGTGACGAAAAGTACCGACGAGCCGAACGAGGCGGAAACGGACGGTGGTCGTCCCGAAACGGATGGAGGGAGACCGGGGCCGGCCGCCGGCGGCGGGGCCACCACCCCCGCGGTGACGCCGGACCCGGACGCGAAGTCCGCCGCGGAGCAGGTCTTCGAGGAGATAGACAAACGCCGAACCCTCGCGGGGGTCACCGCGATCGTGGTCGCGCTGTTCGCGATCACCTTTTCGGCGTTCCAGCTCTGGATCGCGGCGCGAGGATTCACCTTCGGCATCACGCTTCCGGGGTACGGCGAGTTCAGGATCGCCTCGCTGGCACAGCTGCAGATACGCGCGATCCACGTCAACTTCGCGCTCGTGCTCGCGTTCCTGTTGTTCCCCGGGTCCACCGGCAACGGCGCGATTACGCGTCGGATCGCCGCGGTGCCCCCGCTCGTTCACGAGCACGTCGGCGGCACGGTTGCCGCCGCCGTCGACCGGATCCACGGCGCGTTGCGTTGGACTTTCGTCGATCCCGACTCGACTCGCGTGACTCCGTCCGACGTCGCTCTCATCGTTCTTTCGACGCTCCCAACGCTCTACTACCTCACGCGTTACAACGAGGTGACGAACGTCATTCGCGTTCGGGGGCTGCGCGGCGCCGGGACCCTCGGCGACGTCTACCCGTGGCTCGCCGCCTTCGAGGTCGGGTTCCTCGGTGAGTATCCGTTCGCGTATCTGATGGGCGTGCTCGCCATCCTGCTCGTGTTGGAGGCGACCCGGCGGGCGCTCGGACTGCTGCTCACGTTGCTTGTGGGCCTCTTTCTGTTGTATGCGAAGTACGGCTACCTGATCCCGCGGGACGTCCCCGGATTGGGAACGTTCGCCACCTCACAGCTGCGATGGGACCAGATCGTCCAGAACCTCTGGTACACCGTCGAGGGAATCCTCGGCGTCCCGGTGGGCGTCTCCGTCCGGTTCATCTTCATCTTCATCCTCTTCGGGGCGTTCCTGGAGATGTCCGGCGCGGGCAAGTGGTTCATCGACCTGGCCTACTCGATCACGGGCACCCGGAAGGGCGGCCCGGCGAAAGCCAGCGTCGTCTCCTCGGGATTCATGGGCATGCTCTCGGGGTCGTCGGTCGCCAACACCGTGACGACCGGGGCGCTCACGATCCCGTTGATGAAACGCTCCGGATACTCGCCGGAGTTCGCCGGTGCCGTGGAGTCGTCCGTCTCCTCCGGCGGACAGATCCTACCGCCGGTGATGGGTGCGGCCGCATTCCTGATCGTCGAGTACACGGCGACCCCGTTCCGCGAGGTCGTCATCGCCGCCACCCTCCCGGCCATCGCCTTCTTCTTCGGGATGTGGGTCATGGTCCACTTCGAGGCCGCCAAGGAGGGGATCGGCGGGCTCAAGCGCAGCGAACTGCTCGATATCGGCCCGCACATGCGCCGGGGATGGTTCTACCTCGTCCCGCTCGGGCTGCTGCTTTATTACCTCGTCATCGCCCGGCTCTCGGTCGGTCGTGCCGGCTGGCTCACGATCGCCGCGACCGTCGCGCTCATCGCGATGGTCGCCGCCTACAACGAGCGAACCGGGCCGTTCCTGGTCGGCGGGATCGCCGCCGGATTCACCCTCTACGTGGTCTCGCTGTTTTATACGGGCACCACGCCCGTCGGCCTCATCTACGGCGATGCCGGCGAGCCGTTGGCGGCCTTCGCCGCGCTCCGCGAGGCCGGAACCTCGCTGCCGACGGTCGTCACCGCGGTGAGCGCGCTCCTGTTGATCGTCCAGCCGCGCGGCGAGGCGCCGCTATTGGACCTCGATGACAACGTCACCAACTCCGCGGACGCCGTCGACGATCGGCTCGGCCGCGAGGTCGCCCGGTCACGTGCCGGCATGTTCGTCTCGTTCGTCCTGAAGTCGATGGACGGCGGCGCTCGAACGGCGACCATCGTCGTCATCGCGGTCGCGGCGGCGGGCGTGATCCCGGGCGTCATCGGGATCACCGGGCTCGGCGGGAGCCTCCGGGCGCTGATCCTGGACGTGAGCGGCGGGTCGCTCGTCCTCCTGCTCATCCTCGCCGGGATCGCGTCCGTGATCGTCGGGATGGGGATGCCGACGACCGTGATGTACATCATCATCGTCGTGCTGCTCGGACCGGTGCTGCCCGAGTTCGGCATCGCAATCCTCGCGGTCCATCTGTTCGTCCTCTATCTCGGACTGATGGCAGACGTGACCCCGCCGGTGATGGTCGCCGCGTACGCGGCCGCCGGGGTGGCAAAGTCGGATCCCTTCGAGACGGGGAAGAAGGCGTTCCTCCTCTCGCTCAACAAGATACTGGTTCCCTTCGCGTTCGTCTTTGCGCCCGGGATCCTGCTGTTGCGCTCGGGTGAGGACGGCGCCTCGATGATCACGTTGGCCGACGTGACGGACCTCGGGTTCTTCCTTCCCGAGGTGGTCGCGCCGGTTCTCGCGACGTTCGCCGGCGTCTACGCGCTCGGCGTCGCCATCATCGGTTACTACCACACCCACGTCTCGCGAAGTTCACGCACGGCGCTGGTGATCGCCGCGATCTTCCTGTCGGTGCCGGGGATGGTCCTGTTGCCCGCAAGCACCGCGCTCGGATTCGTCGGCCTCGACGTGGCCCTGCACACGCTGACGAACGATCTGCTCTTACGCGGCGTCGGCGCGGCGATGCTCACCGGCGGGCTGATCCGAAACCGACGCCGGGCGGCCACGACCGCCGTGGACGACGACGAGCCGGTCGAAGCCACGGAATCACCCGCCTGATCGCCGGCCGTCGATCCCTCGCCCATCATCGATCCCGTCACGTTTCTCCCGACTCCGGCGAGAACACACTCGTTAAGTGTCGCGCCGGAGAGATCCGAACAATGAGTAGTGGGATGCGCGGATCGGCACGGACGCGGTACGCGATCCTCGGCTGTGGAAGCGTCGGCCACGCCGTCGCGGAGGAGCTCACCGAGCGCGGCAAGGACGTGCTCATCCTCGACCGCGACGAGAGCCGGGTCGAGGCGCTCCGCGATCAGGACCTCAACGCCCGGATCCAGGACATCTCGGAGCCGGCCGTCGTCGAGACGCTGGACGACCGCGACATCATCCTGATCCTCGCGTCGGACGTGGAGGCGAACAAGGCGGCCGTCTCCGCGATCCGCGACGTCGGCGGCGACCAGTACGTCGTCGTTCGAGCCTCCGACCCCGTGAGCGAGGACGAGCTTCGGGACCGGGGCGCCGACGTGGTGATCAACCCCTCGACCGTCATCGCCGACAGCGCGCTCCAGTCGCTCGAAACCGGCGAGTTGGAGTACATGGCGCGTCAGCTCGCGGAGATCATCGAGGGCAGCGACGGTCGGATGGCGATCCTCACCCACGACAATCCGGAGCCCGACTCCATCGCCTCGGCCACCGCGTTACAGGCGATCGCGGCCGCCTTCGACGTCGAGGCCGACATTCTCTACACGGGCGACATGGGCCACCAGGAGAATCGTGCGTTCGTCAACCTCCTCGGGATCGACCTGCTCTCGCGAGCCGAAGCCGCTGACCTCTCGGAGTACGACACCGTCGCGGCGGTCGATCTCGCGAAGGCCGGCGAGGGCGACGTCGATTTCGGCGTCGACGTGGACGTCTACATCGACCACGCGGAGTCGGACACGGAGGTCGACGCCCGGTTCGTCGACGTCCGGACGAACGTCTCCTCGACGTCGACGATCCTGACGAAGTACCTCCAGGAGTTCGACCTCTCCCCCTCCGAGGCGGTCGCGACCGCCCTCCTCTACGGGATCCGCGCGGAGACGCTTGATTTCAAACGCGACACGACCCCGGCGGACCTCACCGCCGCGGCCTACCTCCACCCGTTCGCGAACCACGACACCTTGGAGCAGGTGGAGTCGCCGTCGATGTCGCCGGAGACGCTCGACGTGCTCGCGGAGGCGATCCAGAACCGGCAGGTCCAGGGGAGCCACCTCTTTTCGACCGCGGGGTTCATCCGCGATCGCGAGGCGCTGACGCAGGCGGCCCAACATCTGCTCAACCTCGAGGGGATCACGACGACCGCGGTGTTCGGCATCGCGGACGACCGCATCTTCCTCGCAGCCCGCTCGAAGGACATCCGACTCGACATCGGCAACGTCCTCCAGGAGGCGTTCTCCGAGATGGGTGACGCGGCCGGCCACTCGACGCAGGGCTCCGTCGAGATCCCGCTCGGCATCTTCACCGGCATCGAGACGAGCGAGGAGAACCGCGACACGCTCCTCCAGTTGACCGAGGAGGCCGTCCGCCGCAAGCTCTTCGACGCGATGGGCGTCGAGGGCGGCGGCGAGAGCGCGAACGGTTCTTAAAAGGAACCTCGAAGTTCAGGGACGGATTCACAGAAATACAAGGCGGATGCCACGGGGCTTGACCCCGTGGAGGAAGCCGACATGAGCGCTGCACGTTCAGGTATATTTATAAGACAAACCTAAGTAATGTGAAGTACCGATGGAGAACCCGCCACGCCGCACCGTCATCATCAAACTCGATGTGTCGAGTGATGACGCTGAGGCTCTCCATCAGACGAAAGACCAGTTTCTCGCCTGTGCAAACCGGACGAGTGA
>LFFM01000515.1_pt1 | contig 27226 bp, 25 predicted proteins | sample 643131 | NCBI WGS metagenome assembly LFFM01 (sample SAMN03777445, study PRJNA286221) | soda lake metagenome | biome: soda lake; feature: Kulunda steppe; material: water; isolation source: sample Tc-Br brine of Tanatar trona crystallizer | place: Russia: Kulunda steppe | collected 2011-07
GCTGTCGAAGGCGCGCCACTCGGGGCCGCGGTCGATCTCGTTTTCGTCGACGACGAGCCCGCAGTCCCGACAGACCGTCTCTCCGTGCTCGGAGTCGGCGGCGAGTTTCCCGCCACACTCCGGACAGACGACCTCGCTCTCGCTTTCTTCGGTTTCGGATTCGTTCTCGTGCTCCGTTCGTTGGCGTCTGACAGTAGAGTCGGTCATTATCGATGTGTTTTGATTCCGGAAAAGTCGTTTCGTAATATCTATTGTTTTTCTTTCGACTTAAAAATTGTGTCTTTCCAGGCGACAATTTGCTCGCCGCTGTCGTTCCGGTGAGCGCAAGCCTGATACCGATAGACGGTCAGGAACGAACGCAGGATGACACAGGGTCTCGACGTTGCCGTTCTGGAGGTACTCGCCGGGGGCGAGCAACGCTCCGTTGCGGGAATAGCCGACGCGCTCGGGCAGCATCCCGTAACGGTCGACAGGCGGTGTTACGACCTCCAGACGGACGGGTACATCGCGATCGCCTCCAGCGGTGGAACCTACAGACTCACCGAGAAGGGACGGGAACGGCTCGCGGACGGATGAGGCGGCGACACCGTCGGGACATTCGAAACCCTTAGTGACGGCCCCCACCGACCAACGTCTATGACTGTCGACGACGAGGAAGTCCGCCACGTTGCGGAACTCGCACGCGTCGACCTCGAGGACGACGAGGTCGAACGGTTCACCGAGCAGTTCGCCGATATTCTCGAGTATTTCGAGGCGCTCGACGACGTGCCGGAAGTCGAACCGGACCCCGAACTCGCGAACGTCATGCGGCCCGACGAGGTGACTGAGGGGCTCACACAGGAGGAAGCGCTCCGGAACGCCCCCGAGACGGAAGACGGCTACTTCAAGGGGCCGAAGGTCTCATGAGCCACGACGCGTTCATCACCGAGACCCGGATCGAGGGCGGTGACGGCCCCCTTGCGGGCCGCACCGTTGCGATCAAGGACAACATCTCGACGGCCGACGTGCGGACGACCTGTGGGTCCGACACCCTCGCCGACTACGTCCCGCCCTACGACGCCACCGTCGTCGAGCGGCTGAAGGACGCGGGGGCGACGATCGTCGGCAAGACCAACATGGACGAGTTCGGCATGGGGACGACGACGGAGACCTCGGCGTTCGGGCCGACGGAGAATCCCGCTGCCGAGGGTCGCGTCCCGGGCGGCTCCTCCGGGGGGAGTGCGGCCGCCGTCGCCGCCGGCGAGGCCGACCTCGCGTTGGGGTCCGACACCGGCGGCTCCGTGCGGTGTCCCGCGGCGTTCTGTGGCGTCGTCGGTATCAAACCGACATACGGGCTCGTCTCCCGGTACGGGCTCGTCGCGTACGCCAACTCCCTCGAACAGATCGGCCCGCTGGCCCCGACCGTCTCCGAGGCCGCCGAACTGCTCGAGGTCCTCGCCGGCCCCGATCCGAACGACGCGACGACGCGGGAACCGCCGGCTGACGCCGACACCGACTACGTGGCGGCTGCCGACGGCGACGTCTCGGGGCTGACGATCGGCGTCCCGACGGAGCTGCTCGACGGGGCCGACGACGGCGTCCGGGCCGCCTTCGACGACGCGTTGGCGGAACTCGAAGCGCAGGAAGCGACGACCGAGAAGGTGTCTCTCCCCTCCGTCGAAACCGCGGTGCAGGCGTACTACGTTATCGCGATGTCGGAGGCTTCCTCGAACCTCGCCCGCTTCGACGGCGTTCGGTACGGGACGGCGGGCGACGGCGACGGCAACTGGAACGAATCCTTCGCCGCCGCCCGCGATCTCGGCTTCGGCGAGGAGGTAAAACGCCGGATCCTGCTCGGCACCTACGCGCTGTCGGCCGGCTACCACGACAAGTATTACAAGAAGGCACAGGACGCCCGCGCGTGGGTGAAACGGGACTTCGATTCGGCGTTCGAGTCCGTCGACGTGCTGGCGTCGCCGACGATGCCGGTGCCGCCGTTCGAGTTGGGCGAGAGCCTCGATGACCCCTTGCAGATGTACCTCGCGGACGCGAACACCGTCCCGGTGAACCTCGCGAACCTGCCGGCGATCTCGGTTCCGGTCGGCGAAACGGAGGCGGGGCCCGTTGGCCTCCAGTTGGTCGGACCCGCGTTCGGGGAGGCGACGGTCATTCGGGCCGGTTCGGCCCTCGCCTGATAATTGAGTCCCCATCACGGTGTCCCCGGTGGGCAGCGTGATCGTTACATTCGCCCCGTCTTGCCCACGTTGTGGAACGTCGACGGCTTCCGGGGGAGAGACTCCGGTGGGGTCTCTCGGCGTCGTCGGGGGCGACGGCCCACGGAGCGTCCCGGCTGCCGGGCAACACCGGGGTGACTTTTACGCGCCGCCGAGATACAGCTCCGCGACTTCGTCTCTGTTCAAAAGCTCCGAACCGGGACCCTCGAACCGGTTTTCGCCCATGTCGAGGACGTACCCTCGGTCGGAGATCTGTAGGGCCTGCCGCGCGTTCTGTTCGACCATGAGAATCGCGGTTTCGGTCTCCTCGCGGATCCTGACGAGCCGATCGAACATGTCGTCGACCAGATCGGGGGCCAATCCAGCGGACGGTTCGTCGACTAAAAGCAGGTCCGGATCGATCATCAGCGCGGACGAGAGCGCAAGCATCTGTCGTTGTCCGCCGGACATTGTCCCTGCCTTCTGGTGTTTTCGCTCCTCGAGGATGGGGAACCGCTCCCATACGCGTCGGTAGTCGTCCTCGGTCGCCCCGTCGTTGATATAGGCGCCCATCTCGAGATTTTCCCGGACCGTAAGCGTCGGAAAGACGTTCTCCCGTTGGGGGACATAGCACATACCGAGTCGTGTCACTTCGTCCGCCCGATAGTCGGTGATGTCCGTCGACCCGAACGTGACCGTCCCGTCCCAACACCCGATCAGCCCGTAGGCGGCTTTCATCAGGGTTGACTTTCCGGCTCCGTTCGGCCCGACGATGGTGACGATCTCCTCGCGATCGACCGTGAGGTCGACGCCGTGAAGAATCTCGGCGTCCCCGTACCCGGAGACGACGTTCTGTACCGTCAGCAGCGGCATACACGCCCCCGCTTCGATCCGTCCGAAAGGCGTTCGAGTATCGATCCCATCGTTATGCTCCAAGATACGCGTCCAAAACCTGTTGATTCTGCTGGACTTCCCCCGGCGTCCCTTCGAGCAACGTTTTCCCCTCGTCCAACACGACGACGGTGTCACAGAGTTCCATGATGAGCTCCATGTCGTGCTCGATGAGGCAAAACGTGTACCCCTCCTCACGGAGCGTTTCGACGCGGTCCGTGAGCTTCCGCGTGAGCGTCGGGTTCACGCCCGCCATCGGCTCGTCGAGGAGGATCACCTCCGGATCGAGCATTAACACGCGGCCGAGTTCGAGCAGCTTCCGTTGCCCACCGGAGAGGTTTTCGGCCGGTTCGTGTCGGACGTGCTCAATTTCGAGCAGTTCGAGCAGTTCGATCGCCCGTTCGCGGATGCGCTGTTCCTCCGCCGCGACACGGTCGCGCCGGAACCACGTGTTGAACAGGTTCTCGCCCGCCTGCCTCTGTGGGGCGAGCATGAGGTTCTCGAGTGCCGTCATCTCCGAGAGTTCTCTGGTGATCTGGAACGTGCGCACAAGCCCTTCGCGCGCGAGCATGTACGGACGGCTGTTCGGTCGGTCGCCTCGTCGCTGTGTAAGCTGTTCTCGCCCGGCGTAGACGCCGGCACCGACGCCGGCACCGAGTGCCGCAAGTCCGGCGCTTCCGACCCCGCCCGCGGCGAGGAGTCCGGCCCCGGCGATCCCCCCACCGGCGCCGAACGTCAGCGCCGAGGCGCCTCCCCAGACGATCCGTTCGTCGCGGCTCGGAGTCATGATGTCCTGTAGGTTCCGTCCGTCGTACCGTATCGTCCCCCCGTCCGGTTTTAAGAAACCGCTCATGAGGTTGAACGTGGTTGTCTTTCCGGCGCCGTTCGGCCCGATGATCCCGGTGATCGACCCCCGCTCGACGTCGAACGTGGCGCCGTCGACCGCCGTGATGCCGCCGAACTGCTTGCGGACGTTTTCAACCGAGAGGATGGCGCTCATCGTCGGTTCACCCCCGTCTCGCTCGCATCGCGGCTGAGCAGTCCGTCGGGCAAATAATACAGGACGACGAGGAACAGGACCCCGATCACGACGAACCGGAACGCGAGGAGGTTCGTCCGCATCGCCGTCGGGAAGAAGTCGGCGATCTGCGTCGTCGCCTGCTGGAACGCCCAGTAGATCGCGGCTCCGAGAAGCATCGCTTTGTTGTTACCCAGACCGCCGAGAAACACGATGAGCAACGCGATGAATGTCGTTTCCGGATCTCCCGTGGCGAAGGTCAACCCCTGCGAGTAGATCGCCCAGAGCGCGCCCGCCAGCCCCGCGAGCGCGGAACCGATGACCATGCTCTGTATCTTGTAGACGAACGGATCCTTGCCGAGCGATTTGACGACGTCCTCGTCGTTCCTGATCGCTCGGAGGGTCCGGCCGAACGGGGACTGAACGGCCAACTCCAAGACGTAGTACGAGGCGATGGTGAAGATGACGAGCGTCGCGAGGAGGAACCGACTGTAGTCGATTCCGACGGTTGTCTGGCCGACGACGGCGATCTGATATCCGATCCCCGCGGCTCCGTCGAACTCGAGGAACCAGACGACGCTCTCGGCGAGCGTGTCGACCACGCCGGCGAGACTTCCCGCAAGGATCGGCGACCGCAACGGCACGAGGAAGTACCACAGGAAGAAACACCACGTCGCGCTAACCGAGACGATCGCGAGATTCGCTTCGGACCCCCACTCGGTGTGGGTCACCACGCGGGCGTAGGCGTACACGACCGCGCCGAGCAGCCCAAGCGTTCCGACTACCTGAACCCCGACCGATTCGGTGAGGACGAGCGGGAGCAACGCGACGATCGCTCCGGAACCGACGAGGACTCCCGCAAGCAGTGTCCGAGGCCGCTTTGATCGGAACCGTCCGGCGAGTTCGACGCCTACGACGAGCCAGCCGAAAAGCGATACGACGACGCCGATCGGGAGGAGTTGGCCCGTAGTGTACAACACAACCGCGGCGAGCGACCCCGCAATCAGGCCGCCGAGGACGGTCACTCCGCTTCGCCCTCCCGGCACCCCGTTGTCCCGACTCGCGATCCCGAAGGTCGCGGCGGTGTACAGCGTCGACACCGGCCCCGGCACCTGCCGTTCGCGTCGTCTTCCCAGAATCGACGTGAACACGACCCAGACGACGAACACGACGAACCCGACGATCACCGCGCCCGTCACGGACGTGACGTCGAGGGGGAACGCCGACTGCAGCGGTCGGCTGTACCCACGCAGCGCGTCGGGGCCGTTGGCAAGCCACGTCTCCGATTGGATGATCCGCTGGAACAGGACGGAGGCCCCGAGCAGGGTGATCGCGAGGTAGTCCTCACGGAGCCGTATCGTCGGGAGCGCGACTAACCCCCCGAGAACGCCGGCGAGTACCATCGCGGCGATGATCCCGACGGCCCAGGTGCCGACGAGCGGCACGTCCCCGAGTCCGATCACGTAGTCAGTGAAATCGGTCGGGTCGTTCGGCGGCATCACGAACAGCGCGGCTGTGTACGCACCGACGAGGAAGAACGCGACGTGGCCGAGATCGAGGAGTCCCGCGTGACCGAGTTTGATGTTGAGCCCGAACGCCAGGATCGTGTAGATCATCATCAACATCAGAAACGACATCAGGATGTCGACGACGGCCACGGTTAGCTCCCCCCCACGATGCCTTCCGGTCTGACGAGTAGAACCAAAAACAGGATAACGAACGCCAGGGGGACCCGGTAGGTGGCGTCGAACCCGGGGAGGGCGTAGATACCGACTTCCATCGTCAATCCGACGACGTAACTGCCGAAGATGGCTCCGTAAACGGAGATACCACCGAGAATCGCGCCCGCGAACATCGGTATCAGGAGGTTGAATCCGAGGCTGATACCGATCCGAGAAAAGACAAAGGCGAGCATGACGCCGCCGAGCGCGCCGAACAGCCCCGCGATGATCCACACGGACATCAACACCTTTCGCGTGTTGATACCGCGGATCATCGCCAGATCACGGTTGTCGCTGGTGGCCCGCATCGCCTTGCCGAGCGTCGTTGCACGCAACACGTAATGTAGCATACCCATCATCGACAGCGCGACCAGGACAACGCTGAGCCGAACCGGAGAGACCCGGATCCGTGTCGCGTACAACGACTCCTGAGGAAGGGTGCCGCCGGAGAACAACGCCCCACCGGCCACGACGACGGCCACGGCACCGATCGCGGCCGATAGCTGCGGCCCGGCGACGGCGCGTGTACCGGATCGGCGTCGATAGGCGGCGACTGCGACTCCGGCGGCTGCGAGAGCGATCACCGCCAACTCGAGCCACGAGTACCGCAACAGGAGCAGGCGGGCCGCCTCGCCGCCGGTCGTCTGTACCTCCAGCGCGATGCCGCTCGTTGCGATCAGAACATCGTTGTACAGCGCCCGCGAGAGATCCAGCCCGGCGAGCCCGGTGTCGACTTGATAAAACCGGACCTCGCCGCCGAAGACGGTCTGGATACTGAACCGCAAAATAAACGAGAGCGCCATTGAGACGATCAGAAGCATCGCGAGCGAGGCTCCCCTCGACCGGAACTTGCGGAACACCCGCGACTCCATCACCGGGATCAACGCGCCGCCGACGATGGCTGCAAGCAACAGCCCGGCGAAGAGCGATGGGGCCCCCGTCGCGATAGCGATCCCGACGACCGCAGCCGCAACCAGATGGGCGCCGATCCCGACCGCCGGGGGAACGCCAATCCCCCACCATCCTCCCTCCATCGCGTTGCGGCCACCGATGTGATAGACGATCGTGAGCACGCTGACAGCGGCGACGACGAACAACACGACCTCCCCGACAATCGTCAGCGACTGCGGCCCCGCGGTAAGCCGGCGGAGCCCAGGGACAGTGTGTGGCATGTTTACGAGCAATGCGACGTACGCACCCAGCGTGAGGATGTCACCGTGGGCGAAGTTCGGAACGTCGGCGATGTTGTACACGAGCGCCAGCCCGATCGCCCCCAACGCGATCACGCTCCCGGTAACGATTCCAGTCATCGCCGCGTTCGCGAGCCCGACGTCAACTGCCATTACCTGTCGCTCTCATCCGTATCAGGTATACCTTACGCTTGAGGCGAATAATAAATCAACGTTCACTGGTTTGTATTAAAAAAAGCACATATAGTTCAACTGCTATGGAATATATCTGTACATTGTGGACGTTTTCGAGTCGACAACCGCCGTTTCAGCATAACACGGGCGTCGGATAGGGATACTGCCGCGACGGCGGCCGTAGCCAGTGATCTCCGGTACTCCGTGCGACAGGCGTTTAATCGTTGTTCGAATAGTGGCCGGTATGGTCGAGTTACGAACCGAGTGGAAGCCCTCGAAGAAGCTCAACGTCCTCGGTGGCGCGTTGGATTTCGGGGCCGCCGACCCGCTTCCGGACGGGGTCTCGCGCGATCGGATCGAGGAGTTCTGTTATGCGGTCCGGACGCTGTATGGCGAGTATATCGACGAACTAACCGAGGGGACGGACCTCTCGCAACGTGAGGCACAGACGTGGGTGCTCCGAAACCTCGTCCACGAGGGGAGCGAACGGTTCAGCTACGAGGCGATCGGACTGTACATCTGGGCGATCGGGCGCGGGACCGAAGGGGATCCGTTGTCGCGGACTATCGTCTCGACGTATCACGAGCGTGCCGAACGAAAAATCGAGGCGGCCGAAGAGACAATAAAACGGACCGGCCCGCCGCCGTACCCGGACGACCGGTTCGACGAACCGACGCTCCTGTGGGTCGAAAGCGCGGTCGCCGACCGGCTTCAGTCACGGACCGTTCCCGGGGAGACGTACAACGAAACGATCGACCGCCTGCTCGAACGGACGCGAACCGACCTCACGGTCGCCGAGCTCGTCGACGCGTACAGAGCCGAGGGAGCCATCGATTACTGTGCGGTGAAGTTGCTCGGGGACCACTGGGACGATGAACTCACGATCACCGTACACGCCCCGACGGCGATCGATGCCCCCGAAATCGTCGACGCCGCCGACGCCGTACTCGTCGACGGTGTCGCCCGTCCGTTCAGCGTCGAGGTGACCGCCGATCCGACGGCACTCGGCTCCGTCGTCGTTGTCTTCGACGATCGAGACGAACCGGGAGTTGGCGTCGAGGAGGGCGTCGACGAGTTGGCCTACGCACTCGGTGCCGCTGAACTACCCCTCCCTGCCCTCGTCGAACGTCTCGACGGGGAAAACGTGTCCGCCATCGCCGTCGGGAACGATCCCACGGCTGCCGGGGCACACCTCTATCCGATCGGCGGCCCGGATCGAAATACGCCCCGCGTACTCCGTTATCTGAAACGTCTCTCCCTCGATGACCGAACGGTGACGGTCGGTGCAACGACGCCGACGACACCGGCGGATTACGAAGAAATGAACGAGACGACCCTACTGTGGGCACGCGAGGACGGTCCGCTCGAAGCCCGACCACTTCCCGACGATCCGGTCGACCGCCGTGAGCGAATTCCGACATCCGTTCTCCGGACTGCGTGAATCGACGCATCCGACATCGCTCATCGCATACGCCGCTCGTCCGTCGATTCTGCCGGCCGCCCGTAGGTATCGTTGTACAGCCGGCAGTGCGGGAGTAGCGCGGGGCTGATACGGGTCGTCGTATCGAGTTGCCGGCGAGCGCCGGACACGACGATACGAATCAGTACGAGCGGCGAACGAGTATCGTGACGCGCTCCCACGACCGAACTCGTGGGTTTCGCCCGTTATCCGCTATCGCACACGTCCCGGCGAAACCTCGGCTCGACTCGTCAGAGCCGCCAGTATGTGTGTCGCCGACACCGGCTTCATTACTTCGTGCGCAACCACGGACGTTTTCGGGACCGTCCTCGAGGAGTTCGACGTCCACACGACGGGGTTCGTCGCGAACGGGCCCGGAGAGCCGAGACGATGACCGACACGGGGCCGCTATCAGGGAGGCCCTCGAGCAGTTTGACACACCAACAGTCGACGCAACTATCGACGTGCGGGTCAGTCCCTCGGGACCGAGCAGGAAGCCCGATAAAATACAGCCGTCGCCGTTCGGGGCGTTCCGGTCGGACGTGACTGCCGATTACTCGAAGAAACTCACCGGCAGTTCATCGATTTCCCGGGCCTCGCCGTTTTCGACTTGGAGGATGACGTAAGGGACGATCGGCTCGAGGTTTTCGTTGAGATCGACGTTCCCCGAGGCACCGTTGTAGTCGATTTCCTCGCCAGCTTCGAGCGCATCGCGTCCGGCCGCGAACTCCGCGACACCGATCTCCTCGCCGTCCGGGCGGGAAACCGCCCGGATGTTCTCGGCGATCGCCGGGCCGCTTGCTTCCCCGGCGCGTTCGACCGCGAGCGCCTCGAGGTAGAAGCCATCGTAGGCGTGTGCGGAGAACTGCGTGATCTCCTCTTGGCCCCCCATGTTCTCCTGGAACGTCTCGTCGCCGGGCGTCTGCGGCGAGGTGATGTACATCCCCTCGGTGATGTCCGAAAGGTCGGACAGGAGCCCGGGATCGAAGATCGCCTCGGCACCGACCCACTGCCCGCCGTATCCGCCCTGATCCCACTGCGTGAGGATCGTGCGACCCTGGTCGGGATACATGACCGCCGCGATGACGTCCGGATCGTCCGCGAACAGGCGATCGAGCGTCGAGGTGTAGTCGGTCGTCTCCTGTGAGTAGCCGACGACGTCGAGCGACTCGCCCTCGAACGCGTCGCTTGCCACGTCGGCAAGTCCGGCCCCGTAGGGGTTGTCGATATGCAGGAACGCGGCGGTGTCGGCTTCGAGCGTGTTGTTCATGATCTCCGCCATCACGCGACCCTGCTGTTGGTCGTTCGGTGCCGTTCGGCCGTAGTATTTGTTTCCGTCGTCGGGGTTTATACCCGCGTCAGCCAGCGCCGGCGACGTGTTCCCGTTGCTCATCTGCATGACGCGGTTGTCCCGGGCTACGGGAGCAAGTGTCGTTCCGATCCCGCTCGAGTACGGGCCAACAAGCCCGATGATCCCCTGTTGGTCGATCATCGTCTGGAACTTCTGTACGGCCCGTTCGGGCGCGTCTTCGGTGTCCCGATTGGTGAGTTCGACTTCCCGACCGAGCAGCCCGCCGGCGTCGTTGATCTCTTCGGCTACGAGATTTGCGGCCCGCTGGTGGCCCCCACCGAAGACGGCACTCGGCCCCGTAATCGGAAACAGCGTGCCGAACTGGATGGCGTCCCCGGAGTCATCGCTTTCGTCCCCGGAGTCATCGCTTTCGTCCGTGTCGTCTCCCGTATCGCCGTTTCCATCCGATTCCTGAGCGCAACCGGCGAGGGCGACGGTCCCGACGGCGCTCGCCGCGCCGATGCGCCTGAGGGCGTCTCGTCTGGTACAATCTGACATGCTACGCATAAGCGCTGTGTCGCCCCCCACATCAAGCTTTGGAATATGGTTATAAAAACGCCTTGCTTGCTCAGATGAACAAATAAAGCCGTCTGATGGATTTTTTACGTCGGTTGAACTAATTATAACTGTACTATTTTTACTTTTTTTGGGGCGGAAGATGGTGGCGGGCCTCGGATCCCGCCCAGGCAGCGTCCGGCCGCGTGAGACCACAACCCGTCGCGCGGCCCCCATCAGAGTAATCCGATTTTAAGCCATACACAGGTTGTATTATCACAAGAATACGGGGTATCAAACAATATTTACCGCTCTGGCCCCACAATCGTTTGAATGCAGTGTACGATCATCGGTGGCGGAATCCAGGCGCTGTCGACGGGTATTCTTCTGGAACATCTCGGCCACGACACGCGGATGATCAGCGAATCGTTCTCGTACGTCAACGGTGCCGATACCCCAACAGTGTCGACTGACTACGCGGCCGCGTCCGTATACCCCGTTCAGGTGGAATCCGAGTATTCCGAGGACGAACTGATCGCGCGGGCCGAATCCACGTTTGAGCCGTTTTATGCGACGAACGGGGTCCCGGTCCGAAAACACACCCATTACTACCTCTATGAGGAGTCCCACGACGGGCCACACCCGAACCGGATGGCGGTCACGGACGTCGAAGAGTACGACGGGGAGATGCCAGTTCGCCCCGGCAAAGGGATCCACGGCGGGTACGTCTGCAAGGAGTACTTTGTTGAAATGCCGGAGTACGTCCCCCTTTTATACGCAGCTTACCACGAACTCGGTGGGGAGACGGAAATCCGGACCGTGACGGCCGGGGAGGTGGACGGTCTCGGCGGTGTCGTGTTCAACTGCTCCGGATACGGGAGTCGGGAACTGTTCGGCGACAACTCGATGCGAGCGATAAAAGGACACATCCTTCAGGTACCGCACGACGCCGCCGAGCCGCTATCTTTCTCCTATACGTACACTCCGTCGGAGTACAGCCACTACGCGTACATGTACCCACGGAAGGAAACGGTGCTTTTCGGCGGTTCCTATCTGACGGGTGAGATCGTGGACGGCGAGTGGTGTGGCGAGGCACCGAAAAAGCCGACAACGATCGACGGCGTCACCGTTCCGGAGCGGCTGTACACGGTGACCGAGGCCATCATGGGCGACGTCATCCCCATCGAACGCGACGTAGTCGATGTGAAGTACGGATACCGGCCGTACAGAGCCGACGGGATGCGGGTCGAGCGGGACGGCGACGTCATCCACAACTACGGGCACGGCGGGAGTGGCGTGTCGATGTCGTGGTGGTCGTCGTTGCGTGCGGTCGGGTTCATCGACGACGCTGACGAGTCGGTCCTATCGGACGTCGCCAGGGAGATCGCGCGGTCGGGCTCGTGACGTATCAACGGGGGAATCCGTTATAACTATTCAACCGAGACGCCGGTTGTTTTGGCCGCGCGAAGATGTCACAGGAGGAACATCGCCTCGGCGAGAAGCGCCATCGATTCGGGGTCGCCGAACCGGACGCCGATGTAGCCGAGCGTCGCCTGGGTCGCGTTGAACAGGCCGTGCATGATGGCGACGACGACGAGGTTGCCCGTATACTCGTAGGCGAACGCCAACACGAAGCCGACGAAAAACAGCACCGAAACGCCGAGCAGTCCCGCTTCGAGGGTGCCGAAGCCCGTGATGTGGATGACGGCGAAAAGCGCCGTCGCGATCGTGATCCCGGCCGCAACGCCGAACGTCTCCCGGAGTCTGGTCTGGATGACGCCGCGGAACAGCAGTTCCTCCGCGGGGCCGACGATCAGAAGCGAGAGCGCGCCCAAAAGCAGGAAAATGAACGGGTCCTGTTGAGCGATATCGAAGATTGCCTGCGGTTCGCGCTCGATTCCGAGCCGCTGCCCGACGACGAAACTGCCGATCGAGCCGACGAGCCACAGGATGATCATCCCGACGAAGCCGACGCCGAGGACGATCCACCCCTCGAGCGTCGGCGCCCGAACACCGATGTCGGCCAGCGATAGCCCTCGATACCGGAGATACGCGAGCGAGACGCCGGTGAAAAAGACCAACTGGAGGACGACGACCGACAACACGAACCCCTGTCTGGGCGTCAACTGGACGCCGAGAGCGCCCAGCGCCGAGACGACCGCGAAGGCGGCGACGTTTCCACCGACGTAGGCGATCCCGGCGAGGCCGACCGCGACGGCGACCGCGAGGAGGGGTGCGGGGATCCGCGACCTGAGTGACATGGAAGTCGCTACGGACGGATGGCCAATGAGTCCTGTGTTCCCGGGATCGGTGGACGGAGCGCTCGGGTCCCACAGGAGGTCGGGCGGACTCCGGCACGCTCATACGATCCGGGCCGCATCGTGCTGATATGGTACTCAGCGGCATCCCGTCGGTTCCGGCGGTCGTCCGGTTTCCGATCGGACTCGTCGGAGCGGCGCTCGCACTCCTCGTCATGGATCGAGTAATGGCTCGGCTCCCCGAGGGCGAAACGCCGCCGAACGTGGCGGCCGGGGTGTTGACCGACACCCCGGCGGACGGCGCACACCCACGGCTCGCCGCGGCCGCCCACTACTTCGCCGGGTTCGGAACGGGGCTGTTGTTCGTTTACGGCTCCCTCCTCAGCGAGGCGGGGTTCGACGGCGCCTCGGCGATGTCGATCGCCGTCACGGCCGCGGTCCTGTACGCCCTCATGGTCGGGTTCTTCATCGCCGTCCCGCTGCCGCGAGCACGCGGGGTCTCCGGGACGCGACGGCCCGTTATCGCTCGGGATTGGTCAATCGCCGCCGCGGCGTATCTCGCCGTTCTCGTCCCCGTCGTCACCGTACTGACGCTTCTCGTTGCGTAGAACCCTCCCCCCTTACTTTTCGGTTTCGTGGAGACTTTCGAGGATCTCCGGGTCGGTCCGGAACTTCAGAACGTTCGTCACGACGGAGTTGCGGAGGTTGTGGATCACGGCACCGTGGCGCTTGTAGAACTCATGGATCCACTTCGACTGGGCCTCGCGGCTCGCGAACATCATCACCGACTTCCATTGGTACTCGCCGTCCGAGAGGAAATAAAACAGCGTACTGGGTGAGTCACGGATGAACTCCATCGCCGAACGCCATCCCGATTCGAAGTTCTCGGGGTTGAATTTGAACTCGAAGAGCGCGAAATGGAAGTACTCCTCGTTCGGGATGACCGCCTCCCGGAAGACTCCCTCCTCTCGCATTCCACGTATCGATTCGGAGACCGTGACGTGTGAGACGTCGATTCCGTACTTTTCATCCAAGATGCGCGCGAGGTCCCGCGAGGAGAGCTGTGGATCCCGCGACAGCTCCCGAAGCACCAACACGTCGCGCTCTTTGAACTCCCATTCCGGCGGTTCGTGTCCGTCCATGGTCGGCTACTCTCCCCCCCCGTTACTGTCAGTTTCGGTCAAAAACGCCCGGAGCGAGCGCCGATAGCGTTCGGGGCGGTCCTCGACGATCCAGTGGTACGCTTCGGACACCGGTTCGAGGTCGCCGCCGAGGTCCTCTGCCAGCCGTTCGCCGTACTCGATCGGCTGCATAACGTCATCCTCGGCCCACAGACACAACACGTCCGCGTCGATCGCGTCGTAGTCGATCTCAGTGGTGTGGTTCGTGTTCGTCGAAACGGCGGCGCGAGCGAGGGCGCGTTTGCCGCCCTCACGCATCCAGGGGGCTTTCATGCCGGCGACGAAGGCGGGATCGGCCTCGCCGTAGGCGCCGTCGTCGAAGGCGAACTCGAGTTGGCCCTCGAACTCCCCGTCGTCCATCCCGGCCGTTCCGGGCAGCCCGAACTCCGAGATGAACTCGACGGGCCAGGAGTCATAACAGACGGCGTTCGAGATAACGAGGCGATCGACGCGCCCCGGCTCGCTCGCGGCGAACCTGAGTGCCACGCCGCCGCCGATGTCGTGGGCGACGAGCGTGACGCGGTCCTCGCCGAGATCCTCGAGCAGCGCCTCGAGCATCGCTTCCTGGGCTCGGATCGATCGATCGAACCCTTCGCGTCGGTCCGAGTTCCCGTAGCCGAGCAGGTCCGGAACGACGACCCGGTAATCACCCTCGAAGGTCGGCGCGATCCGCCGCCACAGAAACGACCACGTCGGGATTCCGTGGAGGAAGACGAGCGTCTCCCCGTCGCCATCGGTCTCCCCGCCCGCGTAGTAGGCGACGGATAGATCGTGGCCGTCGACAGTGACCGTCGTCTCCGCCTGTGCAGCGCTCCATGAGTCGTGATCTATCTCCGTACTCATTTCGAGTCTCCCGATCGTGTCGAGGCCCGACCCGGGAGCGAGCGTGGCGGCGTGGTCGCGCTCATAAGACGCGTTCGGAGATGATGTTCTTCTGAATCTCGCTCGTGCCCTCGTAGATCTTCGTGATCCGCGCGTCGCGGTAGAACCGCTCGGCGGCGTGGTCGGAGACGTAGCCCGCCCCACCGTGAACCTGGATCGACTCGTCGGCCACGTCGACGGCGTGTTCGGAGGCGAACAGCTTCGCCATCGACGCCAGCCGGACCGCGGTGTCGTCCTTTGCGTCCTCGACGTGGCTCGCCGCGCGGTAGGTCAGCGACCGGGCGGCCTCGACGTCCGTCGCCATCTCGGCGATCTTGTGTTCTATGGCCTGGAACTCCCGGATCTTCTGGCCGAACTGCTCGCGTTCGTTCGCGTACTCGACGGCGGCGTCGAGTGCGCCCTGTGCGGCCCCGACCGCCTGTGCGGCGACGCTCGCCCGCCCGGAAGCGAAGAAGTCCATAAGCTGGTAGAAGCCGGCGTTCTCCTCGCCGATGACGTTCCGTTCGGGAACCCGGACGTCGTCGATGACGATCTCGGCGAGATCGGAGGCCCGGATCCCGAGTTTGTTGTCGATCTTCGTCGGCTGGAACCCCTCTCTGTCGGTCGGGACGAGAAACGCCGTGATCCCGCGGTGGGCCGGCTCCGCGTCGGGATCGGTTTTCGCCATCACGACCGCCACGTCCGCGACCGTCCCGTTGGTGATCCACATCTTCGATCCGTTGAGCACGTACTCGTCGCCGTCGGCCGTCGCCTCGGCGGGTGCGCGCTCGGCCATCGTCTCCATCCCCGCGACGTTGGAACCGTGGGCGGGTTCGGAGATACAGGAACACGACACCGCATCGCCGGCCGTGATCTGCGGTAACCACTCCTCTTTCATCCACTCGTCGCCGTACTCGAGGATCATCGAGGTGCCGAACCCGGCGGAGCCGATCGCCGACCCGATGCCGGGGTCGGCACGCCACAGTTCCTCGGTGACGAGACACCGCTCCAGCATGTCCATTCCCGCGCCGCCGTACTCGAGTGGGACGTGTGGGGCGACGAGATCGAGAGCCGCGGCCTCACGGCGGAGTTCCTCCGGGTAGGCGCCCCGTTCGTCGTGTTCTCTCGCGACCGGTTTGATCTCCTCGACCGCGAACTCCCGAACCGCATCGCGGATCGCTTCGTGTTCTGCCGACAGTTTGAACGACATACACGCCACTTGTGGTTCCAATGAAAAATAGATTCCCCACAAAGTCGAACAGCGTTAAGGCCGACTCGGTCAGAATGGGGACGGCGGATCCGTCCGTCAGCGACCCTCGAACTCGGGGTCGCGACCTTCCATGAACGCGGTCGCGCCCTCCTCGTGGTCGTGGGTGGCGAATACCGACGCCTGTGCCGCCGCCTCGTTGTGAATGGCGTCCTTCAACGAGGTGTCGAAACCCTGCTCGATGAGCTGTTTGGAGGTCCGAAGCGCGACGGTCGGGCCGGTCGCGATCGGTTCGATGAACGCGTCCGCCCGCTCGTCGAAGGACTCGGTCCCGTAGACGTGGTTGAACAGACCGAGATCCCCGGCCGCCTCGGCGTCGAGTAACTCGCCGGTCAACACCAACTCCTTGGCCTTGCTGGTCCCGACCTGCCGGGGCAAGAGGTACGAGGTGCCGGTGTCGATCGCGAGCCCGACCTGCCGGAAGCCGAAGCTGATGCGGGCACGGTCGGAGGCGAGCGTGACGTCGGGCGCGATGGCGAGGTTCGCACCGGCCCCGAAGGCGACGCCGTCGACCTTCGCGATCGTCGGCAGGTGAAACTCCGCGATGCGCCGGATCGCCCGGCTCGTTTCGAGTTGGATGTCGGCGACGGCCTCATGGAGTTCCGCGGACCCGTTCAGCAGTTCGACCATCGCGTTCACGTCGCCGCCGGCACAGAACGTCCCCTCGTCACCGGTGATAACGAGACACCGGACGCCCTCTGTCGCCTCGACCTCGTCGACCGCGTCGACGATCGCCGCCGACATCTCCGAGCTCAACGCGTTTCGGTTGTCCGGGCGGTTCAGCGTGATCGTCGCGACGCCGTTCTCGAACTCGAGGCGTACTGGATCGCTCATGATACACCGGACGTCCGAAGCCGCAATATAAAGTGTTGTTCCACCGGGTTAGGACATCTCGCCGCCGAGGTACGCCTCCTGCACCCGTGGGTCGTTTTTGATCTCCTCGGGCGTGCCCTCCGCGAGCAGCGCGCCGAAGTTGATCACGATCCCCCGGTCGATGAGATCGAGCAGGCCGTGCATGTTGTGATCGACGACGACGAGCGTCATCCCCTCGTCGCGCAGTTCGCGAAGGATATCGGAGATTTCGCCGAGTTCAGCGCTGGAAAGGCCCGCAAACGGTTCGTCGATGAGCAACAAATCCGGCTCCGTCGCGATGGCTCGGGCGAGCTCCAGTTTCAACATACCGGCGTGAGGGACCTCACTCGGGAGTTGATACATCTGTTCCTCGAGGCCGACCCGTTTGCAGACCTCGATCGCTTTCGCCCGCGTTTCGCCCCGCAGGCCGGCGAAGCTGACGAGTTTCCCCGACATGAACGCCAACGCGACGTTGTCCACGATCGGGCGATCTTCGAGGGGTGCGAACTCCTGGAACGTCCGCGCCATGCCGAGTCGAACCATCTCGTGGGCCGGCCGGCCGGTCACGTCGTTGCCCTTGAAATAGACGGTTCCGTCGGTCGGCCCGTACGTCCCGAAGATGCAGTTGAACGTCGTGGACTTGCCGGCGCCGTTCGGTCCGATGAATCCGAGGATCTCTCCCTCACCAACGGCAAACGAGAGGCCGTCGACAGCGGTGAGACCGCCGAATCGCTTCACCAACCCGTCGGTGACGAGCACTCCGTCATCGGGACCGAACTGGCGGTCGGTGTCAGGTTCGGCGGGGCGATCGCCCCCCGCCTCGGACGGCGTGTCGGTGCTCATTTGTTGTTCCCCCTGTCGACGCGATCGGCGATGCGTTCGAGCTCGTCGCTAAACTTCCCGATTGCCCGCTCGAACGGTGTCGTCCCGTTCTCGATGTCCTCCGGGATCCCGCCGTCGGTCAGCGGAGCTTTCCCGCGTTGCTTCCGGATTCGGTTCTGGAGTTTGCGACCCTTGATAATGCCCCAACGGAGCATTCCCTCCGGGACGTAAAACAGCAACAGCAGCGCGATCACGGTGAAGATCAGGAAGTCCATCCCTCCGACCGTGTGATCGAGCACCGGCACGACCGTGTCGATCCCGCTGAGGTATTCGATGGCCAGGTAGAAAAAGAGGCCACCGATCGCGGCCCCGGTGATCGTCCCCATCCCGCCGATGATGGTCGCGACGATGACTTCGATACTGACGACCAGATCGAGCAGTTGGCTCGGCTGCGGTTGGCCGACCATCGTGTGGACGAACACTGCGCCCGCGAGCCCACCGACCGCACCGGAGAGGACGAACGCGAAAATCTTGAACTTCGCCGGGTTGATTCCGACCGATTCGACGGCGTTTATGTCCTCCCGGATCGCCGTGAACACCTGCCCCGCGTCCGAGCGCGTGACGAGCAACAACAACCCGAGGATGAACGCGAAGAGCAGGAACGTCGCATAGAAGTTCAAGAACAGCTGTGCCTCGAACGGGGAGAGTCCGAGGGCGGCCGATGCGACCTCGACGCTTTCTCCCTCGAAGAGATTGTCGGGGTTCGAGAGTCCGATCTCGCCGCCGAAGATGTCCGAGCGGATGACGAACACCTGTAGCATGACCAGCGGGACCACGAGCGTGATCAACGAGAGATACGGCCCATGGAGCCGCAGTGCCGGGATCCCGATCAAAAGCCCGAGCACCGCGGCGACGACGACGCCGAAGGGGATGGCGATATACGGCGAGAGTCCGAGCTCGAGGTTCAGTATTCCCGACGTGTAGCCGCCCGCGGCGAAAAACATCGCGTGGCCGAAGCTGATCTCGCCGGTGTATCCCGACACCGCGTCCCAACTCATCGCGAACATCGCGATGTACATCGCCGTCATCAGCGTAAACAGCTGTGTCGACGAGCCGATCCCGCCGCCGAGTACGACGAACGGGATCGCGCCGAGTCCGAGAAACGCCACGACCCCGAGTCGGTGCCGAAACGGCATCTCGCGAGGGTTGAGACGCTCCCGTAGCGTCGTCGTTTCGGCGCTCATTCGGCGAACTCCCTCCCGTAGAGCCCCTCGGGTTTGACCAGCAACACGACGATCAACACGAGCAGGCCGGCGAGGCCGCTCATCCGGGTGTCGATCGCGTTGACCGTCAGAACTTCCATGAAGCTGATGATGTAGGCGCCGATGACGCTCCCCTTGATCGAGCCGAGTCCCCCCAAGATGACGATCGAGAAGGACAACACGAGCGGTTCGCGACCCATCTGCCAGCTGGCGTTCTGGAACGAAGCGAGGAACACCCCGGCGACACCGGCCAACAGCCCGGCGACGAGCCAGGTGTACAGCTGGATCCGGTTCGCGTCGATCCCTGCGAGCGCCGCGCCCTTGCCGCTCATGCTCACCGCGATGATCGCTTTCCCGGTTCGCGTACGGGTGATAAACAGCATGAGCGCGCCGATGAACACCCACGAGAGCAAGAAGACGACGAGCAGGTTCAACTCGACGCGGCTTCCGGCGATCGAGACGCTCCCCGGGACGAGGTTCCGTAGCCCGAGCGATTGTGTCGTAATGAGGTCCTGGGCGATCTCCTCTATGAGCACGGCCGTCACGAGCGAGAGGATCATCACGCGGATCGGGTCGCTGTGGACGTGTCTGATCATCCCCTGATACAGCGCGAGGCTGAACAACCCGCCGGCGGCCATCCCGACGACGAGCCCGACCGCGATGTTGTCGGCGAAGCCGGTGGCGTACCACGCGGTAAAGCCGCCGATCGTGATCGTGGCCCCGTGGGCGAGGTTCAAAACGCCGCCGACCCCGAAAATGAGCGTAAAGCCGATGGCGATCAGCGCGAACAGCGCCCCACGGACGATCCACTGGACGAGGAGTCTCGGTACGTCGACGCCGCCGACAAACGCCGGCTCGAACAGGAGCAACGAAGACATCACAACCACCGGTATTAGATCCAGTCCGGTTGCTGATACTCTGCCGTGGAGAACTGCTCGGGGAATACGACCTGTTGGCTGCCGCCGTCCGTATCCTGCCACTGGAAGTACACCGGCAGTTGCCCCTGGACGCCGTCCTCGGACATGGGGTCATACTGGACGTCGTGTGCGTATTCGTGCTCCGGACCGTAGAAGTTGACCGGGCCTGCCGTCCCGGTCGTCGTCTGCCCTTCGAGTTGATCGACGAGTTCGTCCTGATCGAGGCTTCCGTCGAGCGCTTCGACCGCCTCGGCGAACGTCATGACCGCATCGTAGGCGTGGTATCCGCTGTACACCGGCTCAGTATCGTACTCCGCCGCGTACGCCTCCGCGAACGGAATCGTCCGCTCGGTGATATCCGTGGTGCCGAGCCCGGAGGTAAACGAGACGCCGTATTCGCAGGCGCCGTCAGTCAGGTCCCAGTACGCCGGGATCTGCATCGGAACGTGGATCCCGCCGAAGCCGAACGGCCGTTCCTGGCCGGACCACTGGGCGATCGCCTCGTTGCCGGTGTGGGCCATGACGACGTACACCGCGTCGACGTCCGCGTCCTCCGCGTCGTCGTACAGCGGGGTGAAGTCCTCCGTTCCGCTCGCGTAGCGGGTGTTCGAGACGACTTCGACGTCCGTTCCGGGGAGCCCCTCCTCGAGGATGGGCGAGATGGGTTCGGTCCATTGGAAGTCCTCGACGAGGACGGCGACGCTATCCCAGCCAACTCCGCCGATGTACTCGTCGGCGAATCGAACGAGGTCGCTCCCGAGGTGGAAGTCGTTGACCGGGCCGGTTCGGAAGTGGTATTTGTAATCGTCGTACTCCTCGTTGACGAGCCGGCTCGCCTCCGTCGTCGCGGCACCGGCGGTCATGTGTATCGTCTCCTGTTCGGCCATCGAGTCGATGACGCCCATGAGAACCTCACTCTGGAAGATGCCGGTCGTCATCTCGACGCCCTCGTCGATGACGAGTTCGCGGTGGCGTTGTTGCCCGGTGGAGGGGCTTCCGCCGGTGTTTTCGACGATGATCTCTACGTCCGCCCCAGCGATTCCGCCGTTCTCGTTGAGTTCGGCCGCGGCGACCCGAGCGGAGTTCGCCTGTGAGGCTCCGATCGGGTCGCTTTCGGGGTTCGGAGCGAGGACCCCGATCGAGATCGAGTCCCCGACGTCGTCACCGTTGCCGCCGTCTCCGAGACAGCCCGCAAACGCCGCACCGGCCGCCCCCGCTCCCGTCGTTTTCAGGAACGTCCGCCTGCCGACGCCCGACGTTCGCTTCCGTGTCTCATCCGTTGATTCGGGTGTGTTACCGTTGTTAACCATTGGCGATAGGCCTCCTTACAGCACAACCATTATAAATTCCGTGGTCCGGCGTCGCCGGTGTCCATTCTCCCGGCAGTCGGCCGGTGAAGATCCAAAGACGAATCACGACCGAGGTGCATTCAACGAAGCCCCACTGTGTAACAATGGTAACGTTCGGGCCCGACTGATCGAGCGCTCCAACCCCTAGCGCATCGAAACGAAACACGAGCCGACGGTCACGGATCGGGGTCCTCCAGCGGGAGAATGATCGTGAAGACGCTTCCCCGGGGATCGTTGTCCGAGAGGTAGACGTCACCACCGTACTGGTCCAGTAACGTCTCAACGAGGGGGAGCCCGAACCCGGTCCCCGAACTGCCGAGGAGGGTCTCTCCGCTCTCGAAGACGATTTCTTTCTTTCCATCCGGGATGCCCGGGCCGTCGTCAGCGATGTGGACGGCAACACGGTCGGTGAGGCGTGTCCAGGAGACGACGACCGTCGGGGTCTCTCGGTCGCTGTGTTGGACCGCGTTCGTCAGCAGGTTCCGGAACACCGTCGAAAGCAGTTCGTTGACACGAACGTCGACATCTGGTACCTCGCCGTCGATCGTCACCGTCGCCCTCTCCGACATCGTCGAAACGTTCGCGACCTCGCGTTTGAGGGTCGGCGCCAGCGGAACCGGGTCCGGTTCGTTCGACAGGTTCGTTATCATCTCCGTCATGTCCCGGGCGGTTTCGGTCAGGTCGGCGACGTGGTCGAGGAGGTTCTCCACCCGTCGGATGTTCTCCTCGTCGATCGATCCCCGCCGTCTCGCCGATCGTAGGATGTCGAGTCCGAGGTTGACTTCGTTCCGGATGTCGTGGCGGACGACCTGGTTCAGCAGTTCCAGTTGGTCCGTCTGAAGTTCGAGTATCTCCTCGCGGCTCTCCCGGTCGGTCACGTCCCGGACCAACCCACCCCACGAGAGCAACCCCCCTTGATCGTCCCGGACGGGAAAGACGACCTCCGAGAGTCGACGCGTCGTGCGGTCCTCGCTCATTCGATACTCGATGCAGTGTCGCCCGGCGACGCCGTCGTCGATCGCCCGGTCCCGAACGTCCTCGAGCAGCGCCCGGTACGCCGTCCGATCCTCGGGATGGATCGCCTCGAGATACGCCTCGGAGTCTTCGCACAGCGTCTGCCGATCGACGCCGAAAAGCGACGTGAGTTCGACGTTGGCGTAGCTGATCCGACTCATGTCGTAGGGGCGGAGCCAGACGGCACCCGGCAGGTCCTCGCAGACGCGACGAAAGACCCTCGCCTCGTCACGATCCGTCATCGCTCGGTCGCGTCTCCTCCCGCCTCGCCTCGGGCGGTGGTTCCGTACATCGCCCCGAACACCTTCTGTTGGGCTGCCCGGAGGTGCTGGAGATACGTCGAGTGTGCGACGCCGAGCGACTCCGCGATCGCCGCCGCGGAGCTCTTTCGTGGCTGCTCGTAGTAGCCGTGGTGGTACGCCGCCCGCAAGGCAGCCGCCTGCTTCCCGGTGAGGTCGGCCGATTCGATCGGTGATTGCCGATTGAGGCCGTCTCCGGACCGCTCGGAGATAATCTTCGAGCGGACTGAGACTCCCCCGTGTTCACGCTCGATCGTGTCCACGAGGTCGGAGAGGTTTCCCTGGGAGGGCAGTTCCGGGCGAAGCGTCACGCGTTCGGCTGTGACCGTCGAGGGGCCGACGACCGCGGCGAGGGTAGTGAGCGTCAGTTCCGGCGGCGTCTCCGTCACCGCGAGTTGGAGGCGCGGGGGCTTTCCCTCCTCGATGAGTGTCGTTTCCTCGACGGCCGGATGGGTTCCGGCGGCCTCACGGAACGCGTCGACCGGGACGCCGGAGAGCGTGACGTACTGCATCGTGAGCGAGTCGGTGTATCTGTGGGTCCCGTCGACGGTGAGCTTGGCTTCGGAAGCGCCGGGGGCGGCCGCCGAGAGAAGATCGGTCAGGTAGTACGTCGGGTCCGTCAGTTCGAGTTCGACCTCGACGACGTTCGGGGAGCTCAGCGCCCGTTTTACCTCGGTGTGGTGGATCGCGAAGGCGAGCGTCTCCGAGAGTTCCGTCAACAGTTCGCGCTCGCTGGCGTCGATCGCGTTCGGTTCGGCGTGGTAGACGGCGATGACCCCGTAAAGCACGTCGTCATACCGGAGGGGAAGCGCCGCACCGGAACGGTAGCCGCACTCGGTTGCGAGGCGCCGCCACTCCGTCGAGAACATGTCCTCGAAGTCCGCGATGAACTGCGGCGCACCGCTTCGGGCGGTCCAGACGCTCGGCTCCTCGGCGTTTGCTCCGTCGTCGGTCGACAGTCGGAGTTCCTCGAGATACCGCCCGTCGCCGGCCACGCTCCGGGGCTCGATCGTCGATTCGGTGATCTCGCCGATCCAAGCGAGTTCGTAGCCGAACTCCGAGAGCAGTTCGGTGATCGCCGCCTCGAGTTCGGGGCGGTTGTGCGATCGGACGAGCGCCGTCCGGACCGCCCGGTTGAGTTCGCGCTCGCGACGGAGGCTCCGTTGTCGCCGTTTCGACTCCGTCACGTCCCGGACGGAGACGACCTGCGCCGTATCGCTTCCGAAAGGGATAGACCGGATCGTGTACTCACAGTCGCGGATCTCCCCCTCGTCGGTGACGAGTCGTGCCTCGAAGGCCTCGTCCGTGACCTCCCCGCGGCGGACGTCGTCGACGATGGTCCGGACAGCCGCCCTGTCCTCGGAGTGGACGACCGTATCGACGAACGAGCGGTTCTGGAGGGTTGAATCGCCGTATCCGGTGAGTTCGGTGAACCGCTCGTTGTGAAACAGGATGCGATCCTCGCGCAAGATGACGATCCCGTCCCAGATCTGCTCCGTGATCGTCCGATACCGCTCCTCGCTCGCCTCGAGTTCCCGCTGGAGGCGGTGTTGTTCGACGGCCTGTTCGATCCGGTTGGCGAAAAGCGAGGTCTGGTCGACGCTCGGATCCTTCCGGAAGTAATCGGAGACGCCGGCTTTGATCGCTTGCGAGGCGACGTCTTCGCTGCCCCGCCCGGTGAGAAATATAAACGGGAGTTCGGGTCGATCCTCCCGGACACGTTCGAGCAACTGGAGGCCGTCGACCTCGGGCATCATGTAGTCCGCGAGGACACACTCGATCGACTCGCGCTCACGGAGCGTCATCAGCGCTTCGTTGGCGCTGAGCGTGACCGTGACGTCGAGGTCGGCTTCCCGTTCGAGGTCCGATGCGAGGAACTCCGCCCACCGTTCGTTGTCGTCGACGAGCAACACTTCGATCGGCGGCGAGGCGGCGTCGGTAGCCTCGGTTCCGGTCCGGGTCATATGATCGCCGATGGTCCGTGTCGATCCACCCGTCCGTTCGGGGCGGGGCGTCGTCGTGGCGGGTAACGGATCATTATACCTTCATATGACGGTTTTGCTTATTACTGTTTTGCAGGCTTGCGACCGAAGGCCCCGGGCGACGGGGAACCGCCGTCGGCGCGCGATATTTACGTTTCCCCGCCGAATTAACCGATGCATACCCCGAATGAATCTCCGTTCATCGGCGGGTACGGCCGTAACGGTCGTCCTTGTCGCCGTCGCGGTCGCCATGCTCGTCGGCCAGCAGTTGGGACAGCCGATCCTGCTCGGATTCGTCGTCACGGGCAGTATGTCCCCGACACTCGAACCCGGAGACGGCTTCGTCGCGGTTCCGCCGGCGTTCGCGGGCGAAATCGAGGGGGGCGACGTCGTCACCTTCGACGCCCGCGAACTCGAGGGCGGCGGTCTCACGACTCACCGCGTCGTCGGGGAAACCGACGAGGGGTATATAACGCGGGGTGACGCCAACCCCTTCACGGATCAGGACGGCCCGGAGCCACCGGTCCAAGAGTCACAGATCGCAGCCGTCGCCTGGCAGTTCGACGGCGAGGTTGTGGTGATCCCGCACCTCGGAACGGTCGCGACGGCGCTGCAGGGTGTCGTCGGCGCGCTGATCGGATTGATAAGCGCTCTTCCCGGCGGTGACTCGATCGCGGACGGGAACGTCGGCTCGTTGATGATCGGGGCCGGCGTCTTGTTGCTGCTCTACAGTTTCGCGTCGGACCTCTTCGGCGGCGACAAGCGCGGCGGAACGGATCGCTCGCGCTCCCGCGGCGGCGCGATGCGAGCGTCGGTGATCCTCGGCGTAATTTTGCTTTTGATACTCGTCCCCGCGACAGCGAGCATGGTCGTTCCCTCGGGGACGAACGACGTGACGATCGTGAGTTCGCAGTCACCGAGCGGGAACCCGACGGTCATAGAGCGCGGCGGCACGCAGACCCTCGAGTACAACGTTACCAACAACGGCTACATCCCGATCGTCGTGCTCATCGAACCGGCGAGCAACGGCGTCGAGGTCGAGCGGACGACCCACGTCCTCTACAGAGGCGAGAGCGCGGACACGACAGCGACGCTTTTCGCCCCCGAAGAGACCGGCGTCTACTACCGGGCGGTCTCCGAACGCCAGTACGTCGGCGTCCTGCCGCTGTCGGTGATCGCCGGACTCCACGCGATCCACCCGTGGGTGGCGATCGCGGTTATAAACGGGTTCATCGCGGCCGTCGTCACTGGGCTCTTCGCGGTCGCGATCGGGTTCCGGCCCATCCGGTTCCGGGATGCCGACCGCGACACGACGCTCTCGGGGACGGTCCGACGGAAGGTACGGAAGTGGCTGTAGATCAGAAGATCAACGAGAGATTCCACAGCGTGAGCCCCGCGCCCAGAAGCGTCGCCAGGGCTGGCGGCCAGTAGTACGAGAACCGGTCTTCGGTCCGAGCCCCCTGGACGCTGATCGAGATCAGTACGAAAAAAACAAACAGCTTGAACAGCAGAAACCCACTGACTCCGAAGTTCTGGAGGAGCGCGTCGACGATCGGGTTCGCCTCCTCGATACCCGGCACTAAAAAGACGGCGTACACCGTCGAGACGATGTCCCCGGCGCCGTAGGTCAGCGCCGCGAGCAGCCACAGCCCGTAGAACCTCCGCGGCTGTCGTTTATAAATCGGCGTCCGATCAGTCGCCGGTCCGCCGTCGGCATCGCCGTCGGTGACAGCCACGCCCGACTCGTCGAGTTGGGTCAAAAGCGACTCGATCTGTCGGCGTCTGGTTATAATCTCGCCCGTGAGCGATCGATAGCTCGGTTCGGAGTCGAGTTCGGCGGCGTCGTACTCGGACTCGAGCGCCCGCTTTTTCGAGAGCAACGCGAGGTACGAACCGATCGCTTCCTCGACGGCGTTACGTTCCTCGAGTCGGTCGACCAGTTCCCGGAGTTCCGCCCCTTCGATCGGCTTCCGGACGTACTCGTCGATGTCGAGCTTCAGGATCTCGAATCCCGGTTCGACGCCCGTGAGCATGGCGAACTGACACTCGACGCCGGCGTCTTTGAGCTGTCCGAGCAGTTCCTCGCCCGAGGTGTCCGGCAGCTTCCGATCCAGAAGGACGACTTCGACCGCGTCGTCGAAGTGCCGGAGGGCGGCCTCGCCGTCGCTCGCCGTCCGGACGGTGTAACCGCCGCCGAGCCACTCGGCGTACAGATCGGCGAGATCGGGCTCGTCGTCGATGATGAGGACGACGGGGGCGTCGGGCATTCCTGTGCGGGTACACTCGATCGCTTCTTAAATGGAGCGTATCGGCAGGGTTCTATGCCCGATCGATACAGGAAAATTGGCGTCAAAAACGAGGGTTTTTATTGGGTTTCCGCCGTGATGGTAGCTTCCGCTTCGAACAACGATTCGCCCGTGTCATCGATATTACTCGTATCGAGCCCGAGTGTGTCAACTTGGAGTGCCACCTGGACAGAATTTCCAGGCTCTAGACCCACCAGTTCTTCATTGACGAGATTTCCAAAGTCACCTCCACCGATCTCTTCGGACCCGCTTGCGTCAGTCCAGAGCTTGAGGATATCTTCTGGGTTTTTTCCGGCATCATTCAGCCCACTCACATTGGCAGTGCTGAACTCGATATCGAAGTTGATATCAACGGTCTGGGTGCC